>Ga0136644_10002787_pt1 | contig 13217 bp, 11 predicted proteins | sample C_130820_EF_Meta_FD_94780 | JGI IMG/M metagenome (GOLD analysis project Ga0136644, IMG submission 94780) | Freshwater microbial communities from Lake Croche, Canada to study carbon cycling - C_130820_EF_MetaG (v2) (version 2) | ecosystem: Environmental > Aquatic > Freshwater > Lake | place... | reverse complement strand
GCTGGCAAAAGTGCTGGTCAATCATGGTGGATCTGTGACTATTACCGCTCGCTCGGAGAGTAAGGCGGTCTACGCCATGAAGGTGAGTGGAGCCCAAGATTGCATTGCCTTGAATTTGGCCGACCTTGACTCCATTCATGCTGCAGCAAAGCTGATCACAGCACCCTATGACGTTCTCTTCCTCAATGCGGGAATCATGGCGCCTCCATTTTCAAAGACTCTGGATGGTTTTGAATCACAAATGGGCACAAATCATCTAGGTCACTTTGCGTTCGCGGGTTTAATCCGCAAGCAAATATCAGAACGATTGGTGGTGACGACGAGCCTCATGGCACGGATGGGTACTTTTGGTGATCGAACTTCGGTGGAGATACGCGATAGATGTCTAGGGATAGGGCGTTACTCACCATGGTCTTCCTACGCCGACTCAAAATTAGCCAATCTCCTCTTTGTTCATGAGTTGGAGAGGAGGCGCTTGCTCCTTGGTGGTGGATTCGTCCCCTTGGCGGCTCATCCGGGGTGGGCGAGGACCAACCTTTTTCGCCCCCTTCGCACCGACGCCGCGGTTGTAACCGATCATTTTGGACGAGTCCGGCAAAGATTGTCGTTAGCGGTGAATGATTTTGCCTCGCGCTTGCTTTCTCAGAGTGCGGAAAAAGGATCGCTTCCTTTACTTTGTGCCGGAACTTTTCCGAATATCAAGCACACGGCCTTTTTTGGACCAGATGGATTTCTGGGTCTCAAAGGATCACCTACTTATACTCATTCCAAACCGCTTGCATATGATTCGGATTTGGCAGCAAGACTTTGGCAGGTTTCGGAAGAGCTTACCGGCGTTAGATGGGAAGATACTGCTCATGCATGAGGCATACGATTTCGAGGCAATTCAGAACAAGTGGTTACCAATTTGGGATCAACTAGAGCCCTTCAAATCTGGACGTATCGAGGATGTCCGCCCGAAGAAGTATGTCCTCGACATGTTTCCTTATCCCTCGGGAGATCTTCACATGGGCCACGCAGAGGCTTATGCACTTGGTGATGTCATCGCCCGGTATTGGGTTCAAAAAGGATTCAATGTCATGCATCCAATTGGCTGGGATTCTTTTGGCCTTCCTGCAGAGAATGCAGCTATCAAGCGTGGTACTGATCCACGTGAGTGGACCTATGAAAATATTGAGATGCAAAAGAAATCCATGCGCAGATATGCATGCTCTTTTGATTGGGATCGAGTTCTCCATACATCAGATCCAGAGTATTACCGATGGAATCAATGGCTCTTTCTTGAGCTCTATAAAAATGGTCTCGCCTACCGTAAGGATTCAGCGGTTAATTGGTGTCCAGGCTGCCAGACGGTATTGGCTAACGAACAGGTTGTCGCCGGGCTCTGTGAGCGCTGTGACACGGCCGTAACAAAAAAGAAATTGAATCAGTGGTACCTCAAAATTACGGACTATGCCGATCGACTGCTCGATGACATGTCTCAACTTGAAGGCAAGTGGCCAGAAAAAGTCTTGATGATGCAGCGAAATTGGATTGGTCGCTCGACTGGAGCAGAGGTGAGATTTGAGATCGAGGCGGGAACTGAACCCATCATTGTTTACACCACTCGCCCGGATACCTTGTATGGTGTGACTTTTATGGTGGTAGCTGTCGATAGCGTGTTGGCATCGGAACTCGTTCGTGGAAGCGGCGCCGAGGAAGAGTTCAACGAATATTTGGCGAAGACGACCGCATCAAGTGATATCGATAGATTAGCCACGGATCGGCCCAAGACCGGAGTATTTCTTAACCGATATGCCATCAATCCGGTCAACGGGGAACGTCTGCAAATATGGGCATCGGATTATGTCCTCGCGGATTACGGAACGGGCGCAATCATGGCTGTTCCGGCTCACGATCAGCGAGATTTGGATTTCGCTCGGGCTATGCACTTGCCTATACGTGTTGTTGTGCAATCTGATGAAGAGAATCCTGCAATCACCGGAGTGGCTGTGGCTGGTGATGGCGTTCTCGTAAACTCTGCATCACTCAATGGATTGACAAAGCGTGAAGCCATAGAGCGAATCATTGAAGAACTTGAAGGCAGCGGTTTAGGAAAGGCAAGTAAGAATTATCGTTTGCGTGATTGGTTAATTTCTAGACAGAGATTCTGGGGAACTCCGATCCCTATCATTCATTGCCCAACGTGTGGTGAGGTTCCGGTGGAAAGCGATCAACTACCGGTCGAACTTCCAGATGCACACGGCTTAGATTTGAAGCCGAAAGGAATGTCTCCACTTGGAGCGGTAGAGGATTGGGTAAACGTTCCTTGTCCGAGATGCGGTGAACTGGCGAAGCGTGATGCGGATACGATGGATACTTTCTTTGATTCGAGTTGGTATTTCTTGAGGTATGCCAGTATCGGAGTTGAAGGTTCTGAAGAAGCAGCTTTTGATCTCGAACAAATAAAAGCGTGGTTACCCGTAGATCAATATGTTGGCGGGGTAACTCATGCAATTTTACACCTGCTCTATTCTCGATTTTTCACGAAAGCATTACACGATCTGGGTTATTTGGATTTCGTAGAACCGTTCACACGCTTACTCAACCAAGGCATGGTTCAGATGGATGGATCAGCAATGTCAAAATCGAGAGGAAACCTGGTGCGGCTTTCCGAGGAATTGAGCACTCATGGTGTTGACGCCATCAGACTCTCTTTAGTGTTTGCCGGCCCGCCGGAAGATGACATCGATTGGGCAGACGTATCCCCGAGTGGTTCATTCAAATTTCTCAATCGGGCATGGCGATTGTCTGGCGATGTCACGAGTCCCGTAGGCGCTGATGTGAGCAAAGGCAATGTAGAGCTGCGAAAAGTAATTGCTAAAAGTCTTTTTGATATTTCTTTTGCGGTGGAATCCTTCCGGTTTAATGTCGCGATTGCGCGGATAATGGAGTTGGTTAACGCCACCCGTAAAGCAATAGATAGTGGTTGCGGTCCATCGGATCCAGCCGTCAGAGAAGCGGTAGAGGCGGTCGCCATCTCCCTCTCGCTCGTTGCGCCTTATACAGCGGAGGATATGTGGCAGAGATTGGGTCACCAACCTCTGATTGCTCATGCTGGGTGGCCGACCATCGATGAGTCGTTGCTTGGCACCGATCTTGTTATTTGCGTGATTCAAATCAACGGCAAGATTAAGGATCGAATTGAAGTATCGCCAGATATCTCAGATCCGGAGCTAGAGTCTCTTGCTCTTTCTAACCCAGCAATTGTGACAGAACTTGCTAATTTGGGAGTCGTAGAGTTTACGAAAGTTATTGTACGAGCACCAAAACTCGTTAATTTCGTCATCTGATCCACACCTAGGATTGGTACACACGCTCGAGGATTTCTAGAAAATTCGATCTATTTCTCTCTTACATTTCAACCATGTTCCCACAATTCAGTATCCTTCAAAAGCGTGCAATCTATCTACTGCTATTTACCTCAATTGGGGTTGGAGCAATATTTTTCTCGCTCGCTCAAAGCAACTCCTCTGCACAAATCATTGCTTCACAACCGTCTCCACCACTGGTCCCACCCTCAATCTCCCCTCTATTCACGCCTTTACCGACTCCCGTGCGAACCATTGTGGTCGATGTGGCAGGAAAAGTTGCCCATCCTGGTGTTTACAAATTACCTCAAGGATCGAGAGCCGTTGACGCCATCAAGGCTGCAGGTAGGGCTCTTCGCGGTGTTCTACTGACTGACATCAACCTGGCAGAGGTTTTATCGGATGGCCAACAGATAATTGTGGGTGCTCCAGCGGTAACGTTGTCGAGTAGAGCTTCCTCATCCAAATTAAAAGGTGCGACGAACGGTAAGTCCAAGATTACCTCTGGAACAATAAATATTAATCTAGCTTCAGTGCTTCAATTCGAACAATTGCCCGGGGTCGGAGCCGTGATGGCCGCACGGATCTTCGCTTACCGCAAGATCCATGGAGCCTTCGCGACTATCGATGAGATCACGAAGGTGACCGGAATGGGCAAAAGCAAATTCGCGAATCTGAAGAGCTTCATTCGCGTTTAGCTCGCAATGATTCAAATGCGCACTATGCATTACTGATTATTTCCTCTTCGATTTGGCTTGGAGCGGCAAGTTTTGCACTTTTGGCGCCCCCGGTACTCATCATCTTTCTGCCAGTTGCGCTCTGGCTCTTTCTTAAACAAAAAACTACGGCGGTTTTGTTAATTCTCTGCTTCATCGCTGGCGCACTGGTCATAGGAACGAGGGAGTATGGCTTAAAGCGAAGCGATATCGCCTCTTTCGCTGATAAGAAGATTTCGATAACGATCGTCGCGTCAATCCGCACGGATCCAAAATTGGGGATTCCAAAAGAGATGATGGGCATTATTCGTCCAGCAACAACTACGGCGTTAATTTCCGTTATCTCATTTTCGGTTCGTGGGAAAAAGTTCTTCACTCACCTACCGATGAGGCTAACAACACAAGAGCGGATTACCTATCTCCCCGGTACTGTTTTCTCAAGCAGAGGAATCATCTATTCGAGCGCAGAGAAGAAGGTGGCGGGACTCTTCGTCGCTCGCGGCTCGTTATCAGTGCTACATGGAGCTGGGATGATCGGTCGGATAGCTGGCTCCATTCGTTCGCGCTTTCGGGAGATAGCTATCAGGGCTGGCGGAGCTAGCGGGGCTCTCATCCCTGGTTTGGTGCTTGGCGACACCTCGCTAGAGAGTCATGCATTCTCTAACGAGATGGTTGCGGCGGGTTTGACTCACCTGACGGCCGTTAGCGGTGAGAATTTTGCAATAATCGCTGCTTTTATGGGGTGGCTGCTTCAATGGTTTTTCCGTTCACTGAGGGTTCGTCTTCTCGTGAGTTCCATCGTACTCGTTGGATTTATTGTTCTTGTTAGACCTTCGCCTTCAGTTCTGCGAGCCACTGTGATGGTGGCAGTGTTGATTCTTGGAAGAGCACGCGGTGTGAAGAGTTCAGGCATCCCTGCACTCGCACTTGCTGTCGGTCTCCTCATCTTGATCGATCCGTTCGAGGCGATAGATCCCGGGTTTGCTTTATCTGTGGTTGCCACAGCAGGCATTCTGCTCTTCGCATCTCCACTCGCAGAGTGGCTCAATGGATATCTACATAATCTTCGATTCGCGCAATTATTGGCCATTCCACTATCGGCCAATCTCCTTTGCACACCGATTGCCATTGCGATTTCCGGTCAGTTCACTCTTATGTCACTTCCCAGTAATCTTTTGGTGGAGCCGATGGTCGCACCAATCACCATCGTGGGGTTTGTCGCGGCCTTATTTACCTCCACCTCACCCGGCCTCGCCTATCTATTGGTTCTTTCTCAGAAGCCTTTTGCTGCAGAGATTGTCTGGGTGGCACATGCCTGTTCGCGGGTACCGGTAGTTCGTTTGAGTGGTGGATTTCTCGGTGCAGGGATTGGAATATTGGCGACCATGATGGTCTGGATCGCCATAAGATGGGGATCGTGGGCATAATTTTAATATTGGGGAGTGAGGATCTCTTAGCCGAACGTGCAATCGCAGAGACGATCAACGGGCTTAATGCTGCCCCGGCGACATTTCTCGATGGCGAATCAATTGAAATAGGAGATATCACTGACTCTCTGGCACCTTCATTATTTGCAGTGCTCGGGGAGGCAAGGATCGTCGTGGTGAAAGCCATACAGGAATTGTCGGCAGAATGCTCGGCTGAAATTCTCGATTTCCTGAACAATCCCGATATTGAGATTGAGCTGGTTCTTTGGCACAAAGGTGGTGTGAAAGGGAAGGCTCTTCTCGATCAGATCAAGAAGAGCGCCATGAAAATCATTGAAATTGAAGTGATAAAAAAAGATAGCCAGAGAGTTGATTTTGTCCAAAGCGAGTTCTCACGATTAGGACGAAAAATCAGTTCTGCTGCAGTCCAGGCAATTGTGGACGCACTTGGATCGGATCTGCGTGAGCTTTCAGCGGCTTGCTCGCAGTTGGCATCGGATGTCGTGGTCGGTAAGTCCATTGAGCGAGGCGATGTTGAGAAATTTCAACAAGGGAAGGTTGAGACTTCTGGCTTTGATGTCGCAGATGCCGTCATGGAAGGAAAAACGGATAGAGCGCTTATCGCACTCCGCCAAGCGGTGGATTCGGGTGTAGATCCAGTTCTCGTGGTTAATGCGATTTCAGCGTCACTTCGCACGCTAGGAAAGGTATCGGGTGTCACCAAAGGCGTTCGATCCTACGATTTGGCATCTTCCCTGGGGCTGGCACCATGGCAGATCGACAAAGCTCGAAATCAACTCTCCAATTGGACTCCGGCCCGCTTGTCCTCTGCGGTGATGATCCTGGCTAGAACAGACGCCGAGATAAAAGGTGCAGCTGCTGACCCCGGCTATGCCCTGGAACGGTGCGTTATTGCAATCTCAGGTTCACATGGTCCCGAGATTTCAGTTTGAGCCTAACGCTACTCTGCTGATACCCTAACCCTCTGCTCGTCACATAGGTGACCAGCGCTAGATTACTCGTCAGCGACATTAACAAGAAAGCAGTCAGATACGTGGCAAACATTAAGTCTCAGATCAAGCGCATTAAGACTAACGAAAAGGCTCATCTTCGTAACAAATCTGTTCGCTCATCCCTGAAGACTGCTATTCGTAGATTCCGTGATGTCGTTACAACAGATGATTCGGCCCAGATTGCCCAAGAGTTGCGCGCCGCATCAAAGGCGTTAGATGTTGCCGTCTCTAAAGGAGTTCTCCACGCGAATGCTGCGGCAAATAAGAAATCTGCAATGGCAAAGGCTGCTAACAAGTCTTCTGCCAAGTAAAAATTCCTTCTCGGCGTAATTTCTAAACCATGCCTGCGATCCCGATTGCGAGCGCTCCTCAACCCTCGCAAACATCCCCGTTGCAGATTAGAAATTTCTGCATCATTGCTCATATTGATCACGGCAAGTCAACGCTTGCGGATCGAATGTTGGGTATCACCGAAGTTGTAGAGCAGCGGAACATGCGAGCGCAATATTTGGATCGCATGGACATTGAGCGCGAACGCGGCATCACCATTAAATCGCAAGCAGTCAGGTTGCCGTGGCGTAGTGGAATAGATGGTCAAGAATATATCCTGAACATGATTGATACCCCTGGCCACGTCGATTTCACCTACGAAGTATCTCGTTCGCTAGCGGCCTGCGAAGGCGCAGTACTTCTTGTTGACTGTGCTCAAGGAATTGAAGCCCAAACCCTAGCAAACTTGTATTTGGCGATGGAGAACAACTTAACAATTATTCCGGTGCTAAATAAAATCGACCTTCCGGCCGCGCAACCTGAGAAGTTCTCCGAAGAGCTGGCAAAACTCATTGGGTGTGAACCCGAGGATTGCCTGCGCGTCTCGGGCAAAACCGGTGTTGGAGTCACTGAGCTTTTGGATCAGATTGTTCGGCAGATCCCAGCACCTACCGGAGATCCAGACGCTCCAACGAGGGCACTCATTTTTGATTCCGTCTATGACACATATCGCGGTGTAGTCACCTACGTGCGCGTAAAAGATGGTCACTTGACTACTCGAGATCAAATTCAGATGTTCTCTACCGGCGTGCGTCACGAAATGCTAGAAGTTGGGGTCATCTCCCCAGAACCCGTCATCTCACGAGGCTTGGGTGTTGGAGAAGTTGGATATGTGATAACGGGTGTTAAGGATGTCAGACAGTCGCGGGTGGGTGACACGATCACCACACATAATAATCCTGCAAAGATCGCTCTTAGTGGCTACAAGGACCCTCGCCCAATGGTCTTCTCCGGGCTCTTTCCGCTCGATGGTGCGGATTTTCCACTTCTCCGTGAAGCTCTCGACAAATTGCAATTGAATGATGCGGCCTTGGTTTATGAGCCGGAGAGTTCGGCTGCTCTTGGTTTTGGCTTTAGGTGTGGATTTCTAGGACTCCTTCACATGGAAATTGTTCGGGAGCGGTTAGAGCGAGAATCAAATCTGGTCCTCATTTCGACGGCTCCCAATGTGGTCTATTCGGTGACGACCGGTGACGGCGAACTCATTACAGTGACTAATCCATCAGAGTATCCAGATAGTAAAATCGAGAAAGTTGAAGAGCCGATAGTCCGGGCAACGGTACTGGCCCCATCTGAATTCATTGGAACGATCATGGAGTTGTGTCAAGAACGACGCGGAGTTCTCTTGGGCATGGATTATTTGTCCGAAGATCGAGTGGAAATCCGTTATACATTGCCTTTGGCCGAGATAGTCTTTGATTTCTTCGATCAACTTAAGAGTCGTACCCGTGGTTATGCATCGCTTGATTATGAACCAATTGGTGAAGCGGTTGGTGATTTAGTGAAGGTGGATATTCTGCTGCAAGGCGAGAAAGTTGATGCCTTTAGCGCGATTGTTCATAAAGAAAAGGCTTATGCGTACGGAACAATGATGACGAGTAAATTGCGTGAATTGATTCCGAGACAGCAATTTGAAATCCCTATTCAGGCTGCGATTGGCGGAAGAATTATTGCGCGCGAAAGTATTCGTGCAATCCGTAAGGATGTTCTCGCGAAATGTTATGGCGGTGATATCTCCCGTAAACGCAAATTGTTGGAGAAGCAAAAAGAGGGTAAGAAGCGGATGAAAATGGTTGGGCGTGTGGAAGTGCCACAAGAGGCATTTGTAGCAGCGCTGACCACAGATGCTGACATAGATAAGGCGAAAGCAAAAGCAAAAGAACGTGAATGAGTAATCTCTCTTTTTACGTCCATATTCCTTACTGCCTCAGGCGCTGTGGATATTGTGATTTCAATACATACACACCCTCTGAGCTGTCGATAACGTCAGAACTTACAAAAATTTCACAGACATATCTCGATTTGGTTCTTCAAGAAATTGACTTCGCTCGATCTCAATCGACTGCGGTATCGGTACCATCCATTTTTTTCGGAGGTGGTACTCCAACCTTGATGGCGCCGACGGATTTAGGGCGGGTTCTTGCAACCATCTCCGATCGCTTTGAACTTACACCTGATGCGGAGATAACTATTGAGGCAAATCCGGATAGCGTCTCGAAAGAATCATTATCAAGGTTGCGAGAAGTTGGCTTCAATCGAATCTCCTTTGGAATGCAATCTGCTGTTCCTCATGTTTTAGCATCTTTAGATCGAACCCATAATCCAGATAATGTCATGCGAGCTGTTATGTGGGCGAAAGAGTCAGGGTTTGAGGAGTTGAGTGTCGATCTCATTTACGGGGCACCGGGGGAGTCCGTTTCGGATTGGAGGACGAGTATTGAAGCAGCGCTATCGCTTCCAATCACACATATCTCTGCATATGCGCTGATAGTGGAGGATGGAACCAAGCTCTCCAATCAGGTACGACGAGGCGAGGTGGTCATTCCCGATGACGACGAAACAGCCGACAAATACCTCCTGGCAGATGAACTATTGGAACTGGCTGGATTTCATTGGTATGAACTGAGTAATTGGTCTAAGCATGGTTCAGAGTCCCGGCACAATTTGCGATACTGGAATGGAGAAAATTGGTGGGGTGCCGGTCCTGGAGCACATTCCCATCTGGATGGCCGAAGATTTTGGAATGTGAAGCATCCCGACGCTTACGCCCAGAGGATACTCAAAACCGGAGATCCCAAGGCGGATGAGGAGTATACGGAGCCGAGCCAGAAGTGGAATGAAGAATTGATGCTCAAGATCAGACTAGCTCAAGGATTACCCCAATCATTTTTCCCCCCCGAAAAAATGAATTCGCTATTGGGCTATCTCGCGGAGGGTGATCTTGATCAAAATGCTTGGTCGGTTGGAAAGGTCGTGCTTACTCGAACCGGGCGATTGATAGCTGACCGAATCGTTCGAGAATTCGCAATGTAGTAGATTTATCAAATTATGCATGAACGCCAATTAGAGATTCTACGAGCGATCGTGGATGAATATGTTGCTACTCAGGAGCCAGTGGGCTCCAAAGTAATAGCCGAACGTCATTCCCTAGGAGTTTCACCCGCCACGATTCGCAATGACATGGCGGTACTTGAGGATGCAGGATTGATCACACAGCCTCATACCAGTGCGGGTCGCGTACCAACCGATACCGGATATCGGGTATTTGTAGACAAGCTCTCCGAGGTAAAGCCACTGTCACCGGCAGAACGGCGAGCGATTGAATCGTTCCTCTCGAACTCAGCAGATAGAGATGAACTATTCATGAGAACCGCCAAAGTTCTTGCTCAGCTGACTCAGCAAGTCGCAGTCTTCCAATATCCTGACGAACAACGCGTGATTTTGGCTGGTACGGCAAATATCGCTAAGGGAAGTGCTCATGAATTAGCCGGTGCACTCTTTCCAATTCTTGAGGCGTTGGAGGAGCAAGTAGTTTTACTCCGACTTTTATCCGACGCTGCCTCATTCGTTCAGGTTCGAATCGGTGATGAACAGCTTGTTGAGAATTTGAAAACGACATCGTTGGTGAGCGTTGGTTACGGTTTCGACGGGAATTCCAGCGGTGCTTTAGGGATAATTGGTCCCACGCGGATGAATTATGCAAACACGATTGCGGCGGTAAACGCCGTTGCTCGCTACATCGGACAATTTTTAGGGGAACATACGTATGGCTGATCATTATTCGACTCTGGGTGTAGCTAGGGATGCATCACCTGACGAGATCAAGAAGGCTTATCGCAAACTTGCCCGAGAATTACACCCCGATGTAAACCCTGATCCAGCAGTGCGCGACACCTTCAAAGAGGTCACGGCAGCATATGAGGTACTGAGTGATCCTACAAAGCGTGAAAGATATGACTTGGGGGGTGATCCATTCTCCTCTCAAGGCTCATATGGTGCCCAAAACTTTGGCTTCGGTGACATTATGGATGCCTTCTTCGGTGGTGGTGGCAATCGTGGCCCTAGGCCTCGCGCGAGGGCAGGTCAAGACGCTCTCATAGCTATTGAGCTTGATTTATTTGAAGCCTGTTTTGGATGTGAGCGTCAACTCGATGTTGATACCGCGGTTCGATGTGAAAAATGTGGCGGTTCCGGATGCGCAGGGAATTCCAAACCGGCTACCTGTGGAATCTGTAAAGGTCGTGGCGAGATTCAGCAAGTCACTCGCTCCTTCATTGGAAATGTCATGACTAGCCGTCCCTGCAACAACTGTGGAGGATATGGGACGGTAATTTCAGATCCATGCAGCGAATGTGCCGGTGATGGACGAGTTCGATCTCGACGAACCCTGACTATAAAGGTCCCCGCCGGTGTTGAAAATGGCAATCGAATTCAGATGAGTGGTCAAGGTGAAGTAGGACCTGGGGGCGGGCCTGCAGGTGATCTCTACGTCGAAATAGTGGAACAGCCTCATGATTTTCTCATGCGAGAGAACGTCAATCTCCATATTTCGATCTCGATCTCAATGATCGCGGCCGCACTCGGCACAAAGGTGGCGATTGAGACTCTGGATGGCGAAGTAGAGGTAGATGTAAAGGCGGGTTTTCAATCGGGAGAGACTGTTCTACTCAAAGGCCTGGGAATCTCTCGGTTGCGAGGAAGTGGTCGCGGAGATTTGATAGTTCACATTGAAGTGACGACACCGCAAAAATTAAGCAAGGACGATCAAGAGTTATTGCGCAAATTTGCTAGTTCAAGGGGCGAGAAAACCGGCAGCGTCACCATCCATCGACGTGGTAAGTCAGAAACTGAATCTGGATTTTTTTCTCGTTTCCGCGACGCATTTACCCGATAGCGCCTAAACTTTTCGGAAAATTATGTTGCATCTATTTTTTGTACCCTCGCTATCGCTATCGCACTCGCAGGAAATGGTTGTCACTGGAGACGAAGCGCATCACGCTCTTCATGTCCTTCGACTTCAGGTAGGGGAAGAGTTGTTGCTAGCAGATGGAACGGGCTCCTGGGTCCGGGCCAGAATGCAATCCTCTTCAAAGAGAAGTTTTACTGTTCATGTAATTGAGCGCGGGGTGGCTGCGCGCTCGACGATAGCGTCCCCAGGTTCCATCGAAACGCATACTCACGAGTTGATTGTGGTTCAGGGGCTGATGAAATTCAATCGAGTTAACGAAGCCTTAGAGTTGCTCACAGTAGCGGGAGTGGAACGAATAATTCCATGGGAGTCTGAACGAAGCATTGCGAAATGGCAAAGTGATACCGGAACAAAGTGGGTGAACGCGACCGTTGCAGCTGCAAAGCAGGCGAGAAGATTCACTTTGCCAGAGGTTGAAGAGCCTATTTCTTCTCATAGTATAGGTAAGAGATTTGGAGCCCATGGAAATCTCTTTGTTTTACATGAAGAGGCTACATCCAAGATTTCTGTTGCGGCCAAGGAGCTTCGTAACGGTCCGGTTGTCTTGGTGATTGGACCAGAAGGCGGATTGAGTCCCGCTGAGGTCACAGACTTGGAGAACGCCGGTGGCCAGGTTGTTCGACTAGGTAGCAACATTTTGCGTTCGGCTCATGCGGGATTTGCTGCCTTATCTGCAATTTCTACGCTTCATGGAGCTTGGTGACTGCCCAATGCGAATAGACTATTAGACATGCTTGGAGATATAACAAATGTGCGTTTTTTGTAAAATTGTGGATCGGGAAATACCAACTTCATTTCTTTACGAATCTGAAAGAGTAGTTGCATTCTCGGACCTTTCGCCTCAGGCCCCTCTTCATATTTTGATTATTCCGAGGGAACACTGTGAAAACGCTGGCGAATTAGCAAAAACTTCTCCTGAAACTTTGGCAGAACTTTTTGTAGTAGCGACTAGCCTGAGTGCTGAAAGTCGTCTTAACGGTTATCGACTCGTTTTCAACACTGGAGAGTCAGCTGGCCAGAGCGTGTTTCATGCTCACTTACATCTACTGGGTGGTCGGGCATTCGCTTGGCCGCCGGGTTAACCGTAAGCTTTGGACTCAATGGAAATTCCCCTGATAACCGTTCCGGCTGCCATCTCGATGGTAGCGCTAACTGGTCCACAAGATTCTTTTCTCGATCTCTTTGAACGTGCTTTCCCAAATTTGTTGATTACATTTCGGGGAAATCAAATTTTTGTTAAGGGTGATCCGGTAGACGTTGAACAATACGATCTCTTGATGAAAGAACTTTTGGTATTGGTTCGAGCAGGTCAGTCACTCACGACGGATTCTGTGCTTCATGCCGTCAGTATGGTGAAAAATATTCCTGTAGATCATCCCGCAGAAGTGCTCTCCTTAGATATTTTGAGTAAT
>Ga0136644_10002786_pt1 | contig 13220 bp, 19 predicted proteins | sample C_130820_EF_Meta_FD_94780 | JGI IMG/M metagenome (GOLD analysis project Ga0136644, IMG submission 94780) | Freshwater microbial communities from Lake Croche, Canada to study carbon cycling - C_130820_EF_MetaG (v2) (version 2) | ecosystem: Environmental > Aquatic > Freshwater > Lake | place... | reverse complement strand
TTTATTTGTTTTATTTTTTTGTATAATTTGATCAAATAATTTTTTTTGTATTTTTTTAGTTAAACCTATATACTCTGGCTTGTATAATCTAATCCAATCTTTAAATTTGGATCTAGAAATATTATATTTATTTGCAAAATCTTGTTGTGTTTCTAAGGGATTTCTAGCCCATTCCTCGATTAGTTGTATAATTTCATTATACGGTTTAGTTAAATTTCTATCTCTATTAGCAATCCTAATATTAAAATTAGTATTAATTTTTTTTAGTGCTTTTGATATTTTTTTTCTAGTAGTTTTTGTATGTTTTTTTCCTATAAAAATATTATCATTAGCTCCAGATAAAATATTAGTTAAAATTCCAGTTTTATGAATTCTCCTACCAAACCAATGAATTAGAAATTCTTCTCTTTCTTCAGCTTCTTTTTGTGTATTAGTATTCCAAAAAACTCTAATAATAAAATCATATTTTGCTATTATATTTAATTTATAGGGATTGCACTTATCTGTTTTGTGATTTTTCATTCTAAAATAGAAATTTTTATCTGATGATGAAATTCCAACATAAAATAAATGTTCATCTAAAACATTAGTTTTATACTTTATATTTTTCTTGTATAAACCATAGACATAGTACATAATGGAGATCCTTTAAAAGAGAATACACCAACAACTAGGATCTCCAAAAATTATTTTTTAATCCTGAACCGGACTATTCGCCCTCCATTGATAGCATGACCAGTACGCCGGTGTTGTTTTATCTTTTTGTTGATCGCATTTATGTCTTGCTCTAAAGCTTTTACGTCTTTTGGGGTTATCTCTTTTGATGCTCATTTCTTTAGATCCAAATCTTACAATAATTACTTTACCTTTATTATTTTTTACATATACTGCAAATTTTTTAGGTCCACCTGGTGTTCTGAATGGTTTATTAAGTGTTACTTTACGACCCTGGTATTCTGAAGCAACTGATGTTGGAGTATTATATAAATAGCTAACATCATACTCTTCTGTTATCTCGTCAGTTTGTTCGTATTCTGTTGGAAATACTAAGTTGGATAATGATAATTCTTCTACTGATCCACAACTATCACAACTATCATAAGACAAAGCATAATTAAGTATATCAAATACTTTATCAAAAATACTACTTTTATTTTTTTGTTTAGTTTGTCCTAAACATATTGCAACTCTTTGCTTAGAATCTGGATAATCTTTTTTCATGGTTTCGTCGCCCATACAACGACCCACAAACTTTTGATTATCTTCGTCATCTCTTGGTGATGGAATTGGCATAATAGGTCCTTATTGATAATTTTTAAGAGTATGTATTAATACACCTTAAAACTTGTTGAGCAGAATTGTCCCATGAGTATTTCTTAGCTGTTTCTATTCCATTATCATTAGTATTTATTCTATTATTATAAACATATCTCATATGCTCAATAATATTTTCTATCTGATTATTTCCTAATTTAGCCCAATTCCCCTGACCTTGAAATGCTTTTCCATCAAAAGCTTTTTCTGTCTCCTCAATATTGACCAAATAACAATTTTCTGGTGTGCAAAACTCTGTGTGTGCAGAATAGTTGGTCGCTATGGTTGGTTTTCCCATACTCATGGTTTCTAATAGTTCAAGATTCCATCCTTCTGCTCTTGATGGATATAATCCACAATCAGCATCTGCTATTAATTGAGCTATTTCTTCTTGAGTTTCAAATCCATCAAATAATTTTACTCTATCTGAACCATACATATTTTTCCATTGTTTTAGTTCATCAGCAGATGAATACGAATTGGTTTTTTCTGATGCTAATATCCATAGTTCAACATCTTTTTGATCTGGAAAAGCCTCATTAAATAAAGAGAATAAAATATCGTGTCCTTTACGAACTTCCCATTTGCCTATATTTAGAAAAATATATTTATCATCTGATCTAGTTCTTTTTATGGTATCATTAAAAATGTTTCTATTAACACCTAATGGCACTACGAATGATTCAGAATCTATTCCATTCTTAAGCAGAACTTCCTGACCCCATTTGCTACTAACGCATATGCTGTCTGGAACTTTTAGATTAATTTTTTCATATTCATTAAATGTATCCAACTCAAAAAAAGGATAAGCAATATATTTTCCTCTACCTATATGCTCTAATAAATCAAATTGATGCCAGATCTTAAAATTAACAGCATTAATATCAGGACTCATCCTCTTCTTTAATAAAGAAAGTATAAAGTCATGATCATCTTGATTATTAACTGATGGCTGGCCTATGGGGTAGTAAGTTACGTCTACTATCTTTGATAGTTCTCGCAATATATTAATTGATGCTAATCCGTAGCCGGTGTTATTAACTGGACTTGAATAATTTATTTTCATTTTTCGTATATCTTATTGTGAGTATTGTTGACTTGTATAAATGTTGTTTTCTTACCAAAGTCTTTTATTTTACTAGCGCCTATATAAGTGCAAGCACTTCGTATTCCTCCATAAATGTCTTGAAGTACTTCTTCTGCCATTCCTTTATATGGAACAGTAACGCACTTACCTTCTGCTGTTCTATAGTCTGCAACGCCATTATGGTGTTTTTCCATGGCTTTTGAACTGCTCATTCCATAATATTGTAAAGATATTTTCTTTTTTATAGTGTCATTACCTGGGTCTATTGGTTGCCAAAATCCGGGAGCAGATGATCCTGCTTCAACTAAATATTCATATTTCCATTCTCCTTCACACTCGTCTGTGCCAGCAAATATGCTTCCTAGCATAACGAAATCACCATTTGCACCAAATGCTTTACACACATCTCCAATTACTTTGCATCCTCCGTCTGAACAAACGTGCCCACCAAGGCCATGAGCAGCGTCCGTACATTCCATCACAGCACTCAACTGAGGGTATCCTACGCCAGTTTTTAAACGAGTGGTACAAACACTGCCAGATCCTATGCCGACTTTAACTATATCGACCTGACCATGAATAATTAGTTCTTCTGTCATTTCTGGGGTTACCACATTGCCAGCCATGATAACAGACTCTGGATATAAATTTCTTATTTTACGAGCAATTTTAACAAATTGTTCTGTATATCCGTTTGCAACATCTAAGCATATATTAGGCGTAGGATAGTTGAATTTTTTAATTTGGTTGAATACTTCAGTTAATTTTTCTAGATCTGTCTGGCTTGTGCCGATAGAATAAAATGCAAGATTTTTATTTACAATACTAGGATCAGTATAAAAAGCAACATATTCATTAATCTTATAATGCTTATGTAAACATACTATAGCTTGATTTTTTCCTAATGATTTCGCCATCTCAAAAGTTCCAACAGTATCCATATTGGCAACCATTATTGGAACTGCTAGTAATTTTCGTGGAGAATATTTAAATTTAAATTCTCTTTGGATACAAACTTCTGATCGACTATTGAGAGTTGATCTTTTGGGCCTAATTAGAACATCATCAAAGTCTAATTTAATTTCGTTTATAATTTTTTGCATTATATTCCTTTTAGGTACTTATCTGTGTCGTAACATTTCCATTTTTTAAAATCTTCAAATCCTTGTTCACTAACACAAATTTTTGGCCCGGTAACAACACCTTTTCCTTTATAGTGAGACAAAGCAGCTAATATAGCGCATATATAATCGGTACAATCTACAATAAATTTTATTTGACCTGATTTAACATAGTATTTAGGCATTTTACACCGAGAAGAAATACCATCTTTTATGAGAATCTATATTTTCAGAGGTATTAATATGTTGTAAATAACTCTTGATTTCATCCCATGTAGAGAATATCATCTGGTGAGGTATTGTTCCAAATAGCCAATCTGGAGTATGATTCTTTCCTTGAACCATATGAATAATTATTGGTTTCTTTTGACGATTGGCCCAGAAAATTTCTTCAAGAGTTCCGCATGGATGAGTATTAAGGTCCAAATTAACTATGAGAAAATCACTAATGTCTACAAGCCTCAGATCAACAGAACGAATAGTTTTCATCATGGCAGTTAATTCGTCGTATCGTGCTTTTTCTTTGAGCTTGGTTTTTATAGCATGAGTGTCTTTATCTTCTAATCCTATATCTGTTGGTTTACTAATAGGATTAAACACTACTATACCAAGCTCATTAAGAAATGGAGTAATATTATCTCTCCATGTTGAACCTCTATCTGGAACTCTATCCATTGCTCCAGCCAGATAAACTCTTTGATTTTTTAGTCTTTCCATTAATATTTATCCCAAAACAGAAATGTAAATATATTTTTTGATGATTTAACAGAATAACCTGATCTATCTGTCATTTCTTTGATTCCAGAAATTATTCCGCCAATTAGGGATATTGCCAAACACAAAATAATAAAACTATCCATTGTCATTCTCCAAATATGGTATGTATTTTTTTCTCATTTGCTGAACTTCAGCAACCATCTCCAACAACGTTTTTTGATCAGTCGATCTACCCTTTGGGTTGTGGTAGTACAAGCCAACAGGATGATTGACCAACTGTATCTTAGCACCTCCGACGCAGGAACGCAACCACATATCTCCATCAGAAGCCGTCTTATATGATTCGTCAAAGTATCCAAATCTATCGTGTAAATTCTTTTTCCATAACGGCATACAATGGGGGCTATTATTCATTAATAAGTTTTTTAACGAATGAGGTAAGCACGGATAAAAATTAGAGTAATCATTATTTTCATATTTTTCATTAGCAATTGTTGATACGTATGTTAGTCCGTATGCTACATCTAAATTTGGATCTCTATCAAAACACTTAAGTAGTATTTCAAAACTATTTATATTTTTTCTATCGTCAATATTCCAATTGCCGATTATGTCTGATGAGCACATTTTAACAGCAATGTTCCATGCTGCATATAAACCAGGATCACTATCTAATCTAAGATATTTTATATTTGAATATTGTTCAGTTAATGGTGATATAAACTCTTTTTCATTTTCTGGAGAAGCACAATCTAAAAAAATAAATTCTATATCATTGAAGATAGATTGCTTGAGCATATCTTCTATATATCCTTGAATGAATTTTTCTCCTTTGTATAATGAACAGAAAGAAGAGCATTTATAAGTTTTCATATTATAGAAATAACATAGGAAGGTAATAAGTCTTTAGTAAGATAATTAATGCGTAAATTATATTTATTACAAAAATTATTTACTGCATTATATACGCCAGGAAAAGAATATTGATTATAATCATGTCCAGCAATATTTCCTTGCGATTTAACTTTGATTAATGAAAGTTCAAGATCTGAGTATACACCCTCGTATGAATGATCTCCATCAATATACAAGAAATCAAAATAATTATTAGGAAAAGTTTTTAGAACATCAGAACTTTTTCCTTTATGTAAAATAACATTTTGATTTATATGAAAATATTCAGATAAAGCAATATATTCATCTGATAAATTTGTATATATAATATCTTTTCCATCTTTATTACCAGACATAGTAATACCATCAAATATGTCTATTAAATGTAATTCTTTAGGTTTAGCTATATCAAAAATTATTTTAGAAAAATCTCCTTTAAAAACTCCAATTTCTCCAATAATTAGTTGTTGAGGTACTAGATTAAAAATATCTGATCTAGTGTTTAAAATATATGGTTGTGTCATTTGTATCATAGTCAAGAAAAGTATTGTGTATAATAGTTAGTCATTTTATTAAATTTATGCGAATAATTTCCTGGACCTCCAGCAAAATGTAATGCGGTTCCTTCGAACTGATTATTTTCATAAAGATAGCCATCATGTGATATAATATCTTCTGGTATCAGATTGTAAACCTGGTTTCTATATAGATAGGTATTAATGAACGGTTGTTCTAAACAGACATTAGCAAGATGTATATTGGAATTAAAAAATTTATCTATTTCAATAAAAATATTTATTGCATCAATATTAAATGCAAATAATCCAGCATTTAATCCAATTGTATTAGAAGAATTTATTTGATATTTTTCTTCCTCGGTTAATATATCTCCACCCCAGTATTTATGTGCCATAGTATAGTTTTTATTATCTCTGCTTATATAAATTTTATTATTAGAAATTAAATTAAAAATAGTATTTGGATTTTTTGTCCATAATATATCAATGTCACAATATATAATATTTATATATTTATTAATATTGGCAAATTTATATATCTTTAGTTTATTAGCAGACGAGCTAATAAGATTAGTTTGATTATCTACAGTCAATAAATGAAGTTTATTACTAGGCCAATTTATATAATCTTTTATAATATTTATATAATTATTATCTGTTATAAATAAAATATCTTCATTATATTTTTGTTTTTGTAAACTATTAATACATAGCTGTGCTAATTTGATATATTCACTATTATTGCCAATTGTAAAATAAATTAAGTTATTCATTATTTTTTTTGATTTTAGTTATCCAATAATTCATATTTAATAGTTTTTGATTAAAATTTTTAGATTGACATTCCGCATATTTTTGCATAATCAGGTTGTAGTTTGATATATCTTGAGTATTGTTTAATAATATAATTGGTAATTTTTTATATAGTTCATATATTTTATACTCTCCAACAATTATTGTTATCGGTATTCGTCCACAGTAAAGAGTTTCCCACAATCTATGAGTATCAACTCCATTTCCTGCCGGACAAACAACCATTTTGTAGTCAGTAATCTTATTAAAAAATTCAGACAAAGCAAGAGTTGGCTCTTGCCAATCTATGAAAGAAGAGTCTATACATTTCTTTTTTACTGCTGATCTATAATCATAGTTGGTATCAATATTAAAATTAGCATATATTAATTTAGTTGGATTATTATTTATAGAATTTAATAATTCTTCTTTTTTTGAAGCTCTATCAAAGTAACCTATCCCATGACCATCTCTAACAGAAGGGAGTTTGTTCTCTAGTCCTAGGGGAATAGGATGGAGAATTTCAGCATTAGAAAGAGCATTTTGGGCATACCAAGAGACAATATTTTTTGGAGCCAAAGATACTAGTTCATCAGTAATCGCATAATCTGAATTGCCAGTAATTAGTGTAACAGGATGGTCTAATTTTGATATGTTTTTAAAGTCCTCCAGAATATAATCTGTTTTGCAAAAAAAGATATTTTTTTCATCATGAAGGTGTGAAAATTTATTTATCTCTATTCTATCAATACTTTTCATAAGATTTTTCTTCTATAATCTCTGAAAACGATATATGGTTTATTTGTTTTTTTACATCTGCTCTTTCATCATTTGTTTTATAGACATTCCTAGCCAATTGTATGAAATCATTATCAAATTCTTGGTTTTTTTCTTTCATACGAATTTTGTTCTCAATATTCCACAGTTTCTGATTCACTGATTGCAATGTATTATATAATTTTTGCAAAGAGTATTTTTCTATTATCTCTTTAACAATAGAAGACAGAGTATTAATTTCAGTCTTAATATTATTTAGTTTATTAAAATCAGTAATTTGATCTTGTTTTATGATTAATATAGAAAATTTATCTAATATCTCTCCATTTGATACCAATATACTATAGTTCATATGTTGTCTTTGTTCTCTATTATCATAAATCCATTACGATCATCAGAATCTATAAGAATATTATATTTATTTTGATTATTTAGGATATCTAGTTTTATATATTTGCATTTTTGCATTTTTGTATCGTCTAATGCTATGACTTTGGATCTGTCTTTGAGTAGCATCCATTCTGAGTATGTGGAGAATTCTCCGCCATCTAAAAGTAAAAAGTCTATGTTGGATGGAATCTGGTCTAGAACATTCGGGCACTGCTCCATATTTTTAATATCTGCCTCAAGCCAAGACTTTTGCTGTTCTATGGTAAATGATTCATCGCTCATAGGGCTTAAGTCAAGAAATTTAAATATATCAGACTGCTCTATAATTCGACCATAAATTAAATTTACATACTTAGTGTAATTTTGTAAGTTGTTTTTAGCAATGAGGTGGAAATCTCTGTTTGTTTCTAGAGTTAGAAAATAGCAATCTAGATTATTGTTGATTATATTATCAATGATTCTTTTAGTAGAACCAAGACCTTTCCATGTTCCAATTTCTACTATGGTTGTGGGTCTATATTTTTTAAATATAAAACCTATATTGTCTGCAAATAATGATCCTTCTAATATTTGTCCATTAATTGTCATAGTTCACAACAATCCATTTATAGGAAACTTCAAATGAACACGGGTGCTTTCTAATATCATGGTAGTATAGTTTGGTGGTGGTGCAAGGCATCGAGTCTATAAGATGAAATAATGAACTATTAATACAATGAATTTCTTCAGCATTTTGTATTAAGTCAATGTAGGACAATAGATTGTCTGTATCTTCTTTTTTAACATAAACTTTTGGAAGATCACTTTTTACAGGAAGATCGTATACTCCGTCACTACTCTGATTATGAACAAAAATATATTTGTGACTTGGAGGCTGCAGAACAGGGTTTGGTTTAGATCTGGGCAATTTGAAAAATCGATATCTTTCTATAAAATCTATTCCGGCTTGTTTATAAAAAGATTTATCCCAATTGTTTGGATCGCAATATTGAAATCCTATTCGTAAAATTGTTTTATTATGAGATAGTGCATATTTATTAACTGATTCTAGTTCATTACCATTATATTCAATTGGAATCACTTTGACTTTGTTATTTTCAGAGTATAAACATTCTACTGTTGGTAAATTATGTTTTTTGCACATCAAATCTATGCTATCTGTATTCTGTTTAGCAATAAAATTTACTAGACCATTACATACAAAATGGTCGCCTAGTCCAAGATGATGATGTATGATCATTTTTTATCTTTAATTTGTTTAAGAATATTATTTGCTAATCTGGGATTTTTACATCCATGCAAAATATAGAATCTAACAGGACAGTCATTTTTTAAATATGATTCATATAATTCTACATTATTTATATCATTATCTATATATGCTTGAATTAACGTAGAATTTGGTATATGATTATATCCTAGATCTTCATTAACTTCATATTTTGTTAATAAAGCATTTAACATACCTTCATCTTCAATATACGTACTTTTCCCTTGTTCATGGAAAGCTTTTAGACTATCAACTAATTCGGAAATGAACCATTTATGATGATGGGCAACTAATCCACAGGCATATACCCATTTCATTTTAGGTTTATTATTTGAGAATATTTTGCATAATTGTTCCAAGTTACTTTTGTGCATAGGGTTTTCAAATGGATTATGAGGGTGCTTTGCCAGGAGTGGAAACTTGGATTGTTCTATTTTGACTTCATTACTTTCAAATAATTCGTCTACCTCTTTTGTTACAACCATGTCAGAATCAAGAATAGCACAAATATCATATTGACTATCTAATAATGATAACCATTTAATCATACATACTGAATAAAAATTAAGATTATCAATATTTATTGTTTTGCTTGTAACTTTATTGTTATTAAAATTATGTTCAAAATTTATACAATTAATAGTTATTGGATATTTACTAAAAGAAACAATAGAGTCCACTAGGGTTTCAGCCAAAGGTAACCAGTTTTTGGTTACAAATGTGTTAAATCCGTAGTTTTTAATCATGGTATGTATTTATAATATTCTGGATGTCTAATATCATTTTCGTCAAATACATCTCCAACAAACTCTCTGTCTATTCGTTCTGTTAAGAATGGTTTTTGGTCAAAAAAAGGATCATGAACTATTTTATCTTCGCCAATCATTGGATATAAAATTTTGCCAAAAAACTCATAGTCTGTCCCATATCTGTTCGTTTTATCAAAAGAGGTTAATAATTTTCTCATATCATATTTGTCATTTTTCTTATAACCCCACATTCCTCCTAAAATAGGAAATCCATGGTGAGGATGATCTCTCATTATATGAAAAGTTTTATCTGATGATAGCCACTCATCAACAGCATATTTTTCTCTCATAGAAATTCTAGAATCTGCATCTCTGAATATGGAAATATCAACCATAGGATCATAGGACGTTTCAAATCTCCAGAACATGGAACTCCAATCTCCAGGAGAGTCTTTATAAAATACTGTTATATTTGGAATTAATAATAGATTTTTCCAAATAGTCTCTGGAACAGATGATCCTAGAAAAAAATACGCTTCCCATCCTGGATATATTTGATGCAATAATTCTGCATTACGAATAGCTCCAAACGTATATTTTTTATTGTCTCCCCATAAACTAAAGCTAATGATCTTTTTCATAAACTTATTTTTTAGGAGGATAATTATATACTGTTACAAAAAACTTGCCCCAGATATCTTCTATAAGGTCTGTTATGAAATCCCAATTTCCTCCAGCAAGTCCGCTTCCGAACTTAGGACAATGGATCTCAATTTTCTCGCTCTTATTTAAGAAACCTGTATTAGTATTAATATGTTGGGATAAAGAATTCATAGATTTTACTAGCGCCAAATAATTTAATGGTCTAATATTTGTACCACTCTTAATTCCATTTTGGCCTATCATATTAACAAAACATAGTTTGTGTCTAAATTTATCATTCTCATATACTTTAACAATTTGGGAATATCCAAGATTAGTTTTTAAAAAACTTTTACCAAGTAAATGATAATTTTCTTTAACTATAGGATATTTTGTAGCCACCTGAGCAGCAAATCCCGCCCCAAACAAATCAATATTATTACAAACATGGGGAACAAATATTGTTGCTCCTTCGTTTCCTGCTGTTACTCTGTCTCTGACCATTTCAAATAGATCATGATTGGAATAAACTATATTAGTAGGACTATTTTTTTTATTTATTGTTTTAATTACCATTTTACCCTCTAGTTATTTTTGGCCACTTACCAGCCGGACATTCTTGATCTGCCCAAGCAAGTTTATTTAAAAACTTACTTTTCTTGCTAATAGCACAACCACATATGTTACATTCTGATCTTTCTTTATTAAAATCAGAACAATCCATACATATAGAGTATCTGTCTAAAATTTCAGATTGAGTGGTCTTGGGAAAACCATGCCATACATGGAAAAATAAAGACTTAAGAAATGTCTGTAGTCGAATTAGCAACATTTTTTATTCTTTCTTTCATTGCTATAATATTATTATCTTTATCTAGCGTGAATACATCAATGGGATCAATCATATCATTAGATTTGACCCATTTTGATAATCCATCAGATAAACATACCGCTAATTTATCACCATTTCTCTTAAAGTCTGCTGTTAAAATAAAATACTTACCAGAAAGAGTAAAGCATTCACCGATAGATATTTCCTCTAAATATTTCATATAATTAATGGTTGTAAAATCTATCCCAATTTTCCCATTCTTCATCATCGAAACTCTCTTTGAGTTTCTTTATTTCTTTTTTGGCATTGTTTTTATTAATCAGCTCATCATCCAGCATATTCCTTTTGATGTGCTGTTTCTTAACTTTCTGCCTTCTCTCTGGCCTTTTTTCACTATCCTCGTCTAAATTTCTCATTTCATCTCTCAAGTAAATTGACCCATACCATTGTATTATAGGTCGAGTGGAATGAATGTCAACCGACCATGATAAGATTTTTTGGCCTTGACCATACTACGATTTATGATTATATATTATGCAGAGCGGGTGGATATACTATAATACATACTTAACTATGATAAACTCTACTATCGTTACAGGCATATGGGATCTTGGTAGAGATAGTCTATCTGATGGTTGGAATAGAACATTCGATCATTATATAGAGAATTTCACTCTTCTGTTAAAAAATACATTAGACATACCACTAATAGTATTCATAGACCCAAAGCACGAACACTTAGTGTGGAAGCATAGGAAACCAGAGAATACAAAGGTATATCATCATACTAAAGATCAATTTAAAGGGTCTTTCTTCCCATTCTTTGATGAAATTCAAAAGATAAGAAATAATCCAGAATGGTATAATCAAGTTGGATGGCTTAAGGATAGTGCTCAAGGATCAATGGAATACTATAATCCTATGGTTATGAGCAAAATGTTCCTTTTGCATAACGCTAAATGCTCCAATCCATTTAATACAGAATATATGTTTTGGTTAGATGGTGGAATAACCAATACTGTTCATCCTGGCTACTTTAGTCATGATAAAGTAATTGAAAAAATACAAAATATTACTGATAAATTCTTATTCGTCTGCTTTCCATACGAAACAACCTCAGAAGTTCATGGCTTTAGTATTCAAAAAATGAGAGAATTTTCTAATAGCAATACTGTAAATAGAGTTGCTCGTGGAGGTTTCTTTGGTGGACATATAGACTACATATCAAAAGCAAACGAACTCTACTATTCTATATTAAATGATAGTCTTAGATCTGGTAATATGGGTACTGAGGAGAGTATTTTTACCATTATGACCTATCTCGAACCAGATATATTTAAATATGAAATGATAGAGGATAATGGTTTAATATCTACTTTTTTTGAAAAAGTTAAAAATAACATAACATTGGTGCAAGATATTGGCAAACCACAAAGAAAAAAATACACAAATAATGATATTATTTTATATATAAATGCTTTTAATTCCCCAGAACAACTGCAGATGGTTCTTAATAGTTTTGAAAAATATGACCAAAACTTTTTAAACAAAACCAGAAAAGTATTATTAAACAACACAACTAAAGAAGAGCTATTTGCTAAATATGATGAAATCACTAAAAAATATAGCTTTGAAGAGATAAGGCATGGGAATAAAGGAATATGTCGCTCTAGACAAATTTCAGCAGAGCATTTTGCCGACTCTGGTTCTAAATATATGATATTTTTTGAAGATGATATGTTATTAGATTATGAAGGTAACTGTTTATTTGGTTTTCAAAAAAATGCTAGCAATCTCTTCAATACCTGTATAAAAATTATGGATAATGAACACTATGATTTTTTAAAATTTAGCTTTAGTGAGTTTTATGGAAATAATAGCGATCAATGGAGCTGGCATAATGTTCCATCTGAAAAGAGAATCAAATACTTTGGTAATATAAATAAAAAACCACCAACTAATTTCACATGTATAAAAAACTATAATGGCACACCATATGCAGAAGGAGAGGTTTACTATTGTAATTGGCCCCATATTATAGATCAAGAAGGTAATCAAAAACTGTTTTTAGATACAAAATGGGATAATCCGTTTGAACAAACATGGATGAGTCATAT
>Ga0136644_10002785_pt1 | contig 13220 bp, 9 predicted proteins | sample C_130820_EF_Meta_FD_94780 | JGI IMG/M metagenome (GOLD analysis project Ga0136644, IMG submission 94780) | Freshwater microbial communities from Lake Croche, Canada to study carbon cycling - C_130820_EF_MetaG (v2) (version 2) | ecosystem: Environmental > Aquatic > Freshwater > Lake | place: Lake... | reverse complement strand
GAGATTCGCCTCGACCGCCGGCCCAACCCGCACGTCGCCTTCGGATTCGGGGCCCACCTGTGCCTGGGAGCCGCCCACGCCCGCACCGTCATGCGCACGCTGCTCGAGCGGCTCTGCGCCAGGGTCGAGCGGATCGAGCTCGTCTCGAAGGTCGATCGCGTCGAGCACGCGACGGCCTACGACCGGCTGCTCGGCTACGAATCGCTCGTCGTGCGCCTGCGTCCGCTCGCAGGCGCGTGAGCGATCAGGGATCGAGGACCACGGCCACGGGCAGCGCGTTCCCGAACGTCTTGAAATCCTGGAACGTCCAGACGACCTGCTTCTCGGGTGTGACCTCGATGATCTGCGGGTTGTCGGGGCCGGCGTGACAATTGATGAATCGCGTGTTCCCGTTCGCCAACCGCTCCACCTGCGTCACCCAGGCGAGCGTGATGCCCTCGAGATCATGCTGCTCGACCTTCCAGACGATCTCCTTGCCAGGCGTCACTTCGAGCACGGAATGTCCGTTGCCGGTGCCGATGAGCGTGTTGCCGCTCGCCAGCCTGACAGCCGAGTAGACCTGGTCGCCGAATGCGTCGGGGCCGTGGCCACCCTTCGAGGGTTTGTCGAAGAGCGGCACGTCGAACTCCCACGCCACCTTGCCCGTGGCGTCGTACTCGCGAACGACTCCGTCCTTCTCATGGGCCACGAGATAGGTGCCGGCGGCCGTCTTGCGGGCGTTGCGGGTGTCGGAGTGGGCCGACCGTGTCGTGACCGTGAGTGGCACCTCGCGGACGACGCTGCCCTCCCGATCGATCTCGATGATCCTCGCCGGGCCCGACTCGACGATCATCGTCGTGCCGTCGGGAAACCTTTCGAATGCGTGCACCTCGACGGTGCGGCCGGCGTTGCCGTTGCGCTTCGCGTTGTAGTCCCAGATCGGCTTGCGATTGGCGTCGATCTCCACGATCCGCGTCCAGCCGTCCTGGTAGAGGATGTGCCCATCCGGCAGGAGATGCAGGTCGTGGATAGCGCCGACCGGGAGCTTCCACTCGACGTGGCCGGCGGGGCTGATCGAGGCGAGCGTCTTCGTCGAGGAGTCCGCGGCGATCACGCGACGCGGCGCGCCGGTCTGCACCGCGGTCGGCGGCACGTCGGCGAGCGCCGCCGTCGGCACGATCAACGCGATCAGCCACGACAGCCGGTTCATGCGAGGATGTCCTTGATGGGTTGCACGTGCTCGACCCCCACGAGTTTCTGGTCGAGGCCGCCGAAGAAGTAACTGAGCCGGTTGGGGTCGAGGCCGAGGCAGTGCAGGACCGTGGCGTGCAGGCTCTTCACGTGGAAGCCGGTCCTGCCGTCGTGCTCGGGCGTGATCGCCGCGGCACCGAGTTCGTCGGTCTCGCCCACGCTCACGCCCCCCTGGATGCCGCCGCCGGCCATCCACATCGTGAATCCGAACGAGTTGTGGTCGCGGCCGGTGCCCTCGGCGTACTCCGCCGTCGGCTGGCGGCCGAACTCCCCTCCCCAGATCACGAGCGTGCTGTCGAGCAGCCCCGACCGCTTGAGGTCCGTGAGCAGCGCGGCGATCGGCTGGTCGGTGTTGCCGGCATGGAACTCGTGGTTCTTCACGAGGTCTCCGTGGGCGTCCCAGTTGTCGTCGTTGTGCGCGCCGCCGGAGTAGAGCTGGATGAACCGCACGCCCCGCTCCACGAGCCGCCGCGCGAGCAGGCAACGCCGGCCGAAGTCGGCCGTCCGTGGATTGTCGAGGCCGTAGAGTTTTTTCGTCTCCTCGGATTCGCTCGCGAGATCGACCGCCTCCGGGGCGTGCTCCTGCATCTTCCAGGCCAGTTCGTAGGCGGCGATCCGGGCGGCGAGTTCGGTGTTGTCGCCGCGCGAAAGCAGGTGGGCCGTGTTCGCCTCGCGGAGGGCGTCGAGCATCGCCCGCTGGGCTGCGAGCGGCATGTCGCCGGGCGGGGCGAGGTCGAGGATCGGGGCTCCTTTCGAGCGCAGGAGCGTGCCTTGGTAGGTCGCCGGCATGTAGCCGCTCGACCAGTTTTTCGCGCCGGAGATCGGGCCGCCCGTGGGGTCGAGCATCACGACGAACCCAGGCAGGTTTTCATTCACGCTGCCGAGGCCGTAGTTGACCCACGAGCCGAGGCAGGGGGCGCCCGACTGGATCTTGCCCGAGTTCATCTGCAGCATCGCGGAGCCGTGGATCGGCGAGTCGGCCGTCATCGAGTGGATGAAGGCGATGTCGTCCACGTGCCCGGCGATGTGCGGAAACAGGTCGCTCACCCACTTGCCGCACTGGCCGTACTGCTTGAATTTCCACTTGGGGCCCACCGCCCGGCTCTCGCTCCGCTCGCCGCCGCGGCCCTTCGTCTTGACCTTGATCGTCTTGCCGTCGAGCGGATAGAGCGCGGGCTTGTAGTCGAACGTGTCCATGTGGCTCGGACCGCCGTACATGAACAGGAAGATCACGCTCTTCGCCCGGGGGGCCCCCGTCCGCGGGTCCACGAAGTGCGGCGGCTTCGCCGCCAGCGGATTCTGAAACGGCGCGCCCTCGGCGGCGTGGCTCTGTCGGGCGAAGAACTCCCCGTCGAGGAGTCCGGCGAGCGCGAGGCCCGTGAACGAGGCCCCGGCTTCCCAGAAAAACTCGCGCCGGGTGCGGCGGCAGAACGATCCGTGGGGCGATGCTGGGGTCGGCGTCATGGCGGGCCTCGTCGGCTGGAAGGCGGTCTCGGGGGATCAGTCGAGATAGATGAATTCGTTGAGGTTCAAAACCATCAGGCAGTAGAGTTCGACCGCGCGGCTGGGGCCGACGCCGTCCTGGTCTTCCAGCGCGTCCACGAGGGCGACCCCCCGGGCCACCTCGTCGTCGTGAGCCGGACGGACGAGGGCGAGTTCGAGCGCCCGGCGGACGATCGCGGCGGTGTCGTCGTCGGCCGCGACCCCGGGCTGCGTGTTCACCGCGAGCGCCTCGCGCCGCACGCGCTCGGCGAACACCCGGGCCTGCGCGTGGAGGAAGTCGCCATTCATCATCCCGAGCGCCTGCGTCGGCTGCGTGGTCACGAACCGCACCGGGCACGACGTGTCGGTGTCGGCCACGTCGAAGTCGGCGACGATCGGCGTGAGGAGCGATCGCTTCACATGCGCGTAGATCGTGCGCCGGGCCTGCTCCTCGGGCGCCGACGTTCCCCAGCCATCCCCCGGCCGCGACTGGCCGGCCTTCACGCCTGCGGGGATTTCCGGATAGACGCCCGGACCGAACATCTTCGGGTTGAAGACGCCGCTCGCCACGTGGATCGAGTCGCGGATCTCCTCGGCCGCGAGCCGGCGCATGTCGAACCGCCAGAAGCCGTCATTGAGCGGGTCTTTCGCAAACGCTTCCGCGTTGCAGGTTGCCGCGCTGCGGTAGGCGTCCGACATCAGGATGGCCTTGTGGACGGGCTTCAGCCGCCAGCCGCCGGCGACGAGTTCGGCCGCGAGCCAGTCGAGCAGTTCCGGATGCGTGGGGGGATCGGCGGCGAAGCCGAAGTTGTTCGGGCTCCGCACGATCCCGCGGCCGAAATGGTGCTGCCAGACCCGATTGGCCATCACCCGCGCGGTGAGCGGGTTGTCGGGCGACGCGATCCACTTCGCGAGCGCCGTCCGCCGGCCGGTGGTTGTGGCATCGGCCGCGGGGGTCTGGATCACCGGCTGCGGGGCCTTGAGCACCGCCGGAAACGCCGGCTCGACCCGGTTCTCCGGCGTGCATTCCGCGTGCGGATTGCCCCGGTGGAAGACGTGGGTCGGCTTCGGTTCGGGGCCCGACTCCGACACGACGAGCGCGGTATCGACCGGCACCGTCTCCTTCTTCAGCTTCTCGAGCTTCGCGACCTTGGCCTCCAAGTCCTGCTTGCCGTCGGCCCCGAGGATCTTCTCGCCGTCCGTCTTGATCGCCTCGGCCAGCTTGTACCTGTGCCGCTTGCCGACGGCCGACAGCCAGCGTCGCTCGACACCCGGACCCGACCACGCCACCGAGAGACCCTTCCCGTGGAGCCACTGGAAATAGTCGAGCCGGATCGGCACCCGACCCGCCCCGAGCGCGACCGTGGCCGTGCGCGGACTCCCCTCGCCATGGACGCCGTCGTACTCGAGCACGGTCTCGCCGGCAACGGTGAGCCGGGCGCCGTCGTCGGAGTCGAGCACGAACGTGTAGTCGCCGTCGGCCGGCACCTTGAGAAACCCCGTGAACACGTAGCCGAACGCGTCGGGCCGCAGCGACGGCGCGACGGCGATGTCGAACAGATTCGACGGCACAGCCCCCACGTCCTCGGGTTTGAGTTCATCGAAGGCCGGCAGACTCGTCCACGTGTCGCGATAGAATCGGAACTGCAGGTCGTCGAGATCGTCGCCGCCACCGGCAGCCTGCGGGTGGGCTTTCTCCCACTCGGCCCGAAACCGCTTCTCGATCTCCGTCACCGCCTGCTGGGCGGCGTTCCGCCGGACGTCGAGGTCCGCCACCTGCGCCTCGTAGGCATGCCGATCGGCGTCGCTCTCGAAGATCGGCCGCTCGATGTTCGTGCCGCTCGTCTGCATGGGGGTGATCGAGTTGAAGAACGACAGCAGGGCGTAATAGTCGCGCTGCGGCAGCGGGTCGATCTTGTGGTCGTGGCAGCGGGCGCAGCCGATCGTCAGGCCGAGGAACGTCTGACCCGTCGTCGAGACGATGTCGTCGAGCCAGTCGTAGCGGGCCTGCTCCCGGTCGGCCGGCTCGTCGTCCCAGATGCCGAGGCGGTAGTAGCCCGTCGCGATCAGGTCGTCGGGCGTCGGATCCGGCAGTTCATCGCCGGCCAATTGCTCGATGACGAACCGGTCGAACGGCTTGTCGGCGTTGAACGAACGGATGACGTAATCGCGGTAGCGCCACGAGTGCGGCTTCTTGCCGTCGCGCTCGAAGGAGTTGGTGTCGGCATAGCGGACGAGGTCGAGCCAGTGCCGGGCCCACTGCTCGCCGTAGTGCGGACTCGCAAGCAACCGGTCCACCACCCGCTCCCACGCCTGTGGCGACTCGTCAGCAAGAAAATCGCGAACTTCCTGCTCGGAGGGGGGCAGCCCGGTGACGTCGTACGTCGCCCGGCGCAGCAGGGCCGTCTTCTCGGCATGCTGCGGAACGGGAAGGCCGCGGCGTTCGAGTCCGAAGCGGATGAAGGCGTCGATTGGATTGGCCACGCCTTCCACTGCGGGCACGTCGGGCCGCACGAGCTGGCGAAACGCCCAGTGCTCCTTCCACTCGGCGCCCTCCTCGATCCAGCGTCTGATCGCATCGATCTGCGCCAACGCGAGCCGCGCGCCCTCGGGCGGCATCCGCACGTCGGGGTCCGTGGACGTGAGCCGCTCGAGGATCTCGCTCGCGCCGGAGTCGCCCGGCACGATCGCCCTCGCACCGCTGTCGAGCGAAGCCGTCGCACCGGCCTGTTCGTCGAGCCGCAAGCCCGCTTCCTGCGTGTCGGGCCCGTGGCAGGCCACGCAGCGCTTCGCGAGCAACGGCTGGATGTCGCGGGAAAAATCGACTCGCTCCGCCGCCGCAGCCGACGCGATCGACGCCAGGATCGCGGCGCAAACGCATGCTCCGCTCAGCAAACCTCGGAGATGCCGCATGGCGGCCGGGGGACCCATGAAAATCCCTTCACAAATCTGAGACGGGCTGTATTCTAAACGCCGTTAAGTAAGTGTCAAATTTACGGGTCGTTGCCATGCCTCTCACCTTCTCTCCACGAGCGGTCGTCGCGTCGGCGACGTACCTCATCGCGTTCTCGATCGCACTCTCGGAAGCTGCCCCACCCATGCCCGCATCCCTCCATCCACCCGTTGCCCGGCCCTTCGGTTCCCTCGCCGACGGAAGGCCCGTGTCGCTCTACACGCTCGAAGTGCCCGGTGGCTGGCGGGCCGAGATCACCGACTACGGCGCGACCCTGACGAGCTTTCACGTGCCGCTTGGCGAGGGCTCGCCGACGGACGTCGTGCTCGGATTCGACACGCTCGACGGCTATCTCGGCACGCATCCCTACTTTGGTGCCACGTGCGGCCGCGTGGCCAACCGCATCGCCGGCGGCACGTTCACGCTCGATGGCGAGGAGTACACGCTGGCGAAGAACAACGTCCCGAATCACCTGCACGGTGGCCTCGCCGGCTTCGACAAGAAGCTCTGGAAGGCGACGCCCCGGCTGTCGGAACGTGGGCCGGCGGTTGACTTCGAGGTCGTCTCGCCAGCCGGCGACGAAGGCTATCCCGGCACCGTCACGGCCCGCGTCACCTACACGCTCACCCCCGACGGCGAGTTGTGGGTCGAGATGTCGGCCACGACCGACGCGCCCACGATCGTCAACCTGGCTCATCACTCCTACTGGAATCTCGCCGGCCAGGCCTCGGGCACGATCCGCGGCCACGAGCTTTGCATCACTGCCGACGAGTATCTGCCGGTCGATGCCGTCAGCATCCCGAAGGGCGTGTTCGCCCCGGTCGCTGGCACGCCCTTCGACCTCCGGCCCGACCGGTCCCCTGCCGCCACGCTCGGCGCGGCGATCGCCGGACTGCCGGGGAGCGCCGACGGAAAAAACCCGGGCGGCATCGACCACAACTACATCGTTCGCGGGTGGAAGCCGGACGGCAGCCTGCGGTCGGTGGCCATGCTCCGCGACCCGGGGAGCGGCCGCGTGCTCGAGATCCTCTCCGACCAGCCGGGCATCCAGATCTACACGGGCAACTACCTCGACGGCAGCGTGAGGGGCAAAGGCGGCGTGGCCTACGGCAGGCAGGCCGCGGTCTGCCTCGAAACGCAGAAGTACCCCGACAGCATCCACCATGCCGACTGGCCCTCCACCCGGCTCGACCCGGGCGAGACCTACCGGCACACGATGGTGCACCGGTTCGGCACGCGGTGACGGCCCGACCCGTGAAGCCATGAAGCAAACCGACACCCGTGTCGAATCGACGCTCCTGCGGCGGATCAACGAACGGCGGCTCCTGGAGGCGATCCAGCGGCACGGCCCCTCGTCGCGGGCGGCGCTCACGCGTGCGTCGGGCCTCACCGCCCCGACCGTCTCGAAGGCCGTCGATGCGCTCCTCAAGCGCGGCCTCGTCGAGGAACTCGATCCGGCGGAACAGGCACTCGGCCGCCCGGGCCGGCTCGTGCGCATGGCCGCCGCCTCGGCTTCCGTCCTCGGGGCGGTGATCGACGCGGGCACCTGCTGCGTGGTCGCCACGGGCCTCGACGGTGCGGTCACCGAGGAGCGCACGATCCGCTTCGCGACGCCGGCCGGCTATCCGGCCCTGCTCGATGCGGTCGAGGAGGCGTGCCGGACACTCATCCACTCGAGTGCCGCGGTCGTGCACGGCATCGGGCTGAGCGTACCCGGCCTCGTCAACGAGCGGCTGCGCGAGATCGTCTTTTCGCCAAACCTCCATCTCCTCGACAAGCACAACCCGGCCCGCGACCTGGAGACACGGCTTGGTGTGCCGTGCGTGCTCGTTCAGGAGAGCGACGCCCTCGTGCTCGGCGAATGGCTGTACGGCGACGCCCGGGGCCTCGACGACTTCGCGGTGCTCGACGCGGCCACCGGCCTCGGACTCGGCGTGATGAGCGGCGGCCGGCTCCTCGCGGGCCACAGCGGCATGGCGGGCGAGGTGGGGCATGTCACGGTCGTGCCCGACGGCATCCGCTGCGGCTGCGGCAACCGCGGCTGTCTGGAGACGCTCGCCACCGATGCGGCGCTCGGGCGGCTGATCAGCGAGAAGCTCGGGAAACCCGTCCCGCTCGACGCGGCGGCCGACCTGCTGGCAACCCGCCCCGCCGATTTCCAGCACGAGATTCGCACCGTCACGGAATACCTCGGGATCGCGATCGCGGCCGTGATCAACATCTTCAATCCGACCACGCTGTTCGTGCACGGCGAACTGCTCGCGGGCGCACCCGAGCGATTCGCCCGGGTGCTCGAGCGGGTGCGGCAGCGCACGCTCACGGCGTCGCTCGCCGACTGCACGATCGTCGCCACGAAGTCGAGCAAGCGGCAGGGGGCCGTCGCCGGCATCATCCACCACCTCACCAACGCCTGCGCCCCGTCGCTCGGCTAGAGATCCCAGGAGCCACCGATGTCCCATCCATGCTTCTCGCTCGCCGGCCGCACGGCCCTCGTCACCGGCTCGACCACCGGTCTCGGCCGCGCCACGGCCAAGTGCCTCGGCCTCGCCGGCGCGAAGGTCGCCGTCAACTACGCCAACTCGAAGCCCCGCGCCGACGAGACCCTCGCCGATCTGCGAACCTCCGGCATCACGGCCGAGGTCTTCCAGGCCGACGTCACCTGTGAACAGGCGATCGACGGGATGTTCACGGCGATCGAGAAGTCACTCGGGCCGGTGGACATCGTCGTCGTCAACGCCACACCGCCGCAGCCGCTCAAGCCGATCGAGGAGTACGACTGGGCGTTCCACCAGCAGATGCTCGACTTCTTCGTGAAGAGCCCCTACCTCCTCGCCCGCCGGGGCCTCCCCGGCATGAAGGCGCGGAAGCACGGCCGCTTCATCAACATCACGAGCGAGGTTTTTCTGCTCGGAGTCGCGCCGTTCTCCGCCTACGTCGCGGCCAAAGGCGGCCAGACCGGCTGGTCCCGCAGCATGTGCCACGAACTCGCCCCGTTCGGAATCACGGTCAACATGATCGCGCCCGGGTGGATCCCGGTGGAGCGGCACGAAAACGACCCGCAGGCAGACAAGGACGCCTACCTCGCGACGGTGCCGATGCAGCGCTGGGGCAGGCCCGAGGAAGTCGGCTGGGCGGCCGTCTACCTCGCGAGCGACGAGGCGGCCTTCGTGACGGGGCAGACGATCGCCGTAAACGGCGGCAAGACGTGCTGGTAGTGATCTGGTCGCAAAGCCCGGCGAGGGGTTGCCCCGTACCGTTTCGCCGGACGTTCGCTGCGGCCCTCCAGGCCTCCGCTCACTCGGATCTGCCTGCGCTCCGGCATCCTGCCTGCGCTGGTCAGATACGCCGGCTCAACGGCAGGGGCAACCCCTCGCCTCCCGTTTCCAGTTGAGGAGGCTCGGGGCTGGGCAGTCACGAGCCGGCGCGGCCGAGCACGCGTTCCAACCGACTGCCAGTTCCCTACGCATCGTAGTAGAGGCAGAACTCGTACGGATGCGGCCGCAGCCGCATCGGCTGGATCTCCTTCTCGCGCTTGAAGCGGATCCAGGTGGCGATCACGTCCTCGGTGAACACGTCGCCGCGCAAGAGGAAGTCGTGGTCGCGTTCGAGGGCCGCGAGCGCCTCGTCGAGCGAGCCGGGCGCCTTCGGCACCTTCGCCAATTCCTCCGGCGGCAGGTCGTAGATGTCGCGGTCGAGCGGCGGGCCGGGGTTGAGCTTGTTCTGGATGCCGTCGATCGCAGCCAGCAGGATCGCCGCGAACGCGAGGTAGGGATTGCAGGTGGGGTCCGGGCAGCGGAACTCGATCCGCTTCGTCTTCGGGCTCGCCGAATACATCGGGATCCGGCAGCTCGCCGAGCGGTTCCGCTGCGAGTAGGCGAGGTTCACCGGGGCCTCGTAGCCGGGGACGAGCCGCTTGTAGGAGTTCGTGGTGGGGTTCGTGATCGCGAGGAGCGCGGGCGCGTGCCGCAGGATGCCTCCCATCGCATGGAGCGCCATCTCGGAGAGCCCGGCGTATCCGGAGCCGGCGAAGAGCGGGTGTCCCTCCTTCCAGAGCGAGATGTGGGTGTGCATGCCGGAGCCGTTGTCGCCGTACAGCGGCTTGGGCATGAACGTGATCGTCTTGCCGTGCCGGCGGGCCACGTTCCGGACGATGTACTTGTAGAGGCACATCTGGTCGGCCATGCGGACGAGTTCCTGGAACCGCATGTCGATCTCGCACTGGCCGGCCGTAGCCACTTCGTGGTGCTGGGCCTCGACGTCGATGCCCGCCTGGATCATCGTGAGCATCATCTCGTTGCGGATGTCCATCAGCTGGTCCGACGGCGGGCAGGGAAAGTAGCCCTCCTTGTGCCGGAGTTTGTAGCCGAGGTTCGGCAGTTCCTCGCGGCCCCGGTTCCACTCGGCCTCGACGGAATCGAGGTGGAAGTAGCCCTCGTGGGCGTTCTGGTCGAACCGCACGTCGTCGAACACGAAGAACTCGGCCTCTGGTCCGATGAAGCAGGTGTCGGCGATGCCGGTGCCCTTGAGATAGTTCACCGCCTTGCGGGCCACGTTCCGCGGATCGCGGGAGTAGTCCTCGCGCGTGATCGGATCCTGGACGTTGCAGATGAGCACGAGCGTGGGGATCGTGGCGAAGGGATCGACCACCGCCGTGTCGGGCACCGGCACGAGCAGCATGTCGCTCTCGTTGATCGCCTGCCAGCCACGGATGCTCGAGCCGTCGAAGCCGATTCCATCGTCGAACGTGTCCTCCTCGAGCTTCCCGACGGGGACCGTGAGGTGCTGCCAGGCGCCGAGAAAATCGGTGAACCGGAGATCGACGGCCTTCACTTCCTTCTCGCGGCACAACGCGAGCACTTCACGCGGTTTCATCGACGTAGCTCCTGGAGAGCCGGTATCTTACCCGCCGGCCGTTTGCGAATCCGCACGCGGCGGGGCGGACGTCCATGGCGCGAGGTTCACGAGAGCGGTACGGCGAGCGGGCCCGGCTCGACGACTGTCTCGATGCGGGGCCGGGATCGCGGGCGGAGCTGTTCGTCGTGGAGGGGGACTCGGCGGCGGCGGCCGTGGCAACGGTGCGGGACCCGGCATGGCAGGCGGTGTTGCCGATGCAGGGCAAGCCGCTCAACGCCGCCCGGGCGCCGCGCGACAAGGTGCTGGCCCATCCCCTCTTCGGCCCGCTCATCGACGCGCTCGACACCGGGCTCGAGCCGGAATACCGCGCGCAATCGCTCCGGTACGACCGGATTCTCCTGCTCATGGATCCGGACGCCGACGGCATCCACTGCGGTGTGCTGCTCTTGATGTTCTTCCACCGCTGGATGCCCCGGCTGATCGAAGCGGGTCGGGTGGAGCTCGTCCGCCCGCCCTGGGGCGAGGTGACGGTGGGAGGTCGGCCGCATCATGCCCTCTCCGACGCGGAGTTGACAGCCCTCGCCGATCGAGCCCGCGCCGTCGGGCCCGTGACCGTCCGGCGGTATCGGGGCCTGGCGGCGATCGACGCCGGCGTGATCCGCGACACGTGCGTCAGGCCCTCGACGCGGTCCGTGAGCCGCGTCTCGCCGGCCGACGTGGAGGCGATGCTCGGATTTCTCGATGAACTCGGCCCCGCGTCGCTGGAGCCGCCGGCGTCACATGCGGGCTGACCGTCAGCCATCCACCACGGCGATCCATCCTCCGGATGACGCCGCGAGCCGCAGCCAGCGGCCGGCGATCACGCCACCGATCACGAGATCCCCGCCGGTGTCGTCACCGCCTCGGAGCGAGTACACGCCCCTGGCCACGCTTCTCGCGAAGCCCCGCCCTCCGGACACCTCGCCCGCCTCGTGATCCAGCCACGCCAGCCGGTGCGGCGGCAGTTCGACGGCCGCCACGGCGGTTCCGCCCGGCTCGGGCAGCGACGCCAACCGCCACGTGCGGCAGGCCGCGCCGAGTTCGAGCAGGAGATCGTAGTGCCGGCCCGTCGGGTCGTCCGGGGCGCCGGTGTGTTCGAGGATCGCGAAGCGTGGCATGCGCGGCACGCGCCCTCCGAAATGAGGACACCAAAAGGTGGTCTGCGGCTCGGGGGCGGCAAAAGTCTCCTCGCGGGGGCTGCGGCAGCCCCATGCTCGTCGAGCGTTCGCCGACCCCCTCGCCTACCCGCTCTCTGAAGGTGCCGAGGTGAGGTCAGTACTCTTCCGAAACTTGTTCCATTTCGGCCGCCGAGTCGCCGCCCGGCAGCACGAGCGGCTTCGGCTTGTGGCGGACGGCACGGCGGGCGTTTTCATCACGCAGGCGTTCGACCGCCGCTTCGAGGCTCATGGCGCCGAGGTCGCCGTCGAGCCGGTCGCGGAGGCTCACCGTGCCGGCCGCCTCGTCCCGCGGGCCGCACACGACCATCATCGGAATGAGATCGAGCTGCGCCGTGCGGATCTTGGCGCCGAGCTTTTCCGCGGCCAGGTCGAGGCCGGTCCGCAGGCCCGCCGCTTCGAGCCGCGCCTTCACCTGCCGGGCATAGGCCTCGCTCTTCTCGCTCACCGGGATCACGCGCACCTGCTCGGGCGCGAGCCAGAGCGGGAACGCGCCGGCAAAGTGCTCGATGAGCACGCCCACGAACCGCTCCATGCTGCCCAAGGGCGCGCGGTGGATCATCACCGGCTGGTGCTTGGCGTTGTCGGCCCCGATGTATTCGAGGTCGAAGCGCTCCCTGCTCGGCAGGTTGTAGTCGAGCTGCACGGTGCCCAGTTGCCATTCGCGGCCGAGCGAGTCGTTGACCACGAAGTCGATCTTCGGGCCGTAGAAGGCCGCCTCGCCAGGCTCGGGCTCGCAGCCGGGGAGGTTCATGCGCCGAGCCACCCGCGCGATCGCGGCCTCCGCCTCGGCCCAGCGCTCGGGCGGCCCGACGTACTTGTCGCTCTTCGGGTCGCGGAACCCGAGCCGCACGCGGAAGTTGTCGAACGCCAGGCTCTCCAGGACCTTGAGCGTGAAGTCGATGCAGCCCTCCACCTCCCCTTCCACCTGCTCGGGCGTGCAGAAGATGTGGGCGTCGTCCTGCGTGAATCCGCGCACCCGTGTCATCCCGCCGAGCTCGCCCGACTGCTCGTAGCGGTAGACGGTGCCGAACTCCGCCAGCCGCAGCGGCAGGTCCTTGTAGCTGTGCGGCCGGGCCTTGTAGATCATCGTGTGGTGCGGGCAGTTCATCGGCTTGAGGAGATACTGCTCGTCCTCGGCCATCGTGATCGGCTTGAACTGGCTGTCGGCATAGTAGGGATAGTGGCCCGAGATCTTGTAGAGATCGACCTTGCCGATGTGCGGCGTGTAGACCGGCTGGTAGCCCCGCGCCGCGAGCTCCTCGCGCACGAAACTCTCGAGCGTGCTCCGGAGGATCGCCCCCTTCGGCATCCAGAGCACGAGGCCGGAACCGACGAGCGGGCTGGTCGTGAACAGGTCGAGTTGCTTGCCGAGCACGCGGTGGTCGCGGCGGCGGGCCTCCTCGAGCGCCGCGAGGTGGGCGTCGAGATCCTCCTGCGAGAACCAGGCGGTGCCGTAGAGCCGCTGGAGCTGGGCGTTGTTCGCG
>Ga0136644_10002784_pt1 | contig 13220 bp, 17 predicted proteins | sample C_130820_EF_Meta_FD_94780 | JGI IMG/M metagenome (GOLD analysis project Ga0136644, IMG submission 94780) | Freshwater microbial communities from Lake Croche, Canada to study carbon cycling - C_130820_EF_MetaG (v2) (version 2) | ecosystem: Environmental > Aquatic > Freshwater > Lake | place... | reverse complement strand
TGGTGGTGGCCCAGGCAGTTGTGCTACAGGCGGTGGTGGTCTAATCGGTGGTGGCCCAGGCGGTGGTGGCCCAGGTGGTGGTGACCCAGGTGGTGGTGACCCAGGTGGTGGTGGCCCAGGTGGTGGTGGCCCAGGCAGTTGTGCTACAGGCGGTGGTGGTCTAATCGGTGGTGGCCCAGGCGGTTGTAGCACAGACGGTTGTGGCACAGGCGGAGGTGCAAAGAAAATACCTAACGAGTTCGAGAACGGTATGAAACATATTATTGTTGAAATAAACCCAGTTGTCACAACAAAAACAAAAAAAAGTACAATCGTAGCATTTTGCCCTATCATTTTAATTGCCAGCCTGCTTATTTATTAAGTATCTTTCATTTATGTTCACCCCATTAATGAATCGTGGGCACCGCCGTCCCGTACACCCGGCTGGCGTAGGCCCTCGCAATGGACACACCCGGCGGCGGCTCCGCAACGCCTGCCGATGCCGTCCCTGACCCTGCGGCTTGCCCTCCCGCTGGGGCGGCAGGCGCGGCCATCTGCTCGGAGAGCGCCTCGAGCTCGGCCATGAGCTCGTCGTCATCCGTTTGCGTCAGCGGCTCCGCAAGGCGGGTGCTGAACATCGACTGTGCGTCGGTGATCTGGTCGCTGTACACGTTGAACGACTGGCTGAGCTCGTCAAACTTGCCCACCATCTTGGGCGCGTCGAACGTCTTGAACACCTTGTGCGCCTCGTGCAGCGTCTGCATGTGCTCCTTGATGACCGAGGTGTTCTTGATCTTGTCCAGCACGTCGTTGGTGAAGTCCAGGCGGCTGCGCATCTGCTTGGCCTGCAGCTTGAGCTTGTGGCGCTCGCGCAGGCAAGCCTCCGCCTCGGCGCGGCGCCGGAACGCGATGTGCTCCGCCTTCTGCTCTTCGCAGCGCGCAATCTCGCGGGTCAGCTCGTTCAGCTGGAAGGTGAAGAGCATCGCGTCGTTGCTGAGCTTTTCGAGGATCCTGCGCTCGCGCTCGCGCGCGTCGTGCATGCAGCTCGAAAAAAGCATGCGCACGTGGGACGGCAGGGCGAGACACGAGAAGCGTGACATCGAGAGAGCGAGGCCGCGTCTATAAATACAGGACTATGGTACGACAGTCGATGGTTGGCATCTTGCACGGACGACACTACTTCCGCTTCATCAAAAGGACTGCCGGGAAGAACACGAGGGCGCCCACGAGTGTCACGATCGACGGTGCAATGAGGAGCAGCACCGACGGGTCGCCGACCGCAGTCGCAGACTCGGGCGGCTCCTCCGGGCTCGGAGGGGGCATGGGCGGCTGCGGCGGCGTGGGCGGCTGCGGCGGCGTGGGCGGAAGCATCGCCGTCTGCACGGAGGCAACGCCGTTCACGGGCGAGAACACGGCTAACAGGTTCGTGACTGCCCACTCGGCTTGGCACATGTAGGCGAGTTTTTTGGCCGAGTCCTTGTTCGAAAGCGTATTTAAGAGGACGTCCGCAGCCGTATGGTCCAGGTGCACCGTGTACAGCACGTTGACGTAGTTCTCGACCAGCGACGGCAGCGTGACGGCGACGCTCTCCCTGTCGATGCCCAGGAAGTCGGCCACGCATCCGGCCATCTGCTGCAGCCTCACGTTCGTGCCGTAGCGGAGGCGCTGGCCAATGCTGTACTGGGCCCCGAGGAGGACGGTTGCGCACGACCCCGCCACGTAGCATTTAAACTGGTTCTGTGGCAACTCTTTGTACACGGGCGCAACGATCGGCAGGTTCTTGATGGACTCGAGACCAGAGCTCGAGGAGGAACTTGAGGAATCCAAAAGGGGGAGTTGTGGCTTCACCATATTGGAGGAAGAACTCGAGGAGGAACTCGAAACGGGCTTTTTTATAGGCCCATTTGCGTAGTCCGAAGAGCTTTGGGCGGGGCTTGGGCCTTTCATAGGGGCTGGGCCTGGGGCCGGTGCCGGTGCCGGGCCCGGCATGGGGGCTACGGAAACCGACTGGCCGTTGGCAGTCGCCAAGAGCAGGGCGAATGCGGCGACTAGCATTATTTGCGAGATGGCCAGCTTTTTATATGAAAAGTCGACTAGAGACACAAAGCATGCGGCCTGCGGGTCGCGTGTTTCTCAGACTCCTCCCTCTGGAGCTTGCTCTCCCGCTCCTGCAGGATGCTCCTCCATCCCAGCCGCTTGGGCCCGAAGCCCCACACGTACGACCCGTCGCCAGAGGCGAGGCTCCCCGGGTTGCCCTCGGCAAACTCCGGCTTGCTTTTGACTGTCTGCCAGTTGCGCGCGTCGAGGAGCGCGACGCCCACAATGAGGCCCAGCGGCAGGTAGGATGCGACGAAGCGGACCGTCGTCCAGTTGACGCCGCGCGCGCGCGCCAGGAAGCCGTTGTCCTCCGCCAGCTGGCGGAAGGTGGCGAAGCTCACCCAGAAGATGGCGAGCTTGGTGCTCAGCGACAGGACGATGTACCATTTTTCCGTGAAGTACTTGCTGTGAAACTGCTTGAAGTGGATGAAGGACAGCCAGGCGATGACGCCGAAGGTGTTGTAGTAAAAGGCGAACACGCCGACGTTGTAGTAGAAGACGTCGGTGTGCGTCTTGGAACCGAAGATCTGGTACAGCAGGATACCCACGGCAGTCAGGTTGAGCAGCGTGCCCAGGTTCCACACAAAGCCGGACAGGCGCACGTGCAGCGGCTCGCTCCAGTCGAGCAGCTCCAAGACGTAGCCGCAGATCTGCAGGCAGATGCCGCTGGTGACAATCTTGAGGAAGTAGGGGAACTGGTTGAGGCCGATGACGACGCCGCCAAAGGCTGCCAGGATGGTGGCCGTGACGCCATACTCGATCCAGCGCAGGCGGAAGCAGTCCTTGGCGCCCTCGTAGCTGTACGCCTCGTTGTGCGTCAGCCAGAAAGCCAGCCGCGCGCACGGCCTGAACACGAACTTCGTGGACAGCCACTTGGGGCGGAGCACTGTCAGCAGGTTGGCCGCGTACCAGTAGTGGAAGAACGCCGTGATGTACTCCACTGGGGGCGGGTCAGTTTTTGGTCGGATCTTATTCTGAAAGCTCCGCACCTGCCACGTAGGGCCACAGGATCTTGACGGAGAACAGGTCCTTGGGCGTGGGCCGGAAGAACGTGCCGTTGCTCCCGTACTTGCCCGTGTACTCGAACAGCGGCTCGTAAATGGAGATGCGGCTCTCGTCCTTTGCGCACAGCACCGAGCCCAGGATGCCGCTCGTCAGGTGCAGAGCGAGCGCGAGGACGTTGAGATAGACGAGGTTGGCTTGAGCCCGCTGCTCCTCCGGGGAGTTGACCACGGGCCTCGGGGCCCAGGACGCGTCGAGCTGCGGGTACGCGGCGCTCTTGCCGTGACGGTACGGGGTGACAGCCATGCAGGCTTTCGTTTTGCTCAATAATACGCCGCACGCGGTTACAACACACGTCAAGGCTCAATGGAAGGCGCCCAGCAGGATGTCAAAGGACTGGCCCGGCTTGGCCCCGGAGAGCGCCTTGCCGATGATGCGGCTGCGCACCGACTCGTACATGTGCACCACCGTCTTGCTGTACTGCTTCAAGTTCTTTTCGAAGATCTGCGCCTTCGCATTGCGATCCGCGCCAGCTACGTCTAACTCGTTTTCCATTTTGCGAAAAATGTTCCTAAGCTGCTCCCCCTCATCCGTCTTGGCCTTGGCGTTTGGATCGGCATAGATGTGCTTGTGCACGGTATAGAGCGAAGACACAAAGTCGTAGTTCATCATGCCCATCTGCTTGTCGTCGTTGTACGCAGCCTCGAGCGGCAGCGTGGCGTACAGGAACTTTTCCTGCGGCTCGCCGGGGGGCTGCTTGCGCTTGCCCGCGCCGTTCTGGGCGCCCAGGGGGAAGTCCCAGATGATCAGCTGCCCGGGGCGGATGGCGAGGTGGCCGGTGTTCCAGACGGAGCACGAGCCGCCAAACTGGAGCGCCACCGTGTCCTTCGAGTTTTTGTTCATGTAGTCGATGGGCTGCTGCGCGACGCCAGCGAACGACACCGTGTCTCTGAACACCTGCATTTTCTCCGCGCTCGTGATGGCCCTGAGGCCCTGCTTCCAGCGGTCCGCCGTGAGCCAGTTGTTCACGCTGCTATGCACCTGCAGGCGACAAGTCAGAAAAAGCCTTTCTTGGTAGAGCTTTTCATTTGCTTACCTTGAGCTCGATGTCGTTGATCCCGTTGGTGCCCGGGCGGCTGATGACGTCGTCGTAACGGTGGTTCAGCCTAAAGCACAGCTCGCGCTGCGCAATCGTGTAGACGTGGTCGTCGGACGAGGCGTACTCCTTTTCCACGTTGTCCGCGCTCTCAGACTTGCGCACGTTGCACAGGTGCCGGTCGAACGCCGCGTTGGCGGTTACGATGGCCTGCTGTGTGACGGGGGCGACCTGGTAGGCAGAATAGAATCCCGACATGGATGACCTTTACACCTTCAACGCAGCGGCTTATATAATGTGCGGCGATGCGCGCAGCTGCGTCACGCCGAAAGATCCGCCACCATCTCGGCGCACGCCGCGCTCGCCTCCTCGTAGGTCCCGACGTGCAGCGCGCGGCTCTTCATCTTGGCGGCAAAGCCGTGCGGTTTGGTGTAGAGCGCCACCTGCAGGTCCAGGCTGCCCGCCAGGTTGGGCGCGACGTAGGACGCGACGTAGCCTGCGCCCGACGGCGCGCGCGCAACCTCGACCAGCTCCACCGCCTCGCCCTCGCACACGGGCGCTTCCAGGAGCGCGGCCCTGCGCACGCTCTCGCGCCACGTCTCCTCCGTGATGTTCATTTCGAGCTCGCCACCGCGGAGTTGGGCCAGCAGAAGCCGCAGAGCAGGCAGCTGAAGCCTGTGGCGCCGAGACGGACGACGTGATGGGAGGCGCACGTGGGGCACTTGACGGTCATGTCGCTCATTTTTTCCAGTTTCGAGCTTATATCACTGAGCCGTGAGCAGATCGATGCGGTCGAGCAACGATTCGACTTGTTCGAGCAGATCGTGAATGATGTGTTCTTTATCTGTGCTGTAGGCATGACTTACCAAAAGAAAAATGAGGAGAACGCCGTCATGCATAGTTTCATTCTGGACTATGGCTACTACGGGTACACGACACGTATAACTATATACTTATACTACGCTACAATACGTCGCGTCCTACGTTGACGGTCGTCAAGGTTATAACCTTGATGTATCTGCACACTCCGATGAACAGATTCTTAGTTCTTTTACTCGTTGTCACTGACGCTTTCGAAAGAAACCAGCCGTGGTCCGAGCTGGCGCAAACCCCGTATATCAAAGATCGCATGTGCAACATATACGAAGAACGAGCTAAAGGGAAGTGCCGCGTGCCACCAGCGGACAGGCCGCTCGTGTTTGCGTACCCCGACCCGGACAACTATCCCATGGACGCCATCTGGGCGCCGGATCCTCTCTACGTTATGGAGTATCACTTTCAGGACAGCCTTCTGCAGAGCGAGCGGTGGCGTGCCTGCGAGCCAGCGCAGGCTGACCTGTTCTTCGTGCCGCTCTTCCACGTGCGGGTAAACTCCAACATGGTCGTGGACGGGCAACGCATGCAGGCGGTCTTCAACGAGTCGCTCGCGCTCGGCGGCGTGCCTCGCACTTGGAGCATGGGAAAGACAGTCATGATTGCACAGGTGCGCACACACGAAAACGATGTCCTGTTATTGACTGAAGGCGCCGCCCCAAGGGCGACTTTGGGACGTGCAACATGCCGCCTTTCTTTGCGGATGCCATCTGGCTCTCGTCGTTCGGTCTGCACGAGTGCCACCGCCCCGGGCGACACGTCGTCGTGCCGCACACCGAGGTTGCCGCCGTGCGGTGGCTGCGGGACTCGCTGGACAGGGCACACTTTGGCCACGTTCCGAGCTTGCTCTTCACCTTCTGGGGAGGCCCCCATGGCGCCGGATTTGCGGCGCGCAACGCGACGATTGCGCACTGGGGCGGTAAGTTTGATCGCGGCTTCAGCGTGGGCAACTACACGGGGCGCAACGTGTACGAGGACATTGCCAACTCAACCTTCTGCGGCGCGCCGCACGGCGGAGGCTGGGGCAGTCGGCTCACCATCGCCATCCTGCACGGGTGCATACCCGTCGTCATGCAGGACGACTCGTCCCTGCCGCTCGAGCCCTTCCTCGACTACTCCGAGTTCTCCGTGCGCGTGCCGCTGGCCGACATCCCGGACCTCGAGCGCATCCTGCGTGCCGTGACGCCGGAGCGGGTGCGGCGCATGCGCTCCCGCGTGCTCGAGGTGGCGCCCTACTTTGTGTGGGACTCGCGCGCGGGCGGCCGCGCCTTCGAGGGCGTCATGCACGCGATACTGCGGCGCGGCTCGATGGTGCCCAAGGACGGTTGATTGTATGACGTTATTATTAATACAGCGCTTAAACGAGAGGCAATGGCAGCTTGGTCTGGTGCAGGCGCTGTGAACTCGGACCTCGGTCTGGGAGAGAATGGAAACGTGGGGTTCAACCCCGGAGCGATGACGGTGGGAAACCGCGCAAACCCCTTCAGCCCCTTTTTCGGCGAGCCGCGGCGCGAGCTGAAGCTCAACCCGTACAGCGTGTACGGGCGCGAGAACTGGTCGCTGCCCGACGCCTACAACGGGCCGAACGACTACCTGCTGAACATCATGATCACGCTCATCAAGGACGAGGACCTGTGGCCCACGCGCGTGGTGCTGCCCATCCGCATCACGGAGAACGAGAACGAGGTGCGCTGGGACGAGATCCGGTTCGACGACACCATGGCGACCCCCGTGCCGGAGGAGGGCGTCTCGCGCCTGCTCACGCAAACCACCAACGAGCGCCGCGAGTTCTACCAGCGCTCCGGCGTCGCGCTGCTGCTCGAGCACGGCTTCATGAAGACGGAAAAGGGACGCATGACCTACCAGATGAACCTGACGCAGATCCGCAACGCCGTCCTGGAGATGATGTACTTTGGCGTCATCGAGGCGCTGCTGCGCTCGAAGGAGTACTCGCAGGCCTGGACCCGCCACTACGGCCAGCAGGCGCGCAGCGGCAGCGCCCTCCGCGGCTACCTGGGCGACGAGGTTGACCGCTACATGGCGCTGCAGAAGAGCGAGCACGCCTTTGACATGATCGACTACAAGGCTAAAAAGTTCCTCAAGCGCGCCGGCGTCTCGCCGGACACCTGGATCCTGCCAGAGGGCACGGGCAGCTACCTGCAGCTGGTGCGCCCCGAGAACCGCGACTACCTGCTGGCCGGCCCCGCCGGCCCGGCAGGCTACCGCAGCGCGCTCGACGGCAAGCCCAGCAACGCCGTGCAGCAGCTGTCCATCAACAGCTGCACCGTGTACGAGTCCAAGAGCTTCACGCTGCCCGGCGTGCCCGGCCCCGTGGACCCGCTCGTGCGCGAGCGCTCCGTCGGCGAGCACTACGTCATGTCCGACCCGGTGACGGGCCTCATCCCGCCCGCCGAGTACCGCACCGCCATGCGCAACATCTGGGTCTACAACGAGCGCATCGACGGCTGGAGCGAGCTCAAGATGCCGCAGATGCTGCGCGCATGCTGCCGCTTCGACACCGGCGGCCGCCTCTACTTCCCGCCCAGCTTCAAGGGCGGCGACGACCCGTTCATCATGCCCGGGCGCCGTCCAGTGTACGTCTTTGGCGACATGGCCGTGGAGCACATGAGCGAGACGAGCGTGTACCGCGTAGCCGAGAGCATCTGGTCGCGCTTCATCGAGGACATCAAGGATGTGCCCGTAAACGACCGCCAGACTATTCTTGCGGACATTGAAAATCAAGACGATTTGCCAGCAGGCCAAGGAAGCCGTTACAAAAACGTTGAAAAGTTCTTTGTCTGGGTGCGCAGGTTCCTTCCTGAAAGCCGCCTGTTCAACGCAGAGTATGCACCGTCGTGGCGGCGCGGGAATCGGGGGGATCCAACCGACGTGTCCATGGCTGCATTCTTTTTCAACGCAATCAAGAATTTGTTGCCTGCGGATGGTAATGGCGGTAGGTTGCCAGTTGATGCTCAACTCATGGATGTTGCAAATGCCAAACTACTTTTTAGTCTTCCAGGCCAGAATGTGATTGAGGACGACGGAACGAACATCGAGTGGCGCCTGGTGTTTGATGCGTTCAGCAAGGTGCTTTCCGAAAACGAGGAGGCGACTGAGAGCGATGCGGCACTTAACCGGGCAACACTGGATGCTTTCATTGCAAGAATGTCGACACTTGGCAACTTGAATGCTCGACAAGCACCCAATGATTCCGACCAGGAAAAACTCATTGCTAACTTGGGTTTCCTCCTTGCAGTTTTTAAACGCTTCAAGCAGGGAGCGCTCAGCGCCGAGGAGCCGTGGCCCCGCAAGGCGGCGTTCGTCATGCACACCATCTTGCGCAGACTGGCAAAGCACGAGGTTGGTCTCTTTAGTGCTCCTCCTGCTGCTGCTGCGCCTCTTGCTCCATGGGCAAACGGCCTGTTTCAAGGAATATCTGATAGGCTCAATGCCAACCCTCTGCTGACGAATCTAAATAGAATTAATTGGGACGTATCTCCTCAAGAGGTTGAGACTTCACTTTGGGGTGATCTCCCAGAAGCAGAGTTCCCCGAGGTTGCACGTGGCGGCGCTCTTCGGCAGCAAGCTCCCGACGACATCTTGGTGCACCAGACCAGCCTCGTGGGCGCCTTCACCATCCCGCACCTCAACTCCCAGTATGTTGCGGTTGGCTCCAAACGCTCCAGGGACGCCGCGGACATGGGCGCGGGCCCTCGCTTCGGCGCCGTTCAGCGCGGCCGCGGGGAAAGCGCCTTCCGCGCGCGGCAGGGGGGCTACGACGACGAGGACGACGTCGACCCGCCTGAGCAGGCGGGCACCGAGCAGAACGTCCCCGGCTACTCGGCGGCAATGGCGGAGCGCTGGGCCGCGGTCAAGAACAGCGGCTACAAGACGTACATCAAGGCTATTATGCTGACGCTGCTGCACACGCCCATCACCGAGTCGTCGCTGCTCAAGCTGCTGGAGACGGACACGTACTTCCCATTCAACTTCCTGGTTTTCCGGCCGAACATCACCCACCAAATGGCGACGGGTGTGCTGCTCAAGGCGGGCTCCGAGACGGGCGAGACGCTCATTGGCCACGCCGACTTCCAGCTGGCGGACGACGTTGTGCGCAAGATGCACTACGGCAACTTCACCATCTATTCCAAGTCCATCATCCGGCAGAACGACAACGTGTACCTGGCGGAGGACATCATCTCCACCGGCTATGTGGGCGGCAACGACGTGGGCATCAACACGCTGCAGACGCTGTACGGCTCGCAGGACCAGGGTCCCGAGAGGTCGCTGTACGTGGCGCTCGTGCCGCTGCTCTCGGACGAGCCGTCGGACGAGGGCGTGGCGGCGGGCGCGAGCTACCCCAACCCGATGGACCTGACGGGCCGCTTCGCCAACAACGTGCCGCACCTGCAGAACCTGGACCTGGAGATTGGCAACGCGCGCGGGCTGGACCACTACCCGGGCGCAAAGTTCTACGCGCAGCTGTGGCGCAAGAGCAACACGAACCAGGCGCTCGAGCGCGGGTACGTGTACGCGCAGAGCAACCGCACAAACACAATCACCTTCCAGGGCCACCAGAACATGTACAACCCGTCGAGCCAGCGGTACGACGCCGTCATCACCAACACGGGCCACCACGGCCCGCGCGTCTACCCGGGCTGCGGCGCCGTGCGCCGCATGGGCAGCATGAAGTACCTGGAGCCCATCAGCTACACGAGCTCCTTTGGTGGCACGATGAACATGACCAAGGTTGGCGTTTAGTTAGGGGCTCCGCCCCGAGGACCCCGGGGGCTTCGCCCCACGACGATGTGTTTAATGATATCATGATGTTGTTGGTTTTTGTCCCTCCCAAGGACAGCGAGGTGCTCCTTGTCTGCATTCATCACACGAGTCATAAAAGACCAAATCTCGTCCGAATGTCATGTTGCAGTGCATGCAGCGCCCCCAGTGACAGTCAAGCAACCACAACGGCAATGCAGAATTCAAGCAAATGTCCACATTCGGGCAAGGATGAGGTAGGCATTCTTTTTTTCCACACCATCCCAAGTCCGTGTAGCTTTCTGCGGGCCAGTTTGGGCCAGAGAATCCGTCGGAGTGCTTTACATTTGCACAGATTGATGAAATGTCATGTTTCTGTGAGACTTCATCCTTGCATGTGAGTCCGTCACATGGAGGGCAACAACACATCTGCTTGAGGCAATAGCCCCGTCCTATGCAAGGTTCATCAGCCATCACCGTGAAGCATACATAACACTAAATACGGAAGACGGAGGCTATGCAGACGGCTATAAATGTCCGTCTGGCCGGAACTCTAAGATGGATGCCGCAGTCGGAGCCTCTGCCACGGTGCTTGGCGGCTCGAGCCACGTTCCGCACCAGCTCGTGCGGTACGGAGACACTTTTGCAGCTGATGTGGGCAAGGACGGCAACGTGCGCGTGCGCAACATTCTCGTCCCGCCCATCCTGCAGCTTTTCGAGCGCGGGTGCACGGTTCCCGGCTTCTACCTGGCCCTGAAGATCCCCTCGCTGGCGCGTCCGGAGCCATACACGCTGGCCGCCAAAGGGCGCCTGTCAGAGTACAGCCTGTGGAACACATCCGCGGACGACGATGGCCGGCCGTTCACGACGCCCAAGACGACGCGGGAGATTGACGCCGAGGTCCGGCTCAGCAGCTACGAAGTGGATGTCGACGCCGAGCGCGTGCGCGTGACGGACGCTGCGCAGCCGTCGTTCGAGCTCATTATTTCATTGAAAAAATTGCGCATCTAAATTTATTTATTGCGAGAATTCTCTAATGATTTCTCTAAAAAAAACTCTGTCTCCTGGATTGACTCCTGAGAACCAGCCGCTGCCCGCGCGCGTTGTCTTCAAGGCTGTGGACAAAATTGCAAACGGCGGGCGGCTCCTGACGGTGTTTAAGAGCCAGGCATTCAGAGATTTGGTTACCAGAGCGAAGGCGGCATAAAGTTACTCTCCAGCCTCGGGACGCAGGCCTCGTGGAGCTTATGACAAACCGGCTTCGAGAGTTGGACGCGGCTTGATTTTCTGCCGCGCCCATGGACGTCATGTCCGTCATGCTCACCAGCAACGAGCAGAGCGTACTGAACGACGGCGTGAGGCGCGCGCTCGCCGCCTTTTACGAGGAGCACGGCGCGCAGCTGGGCTTCGTGCGCGCGGCGCTGGACCGTGTCCCTGAGACGGACGAGGCGCTCGTCAAGCGTGCCGTGTGGGTCATGGCGACGCTCACCACCGCCGAGCTGCGCGGTCGGGCAGGGCCCATGGCGGAGGTGTTCCACAACGAGATGCGGGTTGAGCTGGACAGCCTGCTCTACGGCGGCTACTCAGCCTTTGAAGAGCCCGTCACGGAGTTCGGGGCGCGCGCAGTTGTCAAGTTCAACACGCTCTTTTAGCCATTAAACTCTCTCGACCCGTCAACCTCTCGCATGTGATCGCTGGCTACGTCTGCGTAGAGGAGCTGCACGGCCGTGATACCGCCGAAAAATGCGCGTTCGTGTAGCCATGCACGCATGCCTTCGAGGGCAGCCTCGACGTCTTGCCATGCCTGATCGATGTCTGTCGTGAAAAGACGCAGGACGCCGTAGTCGGTTCTTTGGGGTCTTTCGGTTCTTTCGATGCGAAACGTAAACGGGATCTCTCGAGTCGGAAAGTGATACGTGCTGGAAACCTGCCCGTCCCTGTCGTATGAATATGAGTTGTAGAGGTTCAGCTTCATGACGTTATTCCCGCTATTCTCGTCGCTACGTTGCACATCACACAGCACATGATTCCATATTGATGTAGGCTGGTATGGAGTTTGGGTTTGACGTATTTCTTGAACGTTTGCAAATTTTACTTGGATGTCAAAACGTGGATACAACCGGAGTGGACTTGGGCTGAAGGCGACGAAAAACTGCCGCCGCGCCAGCCGTATCAAAAAATTCCAGGGATCTGACGCACCATGGACTCTGCCACGACACGGTGTCGCTTGTTGCCCGGCATGTCCAGCGCATGCGTCTGCGTGCCTTCGTCCGCACTCGTTTATTTTGTTTACAAAGCCTTAATACGTTTTTGTTTGTAAAAAGTTTACCATTGTATGTTCAGCGCCCAGGGAGACGGGTCGCCCTCCCCGCCCCGCACGAGCGTCACGGTCGTCTCGCCGAACACCGTGCGCGTCCACTCGCACAGGTCGCGGCTCTCCTCCTCGGTGCACCCGTGGAGAGGCACGTCGACGCCGCCGGTTTTTAGGAAGAGCGCGCGTGCAATCTTCTGCGCAACGTCCTGACGGCAGGTCATCGTCGATGGTGTGACTGACAGACTTTGATTAATATTCCTCTCATGAGCAAACATTGCAGGAGCAATGAACCACAAGGCTGCCATACACGCAGACTTGTTGCGCCGCATCCTCACCCGACTCGCCGAAAACCGGTCAGCGAATGGAAATCTCCCTCCCGGAAAACCGCGCCCGCTGTCTGTACGGGGCCCCGGTCACCCCCGTCGCTCTCCGGCGCCGCCTGAAGATGATGAAGCACGCGATGATGAGGACCAGTGTGAAGAACCCGACGACAGTGCCAACGATTATAGGCCACGTCGGCTTCCTGGATGGTGAGGAGCTTCCAGGCGGCGGCGGGCTTGGCGGCGTGGGCGGCGGGCTTGGCGGCAAAGGCGGCATGGGCGGCGGGCTTGGCGGCAAAGGCGGCGTGGGCGGCGTAGGCGGCACTGGAGGGGGGTTGAATGACTGAGCAGCAACGCTGCCCGTGGTGGTGGTTGTCGTCGCCGTGTCTGACGAGGACGAGGACATCATGCACGGGACTGTGCTGCACAGCGCCGAGTCTGCAGAGCCGTAGCAGTCCCAGAAGCATGACGGCGGGCTCACGTACGTCTGGTAGTCGTGTGTCGGGTCCATGCCCGGCTGCGACGGGATGGCCGCGCACAGCGGCTCGGTAACCGGGCACGAGTCCAGGGGGCACTGCTTGCTCATAGGCAGCGGGTTCGCCCTGCACTTGTTGGTGAAGCTCGTCGCCATGCCCGTCGTTGCGTCGATCACCGTCACGTTCAGCTTGTGGCACTTTGGAATGCAGGTCAGAGTCCCCTGGACGCAGCTGGGCTTCGGACACGTCGGCGGCGGCATGGGAGGCTCGGGCGGGGGCGGCATGGGCGGCTCGGGCGGCGGCGG
>Ga0136644_10002783_pt1 | contig 13221 bp, 16 predicted proteins | sample C_130820_EF_Meta_FD_94780 | JGI IMG/M metagenome (GOLD analysis project Ga0136644, IMG submission 94780) | Freshwater microbial communities from Lake Croche, Canada to study carbon cycling - C_130820_EF_MetaG (v2) (version 2) | ecosystem: Environmental > Aquatic > Freshwater > Lake | place... | reverse complement strand
CAGTCCGTTTGCCGGTCTCTCAAACTTCATGAGCTCGATGATTCCTCCCCCACCCCCTCAGCAGACAAATGTCCGTCCTCCACCAACGGCGATTAAGACGGCAATCAAGATGCCAAAGCCCCCAGTTCCTAATATCCAGCGCTCAGCTCCTGCGCCTGCCCCCGCTCCCGCGCGCGAGATGGCTCCTCCTCAGGTCAATATTGACGACTTACTGAAGTCGGTCAATGCTGGCGTTACGGTGACTGCCCCAACAACAAAGCGAGTGTCCACGACACCCAAGAAGGGAGGGTCCACGGGAAAGAACTCGATAAATATTAAGCTGTAATGGGTTCAAGACTTTCGAATACTTCCTGGTGCTGGAGTCCTCGCAAACGATGCCCAGAACATACTCCACCTATCAAGAAGAAAACAGCCGATGATATATTAGAAGAAAAATACGAAGAAAAAGTTTATAAAGAATGGTGGATAGAAAATAGGTGGAAGTACGTTGAGCCTAAAGTGTATGATCACACCGATAACGATTGGAGTTCCTAAAACATCGGCGGTTCCTTGTTATCGTACGCCGGCTGATCGCAGGATGAAGATAGACCGGCCTTTATACGTAAGGCATTATCTCCAAGTGGAGCATTGCGCATTCCCTCCTTGGCAAACGCTGAATGGCCACGGAACAGTCCTCCAGCCAGCACAACGAATCCTGCAGTGAGAAGAATCGACACAAGTAAATCACGAGTACCTACGAAACATACAGCGAACACAGCAAGTCGCCGAAGAAGTATATTCTGTCTATACTCTTCATCGTCTGCGCTAAACTCATGTACAATGTACCTACTGGCTACATTGGTTAACAGAATCATGATACCAATCGTAAATGGCGACATTGCGATCGCATTAATTTGCTCGATCATCCCTATTATTTAGAGAAGGCAGTAATTATTGCTTTACGGGAGTTGCTGGTACAGTGGATTGTATGAGAGGGGGTGCAGGACTCGGAGGTACTATTCCCGGCACAGGAGGAGCCGTTACGGTACTGCCAGCAACTTGTGCACGCGCCGGGTTATTCAGTCCTGGCAGGGTCGTGGTCGAAGGATTCGCAACCGCATTGGCAATATTGGCCATTCCACCCAGTGGCTGTGCCGTGGCACTGGCATTCGTATTCAGTGCTCCAATTGTTGGCTGGTTAGGGAGTACACCAGACGTAGCACCAAGAGAAGGGACAGCAGGCATGGCAATAGGATTTGTGTTCAGACCTCCTGGACTCGCAGGAACATTACCAGCGACAGGCATATTCAGTGCAGCAAGAGCTGCCTGTATATTTCCCGCATTAGGTCCAGCAGGAGTCGCAGGAGGAATAACTGCTGTGGTAGGAGGAGGGGTAGGTAGTGTAAGATGCTCAACGTGGTCACGACCGAACAGAACATACACAAGTGCCAATATGATTAGACATCCAATTATAAGCTCCGTACTCGTGAGCTTCATTTGTTTGAACGTAATATTTTTCTATCGTGTTTTGAATAACTGGGAATGGCGTCACTTGCAGAAGTATGGGGAGCCGACTTTCCTAAGAAGAGTTACAGCATGGCAGGACGGAATGGAAATATCGGTGCCAAAGAAGAGCATCGGGATGCAGAGAAAGAAGGACGTATTGCCTCAACCCCTATTCTTCGATCAAACGCTGCAATTCAGAAGCATCGCAAGACGATTGATGACTTGTCAAAGAGTCTAGCGATCGTACAGGACGATGAGGACGCAGCTGTAAACTTTGGTCCAGCTCGTGTAGCTGCTAGCTTATCTGAGAATCAGGAATCGTTCACCGCCACCAAGTCAAAGTACACAAAACCGTTCTTTCCGAATGATCCAGGTACCAGTTTTGCATATGCTCCTCCCTCGTTTCAGGCGGGAGCAAATGATGTGAAACTTGATCGCATTCTTCGTATGATTGAGCAGAATAAGACGGGATATGAGACTCCATCATCTCACGATATGGCTTTGTACGTGTTTACAGGTGTCATGACGCTGTTTGTCCTAGATACATTTGTAAACCTTGGTCGCCGTATGGGTTGATCGCGATCACTGGTGAATACGAGTCTCCAGTGACGAAAAGTCGTCAAACCCGTTGTCCAGCATCTCAATTTCCAGACACAGTGAAAAATTAACAGTACGATTTCCGGAGGCGGCATACGCACCGTCGGATGTCCAGTACATGAATCCAGCTTTACCCTGCTGGGCATGGGTACGTACACGAACATGCAGGCGATCTAGCGTACCCAGTGCAGGTGTGAATCGGGTAATATTATACTGAGCTGAATGATCGTTGTACTCAATGAATGCACCATTTGCAACCGCCGGGATCTTAGCTAGAAAACTGTCGGTAAACGTTGACTTACTGGCTCCAACGGTCGTCTCGTCGGAGTAATTGAGGCCCTCTACATCAATAAGGAAATAGTACTGCGAATTTGTGGTTGTGTTCACTGCTGTATCGCTGGAATATACAGCCGTAGACGTGTTTGGTCCATTCGCATACGAATGAGTCAGTGCTCCGCCATTAATACTAGTCGCCTTAACAGTTAAGGGGAACTCTCCGCTAACAATGCTAATAGACTGTACATTCTGGTACGGACGGGGAAGGTACACTACAAAATCGCCGTTCGTGTAATACTTGGACGTATCACGATCCGCCGAATCAATCGTCACCGTCTTCTTGACGGTGCGAAGAGTCTTGGTAGGGCGCGACGCCGAAACAGTATGCCCGTTGTAATCGAATGCACGGTTATTCATTTGTTATATTTCACACGGGAAGTTTTACACGTCTTATTGAACCAACGTTTTCCCTTTGAAGTTTTCTTCGCTTTGCGGGCCAGATCGGCATCGGTTGTGTAATGAGTCTTTCCACATGTCAAAAAACTCGCAGCACGAGCGTACCCCCACTGCTGAGCTGTTGCGCCGGGACGATGACCTGTACGCCATGCCGCCATTCCACGGTTATATGACTGCTTCACCAGCGACAGCGGAACACCGGTCGCTTGAGAATACGCTTGTAAAGAATGAGCTTTCGGAAACTTCTTTTTCCATTCTCGGATGTACGTTGATCTCCGAGTCTTTACGCCTTTATCGGTTAAAAATGGCCTGTAGGCCTTAGGATTTTTCCACGACATAGACCGACGCCGTGTGGCTGTCGATTTGCGTTGTTTGTTTTGTTTGGCGGTTAAGCCGGTATGGTACCTCTTCGGCCAGTACATTACTTTATATACATGGGAATTGTCACAGCCGACATCATATCTTCAAGTCCAGTCTCTTCCTCCACTGTCGTGCCCTGATAAATGGCTTCTACCGCCACACATAAACGCCAGAAAGCCTCTACATCTAATGACCCTCCAATATCCATCTCGTACTCTAATTGAACCGCAGCGCATTCGGCTGCCAGCTTCGCTTGCTCTACCTCATCGGTCTCAAGCGGATTATCAACGTTCGCGAAGTCTGGAAAGTGGGTGCGAATGTCGCGGAAGAACTCTACGCTTTTCGCATACCATTCGTCCGAAAAGTCCACCATATCATCCTTGTTTTCCATATCTTCAATCGCCTTGCGCAGAAACGCTAGATTCGAAGCCTTCTTATCAGGAGAAATCTCATTATCAACATCCATGTTTCTACTGTACTATGACTGTAAAAAACGTTTCCGTTTTAGTTTTCGTTTTCAATCGTCAAGCACTGGTAGATTCCAGAAAGGTTTCAATCATCTTGATCTGACTCTCTACCAGTTGTATATCTCGATTGACTTCTGTAATATCAGCGTTCAGGTTATTTACGACCTCAAGCTCAGACGCCGGGCTCAGTTTTTCACCGTACGCATCGCAAAGCTCGTTCTCCAGAACATAGTCCAGCTCCTGACGTTCAGTCACTAGACGTGATCGTACGAGTTCAAGCTTTGATATGGTGTCGGCATAGATCTCACGAATGTCCTGCATCTTATATTGAAAAACCTATTCGGTTATAGTTTTGTTTCCGTTTTTACTCGGACTCCAAGTAGTACTCATCGTCACTGTCCTCCACATAGTCCTCCAGTGGAAAGAACCACTTCTTTTTTTCAGACGACCAGTAAGGTTGCAGATTGTTGTAGTACGAAATGCCGTCCCAGTGGTGCGGGCTAAACTCGCCCTCACCCTTGCCGACCGCGAACATCTTCGGCACGTGGCCGTAGTCGCCCCGGTGGGTCGCCATAGGAATAATTGTCTCGCTTTTGGCATCCCAGAAATGGATGCCCTCGTTGCGGTATTGATCTCCGCCAATCCACACCACGTCGCCGTGGCTGATCTTGATATCTGTCTCCTTCTCATTGACCTTCAGGACCTTCATGGCCCACGTCAGCTGGTCCTCGTACTTCATCTTGTAGATGCTCAGAGGCCTGTTGTCTTCAAACTCAGGCTCGGTACCATCCGCATCGGGATGCTTCTCGTAATACTCCTGCTCATACACTTCCGCAACACCCATCGGGCATTCGGGGGTCGTATTGAGCCAGCCAATCTTGTCATAGATGTAGAAAACTCTCGCCATTCGTGGCGAGTTCTTGTAATGATACACGGTAAGTTCAGACGAACAAATCCATTTTCACGGATATACATAGATGAAGTATTTGGTTGTAAAAGGTTGGCTAGGATTTGGTGACAGACTAGAATCTTTGAAAATGTGTGTGTACTACGCTCAAAAAAACAATCTACAAATTTATGTTGATTGGAATGATCTAGTTTGGACGCATGGAGATGAATCATTCTATACGTATTTTAAGTTAGTGAATATGCCAGTTTTGAATTCCTTGGATGATATTCCTGCAGATGCTACGTACTACCCTCCATTTTGGAAAGATAAAATCAAGAACCCGTTAACTCCAGACCTCGTGAATAAATCTACAGAGCTCGGTATCTTCTTTAAACTCGATGGAACACATCATCAGTCATCTGATGTTGTGGTGTTTTCATCTATTGGGTGGCGAATGCTGTACGATGATTCAATGTTCTTTGCTAGATCTTTCAAGGTAATTAATCGCGATGTACTTGATGGAGTGAAAGCGAGATTAGCAAAAGTACCATCATTATCAACATGTTTGGGTATTCATGCGCGCGGAACTGATCGGGCTAAGAATGATATTCGCAGAGAACGGAGTATTCAGTTCATGGCTGTGAACGCTATGACGTTTGCATCCAAGAAGATGATAGCAGTCGGTGATGACAAGTATTCTATAGAGTTATGGAAACGGTTCTATCCAGACACAGTTGTGTTCACACACTTAGCTCAAACGAACAGCTCAAATAAAGGTAATCATCTTGCTTCAAAAGAGGAACTAAAGGACTCAAAATATGATTTAACAGTTGAGTTCCTAGTTGATTTTTTCACGTTGGCGTACTGTGAGCGTGTGATCTCTACTTTTAAAGATAGCCGGTTTGCTCAGGAAGCTCGGAGATTACATCCGTGTGTCAACCAGATTTTGGGAAACGAATAGATTTTCAAATAAATTCAAGTCATTAAACATGTTGACCTTAAAAGGGTACCGAATTGCAAAGAAAGATGTCCCGAACTTACACCATGTAAAAGGAGTACTGAATGTCAAGCCTTACATTCCTTCAGTATTCGTTCAACCCCAATTTGTCACCAAATATCCGGTATTCACTGAAACAGAAGAATACTTGTACGTTCCCAAACATTACGGCATCGCCGAGTTTGGACCCCTAACAGAATCAACGCGAGACGTTCCAAAGACCGATCCTAAGTTTTGGGAGTTTGCAGGTACTATCCGCGAAAACCAGAAAGAAGTTGTAGACTCATACCTTTGCCCTGAACCTCGGGACGGAATCTTGTCGCTTCAGACCGGTGGAGGCAAGACCGTGTGTGCTTTGTACATTGCCTCTCAGATCCAGATGCCTACCATCGTTCTGGTTCACAATACGTTCTTGCGGGACCAATGGTTTGACCGAATCAAATCATTTCTTCCAAAGGCGAGGATAGGATCTATTCAAGGAGACGTTGCAGATGTCGAGAACAAAGATATTGTAGTCGCTATGCTCCAAAGTGTCTTTATGAAAGAGTATCCTGAATCTACGTTCAAGAACTTTGGTTTGGTCATTGTTGACGAGTGTCACCATATTGCATCGGAAGCCTTCTCACGTACGATGGGCAAAGTGTGTTCTAAACATGTTCTTGGATTGTCGGCAACACCTGAGCGCAAAGATAAGTTGATGTACGTCATGAACTGGTTTCTTGGCCCTATGCTTTACCGATCCAACACAGCTGATAAAGTGGACGAAAAAGTAAAAGTTGAAGTGTATGACTTTGATCCGCACGATGAAGAGTACAATGCTATCATCTACAATAATCAGGGCGTGATGTTCACGACGTTGATGATCAATAAGGTTGTCGAGTACAAACCTCGTAACGATCTTATTGTCAATCTTTTGGAAGATCTAGTTGAAGAGAACCGACAAATTCTGGTGCTGACAGATCGAGTAGAACATACCAAAACTCTGTTTGAAAGCTTACCTGATAAAGTAAAAGAACACTCGTGCATTCTCGGCCGAACCGTAAAGGCTACAGACCGAGCTAAATTTTGCGAGTCTAAGAAAGTCTTGATTGCGACGTACGCTATGTGCAAAGAAGGATTTGACGTCGCTACGCTCAATACGTTAGTCATGGCCACATCGCGTCCAGATGTGGACCAGATTGTTGGACGGATTATGCGAACCGAGAAAACAACGAGAACAGTTCATCCGTTAATTGTAGATATCGTGGATCCGGCTTTCCGTCGTCAGTTTGGAGAACGGATGAGACTTTATCGTGAACGTAACTACCAAGTAGAAAAAATGACTATAGAATAATGGGACGTACTCGTCGTACTAAAAACCGTCTGCGTAAAACTCGCAAAGGTGGTCGGATTCTTGCGCAGGGACACTCTGCTGCGATCTTAGATCCGCCAATTCAGTGCAAGGATGGCCGTGATATGTCCAAGTACGTTACGCGTATTTCTAAGCGCGGACTGAAAGAGGATATTGTGAGTTTGAATCATCCTCGTTTAGTCAAAAAATTGAAAGAGATTGATCCTGATCAGAAGTACTTTTTTTACCCAGAGCATTGTACGCCGGGAGAAATGAATGCCGAGAACAAGCTTGATGGTGCAACGTACAAGAACAAGAAGTATTCGGAAATTGTTCTCAAGGGATTTGAAGTTTGGAATCCCGATTTACGCAAGACTCGGTCATGGATTGGCTTCCTAAAAGGTAAGGCCAAGGGAAAGAAACTTCCACTGACCGAAAAGACAGAGGAGCAGTTACGTCATCTGACAAAAGCAATTAAGCTTTTACATGAACACGGTATTGTCCATGGGGACCTGCATGGAAAGAACGTCATTATGGCTGACGATAAGTTACCGCGTATTATTGATTTTGGCAACTCAATTGCCGATGCTCCTGAAAGCAAGATTGAAGATGAAAAGAATGCGGTTGAAGATACGTGGCCATCACTTGATCCTAACTGGCGTCTGAGCCGTTAATTGATATCATCATCATAGTTTGCTTGTACAGTATAATCATCTGCAGGGCGATCACGGACATCGCCATAATCTCCTCTATCCGGTTCAATTGGTTGATTATTCTCATTCAATTGAACATCGTCATCAAAGTAATCGCGATTTGTGTTTCCTCCCTCGGGAATAGTATCAGGATCAATATCGTCATCATGAATCTCCGTAGGAAGACCAAATGCTTTCGCAAATAACTTACGGTCTTCGTTCGTCACAATATAGTCCAAAATACCAATATCCAGCAACATCTTGGAAATTTCGCGCTCTGAATCTGTGAGTTGACGCATACGTTGCTTGAACGTATCACGCTCCTTTGCCTTGAGAAGTTCGACTTGACGCTCCGATTCCTCTTTGGTCAAAAGGATCATATTCATATCTAAGTCGCGGTACATAGCTGTACGAATCGCTTCAATCATTCCATCAGATTTTATAGAATCAAATAACTCGTAGATACGACCCTTGACTGCATCACGGAACAGCGATGGATTCTCAAATGAATTCACGTTTTCTAAAAACATGCGGAACTGTATGATATCGACCTGAGGGTACTTCAGAGGAGCTAAAATATCAAGTAAGCGCGATAGCAGGGACGAAAGAGCTACACCATCTGCTCCGCTGTCCACAAATTTCCGAATGAGTTCAAGTTTCAATGTCTTGGACATTCCGATCTTCACTCCTTTTTCAATGTCTTTCTTATCTGGGAACGTGTACCTTATCTTCACGTCTTCAGGGATGATATACTCTGCATTGGACGATGGTTTTGTTTTCCAAAGATCGGGAGTTATTTGACTTACGCTTGGCATCAGTTTCGGAGTGAGTGTGCTACGTATTGTAGTCGATGTACAATCGCCAAACTGTTCATCTCCTTGCTTGTCTCCCGGATTGAATTCGTACTTCTTTGGTATGATGTCGGGTAAGACAATCATATTGGCCTGAACAGTTTGAGTTACAGTAGATGCACGCTGTTTCGCAGCCTCAAACTGGGGCTTGAATTCAGTATACGCCTGCTTAATAAACTTAACGCAATCATCACGTACCTTCTTGCGGTTCTTAGATACTTCGCGAAGAATAGTGGCCATAGGTTCCTGGAACGAAGTGGGGAAGGCATCAATGAGTTCTTTCAAGCTTGATAGCAAAAGATTCAGAACTGGAGAATCTTTCTCGTCATCAGTATCGCGGGGAAATCCGGACAGTTTGATCACGCGATTTCCGAATGATCGGCGAGGAACTAGAGATGGATTATGAATTTGCAGAAGAGCGACTGTATTTGCAAGTCCAACTAGTCCTTCAAACCGGTTCTTCTCACTTCCCTGTAACTTTTTGGCAACTAATGAAAGCTTGCGTACATTTCCAAGAACAGGCGTTAATTGTGACTCGTTTGGAATAACCTGGAGCTGATTGAGCAGTAAGTACATTACAGCTTCACCTGCATTGCTGAGCTGAAACACGTTCTTCAACTGTACGAGGGACGATGCCAAAGGTTGAATATCGGCCTGGAATGTACTATCGGTTAAAACATCATGGCTCAAAATCAAGTGCCCTTCGTCATCGTACTCTTCCTGGGCAACATAGCTATCATTATTAATCTGTTCACCGCACGACTTGCATACTCGGAATCCATCCTCGAGCGTTGTCCATTTCGTGTAGAATGCAAAGCGATCAGCATCTAGATCTCCATCAAGTAACGAGAGCGCGTGTTCACAAATAATTTCAGTACCGTTCACATCAAGGAACCGATGATTGACTGGAGTAATCTCTTTGATGAGTAGGCGAATATTGTAAGATTTATCAGGGGGGAGAAGAGTATCGTCTCGCAGAATAATACGGACATTATCGTGTAACTCTGACGTCTCCAAATGCTTGAACTTTTCGTACTCCTTTTCTTTCGTTGAATCTTTCGGTGGCTGATGAATCTTGAATAATGTAATGTAGTCTTTCTGAATATTGTTCTGAGCAGTTTCCGTCCAAGCTTTGCGTCCTTTATTAATGAATTCTTGGCGTTCCTGAACGATGTATGCAGTCGGGGCACACACTGCCGGTCCAGTTGGTCGCCATTCCTGCTTCTTAAATACTTCGGGCGGAGCACGGTACACTCCAGACGCCAAAAACTCCTGGAAGTTATCGGTTTTTAAGCAATCGTCGGGTGTAGATTCAGGTAATGGAATATTGGGGCGTTCGTGCATCATATCGGGTGCGATCATTCCGAAATTACCGGCTTCAGATAACAGCATCTTCATCACTAACTGCCCACCGTCTTCCTGCTTCATGAGCCATAGGCGAGGATAGATAGACTTAGACCACTTGGAGTCATATACGGTCTGTAAGCGGTCAGACGGAGCAACGAGATCGTCTGATTGGGGAAATACTACAGACATAACGTGAAATTCAGACTTCACAGTATCGGCAGGCGGGAATCGGTCGCTCCATGATTTCCATGGAATTTCAGATAACTTCAAATCGTAAATTTTCAAGTACTTGAGACCTTCAGTATACGGATCTGTCGTTACAGGAACTGCGTGAGACATAATAGCCTCAACCGTGGGGAACACATCGCGTAACGGTTCATTGGTGATAACTTTGCTCTCGGCATTCGAGCTTAGAAAAGGATGGCTCAGAAGCGGATGTGGTATAGGAAGAGGACGCTCTTCAATATAGAACCCTATCCGCCGAATATCATCTCCAGTATTTTGAACAGGAATATCCAGAACTTCTGGACTTCCATCATCATGAATAATACGTTTGTGCTTGACGTAGTTACCAAGAGCTTTGACTTCGTCTAATCCGTCCTCATTGACCATTTCGGTCGTCTTTACGACCGGAACACCATCGGTTCCTTCTGAACGGTAAGGGCGAGGTAAGGATGCTAGAAGTACGGGATAAGCATTCGGGGTACGACGAGCAGTGGGTTCGTACATGGGCATAATACGTTCAGAATACGGGTACTTCTCGTAATCAAACCCCCCATAAATAGGTTTCAGCCATGGAACATGAATATCTCGCCGAGCCGTGATAATGCGGTAATCGGTATCGGTAAGTACAATTAAGGATTCGTGTAGCTTACGGATACGATCAACTTCTTTTTCAATCTTTTTGTATTCGGCCTTCTCGACATGCTTCTTTTTGGGAAGTACCTTTTGAAAGTAATCAATTAACTGTTCGTCTAGAGTGAAAAACCGAAGTTCTTCGGGACGCTGGACTTCTTCTTCGAAATCAAATGTTTCAACAATTTCAAATTCTGAAGGCTCATACACTAGAGTTGCCTCCATCGTTATTCTCTATGAGGGAACAATATTCATCGATAGTTTTTCTCGCAGTCTCTAGGATCTTCTCGGGAGTGTGCTTGGTATTGAAACGGAGAACCATTTCGGGTTTGAGAGGGTGAGGAATATCGTACGCTACAAACTGGACATCATCACGGTAGATAACCTCCTGCATGAGTACGCCTACCGTGTGACCACCAGTGTTGACAGTAATACGATACGTACCTTCATCTTTCTCGCGGGTAATGTTCTTGAGAGCTTCGGTCATGTACTCTGCAATATACCGCTTTAAGATCTGGACAGCCATCTTGAGAATATCACGGGCCTTGAGTACTCCAACGCTCTTGATGTGGAGATCAAACCAGTTTGGACGTTTATTCTCGTCGCGGGAGTAGCACCGCTGAACGAGGAAGTTATCAAAGTACCGACCGGCGTCCTTATCGTCCTTATGATCCTCAATGTACTTCTTGCGCTCAGTCTTAGCCATTTCAGGATCAATATGCCAAGCCGTCGTAGCTGTTTCTACCTGAGATACATCCTGATCTTCAACTGCTAGACAAGCGGTGATGTGTACGCTCTCACCCTTGCGGATCTTGAGAAACAAACAAGGCTGGTTAAACTCTGGATCCTTCATCAGAATACCTTCACGACCAGACTCGACGGTAAAATCATCCGTAGTAAGCGTCTTGTTCTCACTCGCGGTGACGATACGCAACTCAATCTTAGCATCCTTAATGACGTGTGACTCATCGGGGGTCACGTTCACAGGTAACATCTCCATACGATGTTTCAGCATCTCATGAGGCATTTGGGTCGTATTCTCCAAAATTTGAACATCGCGAATCACAACCGTCGGAATATTCGCAAGAATGATGCGACGAAGACCGTTCACAAAGCCTACTGGAAAATCCACCAGCTCTGCATAGAGGTCGCGCCCATCATTCGTTGTCCGAATATTCTGAATACCTGGCATTTTGGCATTATCCATTTCGTTATTGTTCATTCCGTTTTTTTCCTGAAAACTTGTAATGTCGCAGCCTTACTTGTTTTATAGTGAGCGGTGTCCGAACTCCAAGCAGGTTATAGAGACCATCAAAGGGTTGAACAAGGCTGGTCTGTACAAGTTTATTCTTGTGGAAAGCTTACCGCGCGACAAGATCCCAGCCTTTCTGAAGAAGGTACCTACCCTCTATGTCCCCGACAGCAAGGAAGTGATCATTGGTAAAGATATTTACGGGTACATTGCGAAGCCCACGAATTCACGTAAGGAAGTTCCGGGCAAGTCAGATGCTGGAGTATCTGCTCCCAACCAGTTTGGCGAGTTATCTGCTTGGGGATTTGAAGGTCAGGGAACGATTGGTGAGTCGTATTCTTTATGGGATAATCCTGGTCAATTTGTCAATCAGGAAGGAACGAGTCGGTACACCTTCCTTGATGGATCAGCTGGAGCGCCAAGCCCGGGTGGTCTACCGTCGTCGAATGGCCCTACATCAAAGAACACGCTGGACGACAAGAGCAAGTCCACGACAAATGCGGACATTATGTCACGAATGGAGAAGATGACCAAGCAACGTGAGGCAGAGTTTGCGGGTGTAGCGCGTAAGTAGTTTTCATAGTTTGTGGTAGACTAAAATAAGATGGCATCAAAGAAGGTTCTGATGTCGGCGTTTTTCGATCAGTTCACGGCATTTGCTAAAGAACTGTGTGAAATGTACCCCGATGAATCGGATTTTTCTATGTTTGCAAGTACTCTGTCTCTCATGAAGATGACTAATCCATCTATGGTTATCAAGTACCTTGCCGACAATGTCTTCCAGTTTGAGGATAAGATCATGGCAAACGATGAGACGTTCTTTATGCAGTACGGATTCTCAGAGTACGAATCCAATGTGGATATGAATATCTTTGCGAAACTGAAGCAGTATATTGAAAAGATGAGTCCCACATCGAAAGATCATGTGTGGAAGTATATTCAAAATATTGTGCGTCTAGCAAAAGCTATCCAGTCTGCGGGAAATTAGATCGGGTGATCTCTAACGAATCCGCAAAATCTATATACGAAGCATTTGGAGCAACTGTATCAAATCCATACAAATCACGGGGCTTCAGAGTCTTCAATTCCTGAATCGCATCGTCAGACTTATCGAAATTCCTGAACAATATCTGATTCACTTCAGCTGGTGTCCAAACGTACTCCAACTCAGGTGTCGTCCAATCATCTATCTCTTTATCGTAAAAACTTGTCACCATTTCCTGCAGGATTTGGCGATTACATTTACGAAACTGAACAATCATATCAATTCGTCCAGGTCGAATCAGGGCCTTATCAATTCGCTCAGGGTAATTGGACGAAATAGCAATAATACGTCCGGATGATTCCAGCGTTCCGTCCAGCAAATT
>Ga0136644_10002781_pt1 | contig 13223 bp, 12 predicted proteins | sample C_130820_EF_Meta_FD_94780 | JGI IMG/M metagenome (GOLD analysis project Ga0136644, IMG submission 94780) | Freshwater microbial communities from Lake Croche, Canada to study carbon cycling - C_130820_EF_MetaG (v2) (version 2) | ecosystem: Environmental > Aquatic > Freshwater > Lake | place... | reverse complement strand
GAGACCCCTTCCAGAAACTCGATCATCTTCTGGTTCAGACTGGTCCAGAGTTCATGGGTCATGCACGGGCCGTCTTCAAAGCAGTTTTCCTTGCCGCCGCAACTGGTGGCATCGATCGGCTCATCGACGGCAAAAATGATCGCCGCGACCGAAGTGTCGGCCATCGGGCGACCCAGGGTGTATCCGCCGCCCGGTCCGCGGGTACTTTCGACCAGGCCGTGGCGGCGCAGTTTTCCAAACAGCTGTTCAAGATAGGAAAGCGAGATTCGCTGGCGCTGGCTGATGCCGGCAAGCGTCACCGGACCATTTTGCTGGCGCATGGCCAAGTCAATCATGGCAGTCACAGCGAAACGGCCTTTCGTCGTCAATCGCATGGTGTCGGCTCCTGTAAACCCGAGTAAGACAGTCGAGAATACCTAAAGCCGACTCTTTTTGTCGAGTATCCGCACAACAAATGGGGCCATGCGTCAGGATGGACCTGCCGGGATGCCAGCCAGACTGCACCTGACCGAGAGGCAAGCCGGCAGGCCGTTCCTGAAGACGACCCGCCGATTTTCAACCGAGACGCAAATCAGGCGGCAGCCACCTGGGTCGCCCGACGACGCGCGACATCAAGCAAACCCGCACACGCGTCCTCGATCAGATCGAGCGCCTGATCAAAACCCTGCTGCGCGCCGTAGTAGGGGTCAGCAATCGTCGCCGACTCATGTTCAGTCGCAAATCGCATCAGCAACTGAATCTTGTGGTGATCCTTCTTGGGCGCCATCTGCTGCAGCAAGCCCAGATTGTCCCAATCCATGGCGAGGATCAGGTCAAACGAATCGAAATCCTTTTCGCTCACCCGGCGTGCGCGCATGTCCGAGATATCAAACCCACGCTTGGCCGCCGTCGCCTGAGCGCGACGATCGGGCGCCTCACCCACATGAAAAGCATGCGTACCCGCCGAGGACACTTTGACGACGTCTTCGAGTCCGGCCTGGCGAACCAGATGCCTGAAGACGCCTTCGGCCATCGCCGACCGACAGATATTGCCCATGCAGACGAACAGCACACGGGTGTTCATTGCCATAGAAAGGGGTTCTCGCTTTGCCATGTCTTCTTCCGCGCTTGAATCAATAAAAGGTTGATGGTCGATTAACCCTGATCAGGCTGCCTTGCCGCCTGGAAAGGGAACCACGTTGTCGTTTCCGCCCGAACCGAACACCTGCTCCTTGAGCCGGGTGAGCTGATCCCGGGCGTGTGCCGCCTTCTCGAATTCGAGATTACGGGCGTGTTCGAGCATGAGTTTCTCGAGACGCTTGAGCTCACGCGCAGCGCCTTTCTCGCCGAGAGATTCGTACTGAGCACGATCTTCCGCAGCTTTCAATTCCTTCTTTTCATGCGACGGATCGTAGACACCGTCGATCATTTCCCGGACTTGCTTGATCACGCCCTTGGGCACGATGCCGTGCTCGGTATTGAAACTGACCTGACGCACGCGACGCCGGTCGGTCTCGTCGATCGCCTGCTTCATCGAATCGGTGATCCGATCGGCATAGAGAATCGCGGTGCCGTTGAGGTTGCGTGCGGCTCGGCCAATGGTCTGAATCAGACTGCGTTGCGAACGCAGGAAACCTTCCTTGTCGGCATCCAGAATCGCCACCAGCGACACCTCGGGGATATCGAGACCTTCGCGCAGAAGGTTGATGCCCACAAGGACATCGAACACACCAAGCCTGAGATCACGGATGATCTCGACCCGTTCGACGGTATCGATGTCCGAATGCAAGTAGCGAACCTTGACGCCGTGCTCTGACAGATAGTCGGTCAGATCCTCGGCCATCCGCTTGGTGAGCGTCGTCACCAGGACGCGCTCGTGCCTGGCGACCCGAAGATGAATTTCGGACAGCACATCATCGACCTGCGTCGTGGCCGGCCTGACCGTGACCGCAGGGTCGATCAGCCCGGTCGGGCGAACCAGTTGCTCGACCGTCTGGCCGCTGTGTTCGGCTTCATAGGCCGCTGGCGTCGCTGACACGAAAATGCACTGGCGCAGCTTGCCCTCAAACTCCTCGAACTTGAGCGGTCGGTTGTCGAGCGCCGAAGGCAGCCGAAAACCGAAATCGACCAGGGTTTCCTTGCGTGCGCGGTCACCGCGATACATGCCGCCGAGCTGGCCGATAGTGACATGCGACTCATCAAGGATGATCAGTGCATCGGTCGGAAGATAGTCGACCAGCGTAGGCGGCGGCTCGCCCGGCGCAGCCCCCGACAGGTGCCGCGTGTAGTTCTCGATGCCTTTGCAGAATCCGAGCTCGGAGAGCATCTCGAGATCGAAGCGGGTGCGCTGCTCGAGTCGCTGGGCTTCAACCAGCTTGCCGCTGCCACGCAAGGCTTCGAGCCTCGCAGACAACTCGATCTTGATCGACTCGACCGCACGCAACACCGTGGCTCGTGGCGTCACATAATGCGACGACGGGTAAACCGTGAACCGCGGAATCTTCTGGCGAACACGACCGGTCAGGGGATCGAAAAGCTGGATCGACTCGACCTGATCATCAAACAACTCGATTCGCACCGCGAGCTCGGCATGCTCGGCAGGAAAGACATCAATCGTATCGCCCCTGACCCGGAAGGTACCCCGGGCGAAATCAGTCTCGTTGCGCTTGTACTGCATTGTGACAAGACGCTGAAGAATGTCGCGCTGGGACAGCTTGTCATGCACTCGCAGCGTCATGACCATCGCGTGGTAGTCCGACGGGTTGCCGATGCCATAGATGCAGGAGACGGTACCGACGATCACCACATCGCGACGCTCCATCAGTGACTTGGTCGCCGACAGCCTCATCTGCTCGATATGCTCGTTCACCGACGAGTCCTTCTCGATATACAGGTCGCGGGACGGGACGTAGGCTTCCGGCTGGTAGTAGTCGTAATAGGAAACGAAGTACTCGACAGCGTTGTTCGGGAAAAACTCGCGCATCTCGGCGTAGAGCTGGGCCGCAAGCGTCTTGTTGGGCGCCAGCACCAGTGCCGGACGACCTGTTCTGGCGATGACGTTGGCCATGGTGTAGGTCTTGCCCGAGCCGGTCACTCCCAGGAGCGTCTGGAAGGCCAGGCCGTCTTCGACGCCTTCAACCAGGCTTGCGATTGCCTGCGGCTGATCCCCCGCCGGCTCAAACGGCTGGTGCAGCTGGAAAGGGCTGCCGGGATGGCAAAGAAGTTCGGGGCTTGCTTGCACTCTGGTCACTGGGGTTCTTGAAACACGCCGCGTGCTAGACTTTGCGTTGCAACAATTCTGTCGTGTTCCATCCGAGGATTATCGCCTGAGCGCACCGGAAAAGCCAGTATCCTGCCTATTTATTAGGCATCTAATTTTCCGGACGTGCTCAGCCTCAAGAGCGATTCCTTTTAACTTACAAACTGTTACGATGAGTTTCTCACCGTTTACTTCACTTCCCATGGCTGCCCGCGATCCGATCCTCGGGCTGAACGAGGCCTTCGCGGCAGACCCGCGTCCGACCAAGGTTAATCTGGGGATGGGCGTCTACAGCGATGACACCGGAAAGATCCCCCTCCTTGGCGCGGTCAAGCAGGCAGAAGCCCAACTGAATGCGGCAAGCATGGCGCGCGGTTACCTTCCGATCGATGGCATCGTGAAGTACAACCTCGCGGTTCAGACCCTGCTGTTCGGTAGCGACTCGCCGCTGATCAAAGCGCAGCGGGTAGCCACCGTCCAGGCGCTCGGCGGCACCGGTGCGCTCAAGGTGGGCGCCGACCTGCTGCGCCGCTTCGTCCCGGACGCCCAAGTCTGGATCAGCGACCCGAGCTGGGAAAATCACCGCGCTCTGTTTGAAAGCGCCGGCTTCACCGTCAATCACTATCCCTACTACGACCCCGAATCGCACGGCGTTCGCTTCGAGGAGATGCTTGCCACTTTGCGCAGTTTGCCGGCGGCCTCCGTCGTCGTCCTGCATGCCTGCTGCCACAACCCGACCGGCGTCGATCTGTCGGCCGAACGCTGGGATCAGGTCATCAAGGCCTGCGTTGACGGAAAGCTGGTTCCCTTTCTCGACATTGCGTATCAGGGCTTTGGTGACGGCATCGAGGCCGACGCGGCGGTGGTCCGTCAGTTTGCGACCTCCGGCATCGACTTTCTCGTATCGAGCTCCTTTTCAAAATCCTTCTCGCTCTATGGCGAGCGCGTGGGCGCCTTGTCGGTGGTCGCCCAGGACAAGGACGAAGCTGCCCGAATCCTCAGCCAGCTCAAGCGGGTGGTTCGCACCAACTACTCGAATCCGCCAACCCACGGCGGCTCGGTGGTCGCGGCAATCCTGACCAACCCCGAGTTGCGGGCCCAGTGGGAGGCCGAGTTGGCAGTCATGCGAGATCGAATCCGCGCGATGCGCACTGGCCTGGTCGAGCGCTTGACCCAGCGCGGCGTCAAGCGTGATTTCAGCTTCGTCACCCGTCAGCGTGGCATGTTCTCGTATTCCGGGCTCACGCCCCAGCAGGTCGATCGCTTGCGGGATGAGTTCGGCATCTATGCCATCTCGACCGGCCGTATCTGTCTGGCCTCGGTCAACAGCCGCAACATTGATGCCATCGCCGACGCGATGGCTGCGGTCATCGCCGACTAGCAGTTTCTCGCAGCCAGATCGGCCTGAACTGGTGGAGGCCGGCGGGGGCCGCTCAGCCCCGGCCGATGAAGGGCATCTTCGTTGCCATGATCGTGATGAACTGAACGTTCGCGTCCAGCGGCAGCCCGGCCATGTACCGAATCGTCTCGCCAACATGGGCAACATCCATCGTGGCTTCCGCTCGCACCGAGCCGTCGGGCTGCGGCACCCCGGTTGCCATCCGCGCCGTCATCGGGGTGGCGGCATTACCAATGTCGATCTGACCGCAGGCGATGTCGTACTTGCGGCCATCGAGCGAGGTCGATCGGGTCAGCCCGGTTATTGCATGCTTGGTCGAGGTGTAGGGGGCCGAATTCGGGCGCGGCACGTGCGCCGAGATCGATCCGTTGTTGATGATCCGCCCGCCACGAGGCGACTGATCCTTCATGATCCGGAAGGCATGCTGCGTACACAGGAAGGCGCCAGTCAGATTGGTATCGACTGCGGCCTTCCATTGAGCCAGCGTCAGATCTTCGAGGTTGATCGGCGGAGCGCCAACACCTGCGTTGTTAAAGAGCACGTCCAGCCGGCCGAAGGTCGATGCCGTGCGCTCGAATAATGCTGCAACCGAGTCGGGGTTCGCGACGTCGGTCGCTACGGCCAGCGCCTGACCCGCAGCAGCACCCGACTCGGCGATGACCTGCTCGAGCGCGTCAATGCGCCGACCCGCCAGCACCACCCGATACCCATCGGCGAGCAGCGCCAGCACCGCAGCGCGTCCGATCCCTGTACCCGCCCCGGTAATCAGGGCCACTTTGTTGTGCGATGCCATTGCGTCTCCCGCGAGTTGTTTCCAGAACCGCGGATCCTACCGTGCCAACCGCCAATCCGCTGGGACGGGCTGCGGCCGACTGGCATCGAATGACAGTTGCGATATACTTGCGGGCTGTTCCCTGATAGCTCAGTCGGTAGAGCGACGGACTGTTAATCCGCAGGTCCCTGGTTCGAGTCCAGGTCGGGGAGCCAGTCAATTCAAGGCCCTGCGCGCGAAAGCCCGCGGGGCCTTTCCTTTTTTGTCGTCACAAATGGCACCCTGTTGCCGCCGCTTAACGCGAAGTACAGCGTTTGCTGCGCCGCCAGAACTCGTGCGACCAGCCTTCATCCGAGCCAGATCGGCCTGACAAAACGGACGCACGAGCGCGGACTCATCAGCGAGATCACATCACCACTGTAAGAATCCGGTGATTGACTACGCAATACGATCGGATAGGCACAATGCGGTGTTTGGAATAGAAGCCTTGCACCCTGCCAACGCCGCCTTCGAGAGCGCTTCCGGTTTCGATAACAGCGGCTGCTCAGTACAACCGCCACGCGCGGCGGCCTCTTCGGTTCGAGTACCAACCCAATTCTCAGCGCCAGCGCGTGCAAACGGATCACCAACAAATCGGATGCAACCCGCCTACTTGCAAAGGGCATTCAGCGTGAAACCAGAGAAGGAGACCTGATGGACAGCGCAATCTTGAGTCTGCTCGGCGCCTTCGTGCTGTCGATCATCGGACTGTTCGTGTTCCTGTGGTCGCTGCGTCAGGGGCTGCTAGTCGAAAACCCGGTGGCAGCCTCGGTCATCTTCGCCCCCGGCGAGGTCGGCACGGTGGACGATCCGGCGCTGTCCGCAAGCGCGCAGCAATCACTGCAGGGCGTGGCCGGCCAACACCACGGGCCTTCGGCCGACATCAAGGCCATCGAAGCACGCGTGGCCGCCGACCAATCCACCGCTTTCCCGGTTTTCGTGTTCCTCGCGTTCGCCTGCATGTGGCTGATCGTCGGCTCGGTCGCGGGCTTGGTGTCGTCAATCAAGCTCCACGCCCCCGACTGGTTGGTGAACGAAGCCTGGATGACCTTCGGTCGCCTGCGCACCGTTCACCTCACCGCCGTGCTCTACGGCTGGATCACCAATGCGGCGCTCGGCATGATCCTCTGGGTTCTGCCACGCCTGATGGGACGCAGTCTGCTCGGTGGGATCTGGGCGATGCTCGGCGGCGCGCTCATCAACACCGGAATCGCCGGCGGAATCAGCGCCATTGGCACGGGCTGGACTGACGGCATGGAGTATCTGGAGATTCCGTGGCAGTTCGCGATCTTCATCTTCGTTGGTTTTGTGTTTGTGATCCTGCCGGTCCTGTTTACCCTGGTGAACAGGAAGGTGGAGCATCTTTATGTCAGCGCCTGGTACATGGTCGCGGCTCTGTTGTGGATCGCACTGCTCTTCCTGATCGGCAAACTCCCCGGCGTGCACTCAGGCGTGCAACAGGCGACAACCAACTGGTGGTACGGTCATAACGTGCTGGGCCTGTGGTTCACGCCAGTCAGCATCGGCGCGATCTACTACTTCCTGCCCAAGATCATTGGCCGACCGGTCAGCTCGTACAACCTGTCGATCCTCGGTTTCTGGACGCTCGCCTTCTTTTATGGGCAAGTCGGTGGCCATCACCTGATCGGCGGGCCTGTGCCGGGCTGGCTCATTACGCTATCGATCGTGCAGAGCGTGATGATGGTCATCCCGGTGATCGCGTTCAGCATCAACATGGCGGGCACACTGCGCGGGCGCATGCGCCTGGCCATTTACTCGCCGACTTTGCGCTTCATGATGTTCGGCGGGCTGATGTATCTGGCCTCCTCGCTTCAGGGTTCGCTCGAGGCGCTGCGCAGCGTCAACCAGGTCGTGCATTTCACCCATTTCACGGTAGGCCACGCTCACCTTGGCGCGTACGGCTTTGTCTCCATGGTGCTGTTCGGCGCGGTCTACTTCATGATGCCGCGAGTGCTGAACTGGGAATGGCCGTATCCGAGGCTGATCATGCTGCACTTCTGGCTGAGTGCGATCGGTATCACGATCTATTTCGTCGGCCTGTCGATCGGCGGCTATCTCCAGGGGATGGCCATGCTCGATGCGAAGCGACCCTTCATGGACTCGGTCACTCTGATGGCCCCCTACCTCTTGTCACGCACGGTAGGCGGCTCCCTGATGGTGCTCGGCCATCTGGTGTTTGTCGGCCATTTCCTGGCGATGGCGCTGCGCTTCGGGCCAGCACGCACGAGCGCAGCACTTTTCTGGCAGCAGGGCCAGCAGGAGCGTGCATATGGACAATGAAGTCAAGCTCGCCTCTGGCGCGATGGTGGCGCTCGGCGTCGCGACGGCAGCGCTGGTCGTTTTGCCTTATATCGAAGTCCGCGATATCAAACCCTTGCCGGGCCTGAAGGCCTATACCAGCGAGGAACTCAGAGGGCGACAGGTCTACATCGCCAACGGCTGTGTGTACTGCCACACGCAGCAGCCTCGCGATCGCAGTTTCGGCCCCGATGCCGAGCGCGGCTGGGGCCGAGCCTCGGTGCCAGCCGACTATGTCTATGACCGGCCACACCTGCTTGGCAGCATGCGCACAGGGCCCGACCTCTTCAATATCGGCCAGCGCCAACCGAGCAAGGATTGGCATCTCGGACATCTGTACCAGCCGCGCGCCTATACGCCGGGGTCGATCATGCCGTCTTACCCCTATCTTTTTTACGTGAAGGACGCGGCGGAAGAAGGCGAGCAGGTGCTGAATCTGCCACGAGCCTATGCCCCCGCCGGGAAGGTCGTCGTGCCAACGCCAGAGGCGCTGGACCTGGTCAAGTACCTTCAGGCACTCAACCACACCTACCCGGTGCTACCGCCAGAGCCCAAACCCTGACGCCGATTCAACGCGAGACTGCCACCATGTCGAACGAATCCGATACAGACCACCGAGCCCAACTGCGCGAAACGGCAGAGCCGTCCGAGCGCAGCAGGCCGATTCCGCTGGTTGTTGCCGTGATCACGCTCGCAGTCGTGCTGACTGGCGTCCTCTACATATTGTGGTCGGAGCCCCCCGGTCGCGCCGACCTCGGGGACAGACGAACGCTTGCAGACTTGCGGCCGGCTGTGGGGCGGACCGGCCAGGGTGCGGATGGGCAACAGCTTTTCAATGCCAACTGCGTCGCCTGTCACCAGACCAGCGGCAAAGGCCTGACGGGCGTTTTTCCGCCGCTCGACGCTTCGGAATGGGTCACTGGTGACAGTCGAGTGCTCATCAACATTCTGCTTCATGGGATCAATGGAGAGATCATCGTCGCGGGGCAGAGTTACAAGGGAGCCATGCCGGCCTTCGGTCATCTTGGTGATGCCGAGTTGGCGGCTGTACTCACCTATATTCGACGTTCATGGTCGAACAAGTCCGCTGCGATCGAGGCGGATCTGATCTCGGCGGAGCGCAAAGTCAGCACCCGCACCACCCCGTTTGCCGGCGGCGACGAGTTGAAATCCCTGGAGGGCAAAACGCCCTGAGCTTGCGCCGGAGGCCCGCGTGATATCTCGAACCACAATTGCCACGCTGTTGCTCATCGGGTTGGCATCGTGGTGCGGTGCGTGGATGACGCGGGATTTTCAGATCTGGACCGCCGAGGGGGCGCGTCGGCTCGCCGTGATCGAGCACCCGATCGATACACCGCCAGCCACCCTTGCAGGGCCGGGCGTGGTCGGCACCGACCTTCACGCCTGGCTGAGCGGCCCGGGCCGCGCGACCATCGTTGATTTTGTCTACACACGGTGCCCCGCCGTCTGCACCACGCTGGCCAGCGGATTCCAGCAGCTTCAGAATGCCCTGGCACAGACGCCGGATAGCGGCGTAAGACTGCTGTCGATCAGCTTCGATCCGCTGCGCGACGATGAACCCAGCCTGCAGCGCTACGCCGCCCAGTGGCGAGCCAACCCGAGCTACTGGACCATCGCGACGGTTCCTGACGACGTCGCGCTGCAGCGTCTTCTGAAAGCCTTTCAAGTCATCGTGATCGACGATGGGATGGGCGGCTTTGAGCACAATGCGGCCTTGCTCGTCATCGACGGGCGCGGCCGGCTCGTGCGAATCTTCGACGACACCGAAACCGAACTTGCACTCAACTACGCGCGCGCGATCTCGCAAGGAACGATTCGCCGATGACACCGCTGCATCGTGGCGGCCCCCGGGACAAGCGATCGCCGCTGGCCGTGGGCGGGTTCCTTCTGCTGCTCATGCTTGTGCCGCCAGTCAGGCAACTGACCGAATCGAGTATGACCGCTCACATGCTCATCCAGTATCCCTGCCTGCTGCTATCCGGGGCGCTTCTCGTCCAGGCGATCCCGGCAGCCTCGCGTTCGGCCTTATCGCGCTGGAACGAACTCGGCATTTCAGGGCTGGTTGGGAGCGCACTCTCGCTGGCATTACTGATGATCCCGCGTGTCCTTGATCTTGCGCTGCTTGACTGGCGCGTTGAGGTGCTCAAATTTCTCGCATTGCTCGCAACTGGCGCGGCGCTGAGCCTGTCGTGGCAGCGCGCGGGCGTCGTGATTCAAGCGTTCTTTCTCGGCAATGTCCTGACCATGACCGCGGTGGTCGGAATGCTGTACCAGGATGCTGCCGTGCGCGTTTGCAACGCCTATCGGCTAGACGACCAGCAGGACCTCGGACAGGCACTGGTGCTGATCGCAATCGGCATCGGGGTGATCTGGTCACTCCGATACGCCGTGCCGTGGCAATCTCTCAAAGCCGACCGTCCAGGCCACTGAGCGCAACAGTGTCAGACAGCAGCGGCAATCAGCTCGCCGCTCGGCGCACCTCAGTGTGTTCTGGAAACACGCCGTGGCCTACCGGCAGTTGATACGATGCGTGACCGCTGATCTTGCGGTCACCACCACTTTCTCAGGAACCCTCCAACATGCTTCAACCCGGTCTGATGATGGAGATGCCGCTGCTGCTTTCCGGCATCATCGAACACGCGGCGGCTCAATACGGCGACGCCGAAATCGTTTCGCGTGAGACCCACGGCCCGCTCTTTCGCTACACGACCCGTGAGTGCGCGGTGCGGGCAAGAAAGCTTGCCAATGCACTGGCTGGCCTGGGCCTCGCCCCCGGCAGCGCGGTCGCCTCGATCGCCTGGAACAACCACCGCCACCTCGAGGCCTATTACGCGGTATCGGGCAGCGGCATGGTGATGCACACCTGCAATCCGCGCCTGCACCCGCAGCAGCTGATCTACATCATCAACCACGCCGAAGACGAAACCGTCATCTTCGACGCAAGCTTTGCGCCGATCATCAAAGGCATCGCAGCGCATTGCCCCAGGGTGCGCCACTGGGTGTGCCTCGCCGACGCGGCCAACACTCCCGCCATCGAGGGTGTCGCCAACATCCTCAACTACGAGGACCTCATCGCGCCTGCAAGCGACCACTTTGACTGGCCAAGCTTTGATGAGCGCACCGCTGCGGCGCTGTGCTACACCTCCGGCACCACCGGCAATCCCAAGGGCGCGCTCTATTCGCACCGGGCGATCGTGCTCAATGCGATCACCATCTGCCTCCCGGGCGCGCTGGGCCTGTCGCCGCAGGAAGCCATCCTGCCGGTCGTACCGATGTTTCACATCAATGCCTGGTGCCTGCCTTATGCGACGCTGATCGCCGGCGCCAAACTGGTATTGCCTGGCCCCAAGCTGGATGGTCCGTCGCTTTACGAGCTGATGGAAGCCGAGAAGGTCACCGTGAGCGCAGGCGTGCCCACCATCTGGCAGGGCCTGATCGCCCACCTCGACCAGCACGGCCTGCGCTTCTCGACGATGCGACGCACCGCCACCGGCGGCTCGGCCATGCCGCTTGCTCTGATCGCGAAGTTCAACGATCAGTACGGCGTCGACGTTCGCCACGGCTGGGGGATGACCGAGACCACGGCGGTCGCAACGATGGGCGTGATCACTGCGCAGCAACAGGCCGACTGGACGCCCGAGCAGCGTCACGCGCTGATTGCCAAACAGGGCAAGAGCGTTTTTGGCATCGAGATCAAGGTGGTGGACGACACCGGCGCCACCCTGCCGCGCGATGGCAGCTCGCAGGGCGAGCTGATGGTGCGCGGGCAGTGGATCCTGGAGCGCTATTTTAAGGGCGACGCATCGCCTCTGGTGGACGGCTGGTTCCCCACCGGCGATATCGCGGTGATTGCACCCGATGGTGTGATGCAGATTCGCGATCGAACGAAGGACGTGATCAAGACCGGTGGTGAGTGGATCAGCTCGATTGACCTGGAAAATGCCGCGGTCGGCCACCCGGGCGTGCAGATGGCAGCGGTGATCGGTGTCAAGCATCCCAAGTGGGACGAACGGCCGCTGCTGTTTATCGTCAGGAAGCCGGGTCAGGAGGTGAGCAAGGACGAGATCCTGCGCTTTCTGGCCGAACGGGTCGCGAAGTGGTGGGTCCCCGATGATGTCGTCTTTCTGGATGCCCTGCCGGTTGGCGGTACCGGCAAAGTGCAGAAAGCGGATTTGCGCAAGCAGTACGGCGGCGTATTCAACACACCCAACTGAGCAACACACCTCACCAGGCAACACACCCAACCAGGGAAGAGCAGACCATGACGATCACGACCACTCCCGAGCAGATGGACTCCCTCTTTGGCCAGCATATGGACGCCGAATTATCGAGTGATCTCGACAAGACGATGGCCACGATGTCGGCCAACCCGCATATTCTCAACGGCCCTTCCCTGCGCGGTGGTGAAGGCCAGGAAGCGGTGCGGCAGTTTTATGCCAATGACCTCATCGGCCAGTTCTTTCCGCCGGATGTGAGCTTCAAGTCCATCTCCCGCACGCACGGCGAAAACCGGCTGGTTGATGAACTGGTGATTTCGTTCACCCACACCCAGAAAATGACTCACATCCTGCCGGGCGTTGCACCGACCGGAAAGCCGGTGTCGGTGATCTTCGTGGTCATCGTCGGATTTGAAGAAGGCAAGGTCGCTTACGAGCACATCTACTGGGATCAGGCCTCGATCCTCAAGCAGATCGGCCTGATCGATGGCAGCGGGTTGCCGATTTCGGGCGCCGAATCAGCGCAGCGACTGCTGAAGTTCACAAAGCTCGGCTGATCAGGCGACACCGTCTCGGTCTGGCCCGGTCTCGCTGTTGGAGATGACTTCCCACTCGCGGCTCATCCACATCGGCGAGGCCGCCAGGTCGATGAACCTGCGCTCGTCTTCCAGCAGGGCGATCGCTCCCGCCTTGCCTTCCGGAGAACGAGGCACGGGCTGGTCATCAAACCAGAGTTCGGCAACGCCATCGAAGGGCTCGGGAGAGCCATTGTTTCGCGCCTGCAGGCGGGCCATCTGTTCACGATCCTGCAGGGTCCTCAACTGCACGTAGCGCCTGACCCCAAGCGCTTTGGCATGACGTTTCACCAAAGGCGCATGCACGTCACGCCAGTAGGTGGAGAACTCGTCCCAGGTGAGCCCGGTTTTTCGACGAAGACAAAAGGTGAGCTTGATCATGGCGAGCACTCTGGTCAGGGTTTGAGGCGCGTCGGTTCGCGTGAGCGCCCAGCTAGTGGAAAAACCGGGACGCGCTGACGATGGTCTTGTACACGCCCCATCCAAGCGGAATACCGACCGCCATCCAGGCGGCCAGAACAAGCGCCGGAGGAGTTGGCAGATGTTTTTCCCCATGTTCTTCGACACGCGACACCGCGTTTTCGGACTGATGAACGCCTTCATGCGCAAGCCGCTTTTCAGTGGCCAGTTCTTCCGGGGTCAT
>Ga0136644_10002777_pt1 | contig 13231 bp, 7 predicted proteins | sample C_130820_EF_Meta_FD_94780 | JGI IMG/M metagenome (GOLD analysis project Ga0136644, IMG submission 94780) | Freshwater microbial communities from Lake Croche, Canada to study carbon cycling - C_130820_EF_MetaG (v2) (version 2) | ecosystem: Environmental > Aquatic > Freshwater > Lake | place: Lake... | reverse complement strand
GCAATCGTTGCTACCGTATTGGTTTGGCGGGCATTAACCAGAACAACCCCGGTCATGGTTAAGCCCAAGCCCAGCGCCATCATCGCTGTAAAAGGTTCGCCAAAAAGGAACCAAGCCATCAGCGCTGTGGTTGGCGGCGTCAAATACAACAAACTAGTGACTTTGGTCGCCGCGCCCTTGCGAATCATCATAAATAACAAACTGATGGATCCAATGGAGAGTGGGAATATTGCCCACAGCATGGCACCAATGACAGATGCATTCCAGACCATGACGCCTGATTCAAAAAAGTACATACAGAAAAAACAGAGCACTGCAGAGACACCAAACTGAATTGACGATCCCGCACGCAGATCAAATACTGGGCAATACTTTTTCTGATACAAGGTACCAAAGGTAATTGAGAGCAAGGCAATGACTGCCAACACATAACTCACGAACGGAATATGAGCAAAACCGATTTTTTCCATGACCACTAGTGCAACACCAGTAAAGCCAAATCCCAAACCAATCCACTGGCGTGGTGTCACTTTTTCAGATACCCAGGCTGCAAACCAGGCTGTCAATATGGGCTGTAGACCAACGATGATGGCCACTAGGCCCGCGGTCATACCCAATCGAACTGCAAACCAAACACCGAGTAAATAACCAAACTGCAACAGGATGCCGGCAACTGCGATGTGTTTCATTTGCGACCAACTTGGCCAAGTGATGCGCCAGATCAGACTGAGAGCTGCCATAGCCGCTAAAACCCCTGCGAAACGCCAAAATAAAAAGGTTGCTGGCTCGACATAAGGCATTGCCAAACGTGCAATGACAAATCCCGTACTCCAAATCAGCACAAATATCGGGGCGATAGCATTATCTAAACTAAGCTTCATGGAGGACTTGCTGAAATAGGGAGTTTTTTGATTGAATCGTTGATTTTAGGCTCTTTTGCCATTGCCCCCTCTACCCTCTCTTAGCCTACTCAATGATTCTTTATGCTGCGACGCAATATTAATGATGTAAAAAGCGACCAAACCCTATACAGTCTTACTTAGACATCATGTGAAAAATGAAATGCAAATCCAAATGAAGGGGATTGAAGTGAACTTAACACCAGAACAAATCGCAGCAGCGCAAAAAGCCAATTTAGAAACCTTAAGTGGTTTGACAAATCAAGCACTCCAAAGTATCGAGAAACTGGTTGAACTCAATATGCATATTGCCAAACAGAGTTTGAGCGATAGCATGACCAGCGCTAAAAAAGCCTTGGAAGTAAAAGACATTCAGCAACTCCTCGCCCATCAAGCGGAAGCAGTTCAGCCGATGGCAGAAAAAATTATGGCTTACAGCCGCCACTTGTATGAGTTGGCGCATGAAACTCAAAATACTTTTACTCAATCTGCTGAAAAAGAATTCCAGGCAGGCCAAGAAAAAATTAATGCATTAGTTGAAGAGTGGACTAAAAATGCCCCTGTTGGATCTGATGCAGCAGTTCAAGCAATGAAACAAGCCATTGCTTCTGCGAACAATGTTTTTGAAACCAGCCAAAAGGCGGTTAAGCATGCAGTTCAAGTGGCACAAACGAACCTCAATACTGCAACTGATACTGTTATGAAAGCAGCCGATACAGCAAGCAAGGCATCCAAAAAGAAATAAGGTCTTGAGTACAACTGGTAATGCAAAAGCCCCGAATCATCGGGGCTTTTTCTTTTAATACAGCGGCTTACTTGAGGAATTAAGACTTCTTCTTTACGGGCGGCAAATCCGTACAGTGGCCATGCGCTGCTTCAGCAGCAAGACCAACAGACTCGCCTAAGGTTGGATGTGGATGGATAGTCTTACCAATATCCACAGCATCAGCACCCATCTCGATTGCAAGACACACCTCACCAATCAGATCACCCGCATGTGTACCCACAATGCCACCACCAATAATGCGATGGGTTGTAGCATCAAAGATCAACTTGGTGAAACCTTCATCGCGACCATTTGCAATTGCACGACCACTTGCAGCCCATGGGAAGAGACCTTTTTCATAAGCGATACCTTGTGCCTTACATTGTTCCTCGGTTAAACCAGCCCAAGCTACCTCTGGATCTGTGTACGCTACCGATGGAATCTGTTTAGCATCAAAGTATGACTTCTCACCCGCTGCGGCTTCAGCAGCAACGTGACCCTCATGCACTGCTTTGTGGGCCAACATGGGTTGACCAACAATGTCACCAATAGCAAAGATATTTTGTACATTGGTGCGCATTTGTTTGTCTACAGAGATAAAGCCACGCTCATCCACCTGAACGCCTGCTTTACCAGCGTCAATCTTCTTGCCATTTGGTGTGCGGCCAACTGCTACTAATACCAAATCATAAGTCTGTGGTTCTGCTGGTGCATTCTCACCTTCAAACGTGACTTGAATACCATCAGATTTCACTTCAGCCTTAGCGGCACGAGTCTTCAGCATCACCTTTTCAAAACGTCCGGCATTGAACTTCTCCCAGACTTTCTCAAGATCACGATCTGCACCAGCCATCAGACCATCCATCATCTCTGCAATATCAATCCGTGAGCCGAGCGTGCTGTATACCGTTGCCATCTCCAAGCCAATAATGCCGCCGCCAATCACGAGCATACGCTTTGGAATACTCTTGAGCAATAAGGCGCCTGTACTATCGACAATTCGGGGATCCTCAGGCAAGAACGGCAACTTCACAGGCTGACTACCTGCCGCAATAATGGCCTTTTGAAAACGCACTACTTCTTTTTGACCCGTTAAATCTTGACCAGCACCGTTTGTTAATTCAACTTCAACGTGATTCGCATCTAGAAAGCGTCCTAAGCCACGTACTGTTTTAACTTTTCGTGCTTTTGCCATGCCGGCTAATCCACCAGTCAATTTAGCAATTACAGAGTCTTTATAAGAACGCAGTTGATCAATCTCGATCTTTGGCTCACCAAAGGTAATGCCATGCTTGGACATGGTCTTCACTTCATCCATGACCGAGGTAGTGTGTAGCAATGCTTTAGAGGGAATACATCCCACGTTTAAGCACACCCCGCCTAAGGTAGCGTAGCGCTCTACGAGAACAGTATTCATTCCTAAGTCAGCACTCCGAAATGCGGCGCTATAACCACCAGGGCCAGCACCCAAAACCAATACTTCGCACTCATGATCCACTTTGCCACTGTATTGACCCGCAACTGGAGCCGGAGCAATTGGTGCTGGAGCTGAAGGGCTTACTACTGGGGCAGCTGCAGTGGCAGGCTTTGCAGCAGGGGCAGCTCCGCTCGCTTCAATCTCCGCAATCACAGACCCTTTGCTGACTTTGTCACCCAACTTCACTGCAATACTTAAAACCGTTCCTGCTGCATCTGCGGGAACCTCCATGGTTGCTTTATCGGATTCGAGTACAAGGAGTGGTTGCTCTTTTTCAACGACATCACCAACCTTAACCAACACCTCAATCACTGGCACATCAGAATAGTCACCAATATCCGGTACGAGGATCATTTGCTTAGCCATAGATCCCCCTTACAGCGAAGCACGACGGAAGTCGGCTAAGAGTTGTGCGATATACACATTAAAGCGAGTTGCTAACGCACCATCAATCACGCGGTGATCGGCAGAGAGTGACAATGGGCAAATCAAACGAGGAACGAATTGCTTGCCGTCCCAAACGGGTTTCATGGCAGCCTTGCTGACTCCAAGAATGGCAACCTCAGGAGCATTGACGATCGGTGAGAAATAGGTTCCACCAATGCCGCCCAATGAAGAAATCGTAAAGCTCGCACCTTGCATCTGGTCTGGCTTCAACTTACCGTCACGGGCAAGTGCAGCCAAATCAGAGGTCTCTTTTGCTAACTCAAAAATGCCCTTCTTATCCGCATCTTTAATTACCGGTACAACCAATCCTGTCGGAGTATCTGCAGCAAAACCAATATTGAAGTACTTCTTCAGAATCAAATCATCGCCATCCAATGAGCTGTTGAATTCTGGATATTTTTTCAAGGCGGCGACTGCAGCCTTCATCAAGAATGCCAGCATCGTGATCTTGACACCCTTCTTCTCATTCTCTTTATTCGTGAGCACGCGGAATGCCTCTAGATCAGTGATGTCTGCATCCTCGTGATAAGTAACAGCAGGAATCATGACCCAATTGCGGCCAAGGTTCGCTGCCGTCAGTTTCTTAATACGATTTAATGGTTGACGCTCAATCTCACCAAACTTTGTGAAATCCACTTTTGGCCAGGGGATCAAGTTCAGACCACCTAAGCTACCGCCACTCGATGAGGCTGCGCTGGTAGCACCACCACTCATCGCCGCCTTAACAAATGCTTGTATGTCTTCTTGAGTAATGCGCCCTTTAGGACCAGATCCTTTAACTTGAGTAATCGTCACACCTAGCTCGCGCGCAAATTTACGCACAGATGGACTTGCATGGCTCAAGGTAGGATCGATTGCCGGAGCAGTATTAGATACTGGAGGAGGTGCTGGAGCGCGAACAATGGGAGGCTCGACCGCTTTTGCTACAGGGGTCGCAGGAGCGGCTGCTGAAGCAGTAGGAGCTGGAGTAGCAGATCCACCCTCGAGAATCAAGACCACCGATCCTTCAGAGAGGTTATCGCCGACTTTGACTTTGACTTCCTTGACAACACCAGCATGTGATGCAGGTACGTCCATCGTGGCTTTATCAGACTCTAGAACAACAATCGATTGCTCTTTTTCAATCTGATCGCCTGCTTTAACCAACACTTCAATGACAGGCACATCCTTATAGTCGCCGATATCCGGGACTTTGATTTCGATAATTTGACTCATGAATTGATCTCGTTTTAAACCGTCATTGGGTTTGGTTTTGCGGCGTCGATGCCATATTTCTTGATAGCTTCAGCCAGTTTTGAACGATCCATCTGACCTGCATCCACCAAAGATCTCAAGGCAGTAACAACTACCCAGCGACGATCTACTTCGAAGAAATCACGAAGCTTTTCACGAGTATCGGAACGACCAAAGCCATCGGTACCCAAGACTTCATAGCGACGACCTAGATGTTGAATAGCTGGACGAATTTGCTCAGCAAACAAACGAACATAGTCCGTTGCTGCAATCACAGGACCGGAAGTGTCTTTGAGGCACTTCTCTACATGAGATAAAGCTGGAGCAGCAGTTGGATTGAGCAGGTTAGCGCGGTGAACTGTATTCCAATCACGACCTAACTCAGTAAAGCTTGGGCAACCCCATAAATCAGAAGCAACACCCCAATCTTTTTGCAATAACTCAGCAGCTTCAATCACTTCGCGGAAGATCGTGCCTGAACCTAGGAGCTGAACCCGCAACTTCGCTTTGTCATCGCCAACAGACTTCAGTTTGTACATTCCCTTGATGATGTCTTTTTCAGCACCCTTCGGCATAGCTGGATGAGCGTAGTTCTCATTCATCAAAGTAACGTAGTAGTACACATCTTCCTGCACTTCTAACATGCGACGCATACCATCCTGAATCACTACTGCCAATTCAAAAGAGAATGTGGGGTCGTAGCTGATGCAGTTTGGTACTGCTCCACTCCAAAGATGGCTGTGACCATCTTCGTGCTGCAAACCTTCGCCATTCAGCGTTGTTCTGCCAGCGGTACCACCTAATAAGAAACCGCGGCTACGCATATCACCAGCCGCCCAAGCCAAGTCACCAATACGCTGGAAACCAAACATGGAGTAGAAAATATAGAAAGGCAACATTGGTACGCCATGGGTAGAGTAAGAAGTGGCAGCCGCGATCCAGTCGCACATACCACCAGCCTCATTAATGCCCTCTTGCAAGATTTGACCAGTCTTATCCTCTTTATAGAACATCAATTGATCATGATCTTCTGGGGTATACAGCTGGCCTAATTGATTCCAAATACCGAGTTGGCGGAACATGCCTTCCATACCAAAGGTGCGGGACTCATCGGGAACGATCGGAACTACCCGCTTACCAATGGTTTTATCGCGCACAACGGTGTTAAGCATCCGCACAAATGCCATCGTGGTAGAAATCTCACGGCCTTCTGTCGTTGCTTCTAGCAATGGAGCAAATGCATCTAACGCTGGCACTGGCAGACTCTCTGCCTTAGTACGTCGCTGAGGTAGGTAACCACCCAACTCTTGGCGGCGCGCCTTCATGTATTCCAACTCAGGGCTGCCCTCAGCAAAACTTACTAAAGGCATTTCTTCTAGCTCTTCATCTTTTACGGGAATTTCAAAGCGATCACGGAAACGACGTACATCGTCATCATTCATCTTCTTTGCTTGGTGGGCAATGTTCATTGCCTCACCAGAACCACCCATACCGTAACCTTTGATGGTGTGAGCCAAAATCACTGTAGGTTGGTCTTTGTGATTTACTGCTGCATGAAAGGCTGCATATACTTTATGCGGATCATGACCACCGCGATTGAGCTGCCAAATTTCATCATCACTCCAGTCGCTCACGAGTGCTTTTAGCTCTGGCGTATTGAAAACAGTCTCACGAACATACGCACCATTCTTCGATTTCATGGTTTGGTATTGACCGTCAACGATCTCGCCCAAGCGTTGCATCAAGATGCCTTTTTTATCGCGTGCAAATAAGGCATCCCAATGGCCGCCCCACACTACCTTGATGACATTCCAACCAGCGCCGCGGAACTCGCTCTCGAGTTCTTGAATAATGCTGCCGTTACCGCGCACAGGACCGTCTAGGCGCTGCAAGTTACAGTTGATGACAAAGATCAGGTTGTCTAACTTTTCACGGCCAGCCATACCAATAGCACCTAAGGATTCTGGCTCATCAGTCTCGCCGTCACCCAAGAATGCCCAGACCTTGCGACCTTCGTGCTTAATAAAGCCACGGTCTTGTAAGTAACGCATAAAGCGGGCTTGGTAAATTGCCATGATCGGGCCAAGGCCCATAGATACTGTTGGGAACTGCCAGAAGTCTGGCATGAGCCAAGGATGCGGATAACTAGAAATCCCTTTACCACCAACCTCTTGGCGGAAGTTATTTAATTGATCAGCAGATAAACGCCCCAACATATATGCGCGTGCATACACACCAGGAGCGGAGTGGCCTTGTACAAAAATCAGATCACCGCCATGCTCTGGCGATGGCGCATGCCAGAAGTGATTGAAGCCTACGTCATACAAAGTTGCTGCAGACTGAAAAGAAGAGATATGTCCGCCAACGTTAGTGTCTTTGTTGGCACGCAAGACCATGGCCATTGCATTCCAGCGAGTGTAGGAACGAATTCGGTGCTCAATGTTTTGATCCCCAGGAAGGCGCGCTTGATTCTCAACTGGGATCGTATTGATGTATGGAGTCTCCGCATGAAATGGTTGTACGACACCATTTACACGCGCATGAGAAATTTGTTGGTCGATTAAGTAGGCCGCTCTTGCTGGGCCTTCGTTATGAATGACACCATCTAATGCTTGCAACCATTCTTGGGTTTCTCCAGGGTCTACATCCTGAGAATTTTGCTTGCCTAATATCTGCTCTGGAACTGCGGCCATAACTTGTCTCCAATTAATACTGCGCCTGTATGTAGCAACTTTATAGACAACATTCTAGGAAGGTATATGGGTGTAAACAAGCAATTTCCCACATAATGATAATATTTCTCATAATGTGATAATTTATTGCAGTGCAAATAAGATGTTGATTTAACAAGGGAAAATGCGATTCTGAGGCTGCAATCAGGCAAAATGACCCTCAGATATGAAATCAACGGCTTTAGCAAGCATATTCCTCAGACCAATCAAGTGGCTCGGAAAAATCCGGGGATTTAGGCTCGTTTACACCCCCCTGATCGCAATCGTGCTCTTTACAGCAGTCATGGGTGTCATTTTGGGCACCTTGCACTTACAAGAAAAGAATCAACAAGAGTCAGCCCTGTTTCGTGAGCTTTCATTTGCTAAGCAGCGGATCCAATTGCGCTTTGCCAATAATCTCGAAGCATTTACGAGCATTAATCGAGAACTCGCTGCGAGCGAAGATCAACTCAAGCTAAATAAAATTGCTTTTGAGCAAGCGGATGCTCTTGCAATTAGTAATCGTGAAATCATCAAAATCATTTCGCTTAACCAAAAGCTTCAGAAAGAATGGATTGCGCCTCAAACACTAAAAAATATCGACGGGGTTAGTAAGGCACAAAATGATCAAGCAACTAGCGGAGCACTTGCCAGCACGATTGAATTGAGCAAAATTACTGGTCGCGCTGCATTTAGTAAATTTATTACTCTGGATGTACCGGACCAAGAGCCGTTGGCAAAAGAAGGAAGTGCAGTGTTCTGGCAGGTAGTGCCTAACATTGTCGGTGGCGAGCCCATTGGATATTTAGCAGTACTCTATTCCACTCAAGGGATCCTAGATGTGATCCCATCAGATCTTAAAGCCCATTACCGCTTCACACTGCTCACAGATGATGAGCGGATTTTATCGATCTCATCTGATCGCAACACGCCCAAAAGAGCCTTTAGCAATCAGACGAGTTTGGACATCGGCGTCCTTAGCCCTAACCTCACCTTGCGTATTGATACCTTTCCTCCGCCCACCAACTTGACTTTCCGCATGTTGATTGGTGTGGTTCTTGGATTGAGTGCCTTCGTCGTTTGGAGTTTGTGGTCAGTCTTAAAGCAGATGCAAGTTCGTCAAGAGGCAGAAGCCAGCTTACGTAACGAGACCAGTTTTCGAAATGCGATGGAAAACTCCACCCCGGTTGGTATACGGGCACACGATATGCAAAAACGCATAACCTATGTCAATCGTGCATTCTGTGAAATGACCGGCTGGAACCCTGAGGATCTGATCGGCCTGAAACCGCCTTTTCCGTTCTGGCCAGATGCTCGACGTGATGAGCTGTCGGAGAAGATGAATCGTGCTTTGAGCTCCGAGACTGTGTCGAAAAAAGGAATTGAGGGTGCCATTGTTCGGCGTAATGGTTCACTCATTGAAACCCGGACTTTTATTGCTCCACTCATCAATGAAAAGGGCAAACAAACGGGTTGGGTTACTTCTTTAATTGATATCTCTGAACCGAAGAAAATTCGCGAGGAGTTGGCAGCCTCCCAAGATCGCTTCACTACTGTTTTAGAAGGTTTGGACGCAGCAGTCTCTGTTGTAGATTTAGAGACCAATGAGCTCCTGTTTGCCAATCGTTTTTATCGAGAAAATTTTGGCAATGACTCCACGGGTCACTTCAAATTAGCTGGCGATGCTAGAGAAATTGCAACCTTGCATGATGTTGCTGAAGATCTACACGAGTCCGCCCCAGGAATACCAACCTCATTCTTATATCAAGAAGCTGAGTCAGAAGAGATTCAGCTCAATGAAGATGGCAATCGATGGTACGAAGTGCGTCGGCGTCTTATCCCTTGGGTCGATGGCCAGTTAGCTCAGCTACTGATTGCTACTGACATTACCATCCGTAAGGAAGCAGATGAGTTAGCGCGCCAACAAGAAGAGCGCATGCAATTTACTAGTCGTCTCACCACAATGGGTGAAATGGCTTCATCCCTTGCCCATGAGTTGAATCAACCGCTCTCTGCTATTTCTAACTACTGTATGGGAGTTGCCAAACGTTTGGATGGCAATATTGATCCAGACCTCAATAAAGAAGTGATGCCCGCTTTAGAAAAAGCCTCTGAACAGGCTCATCGTGCCGGCACTATCATTCAGCGCATCAGAGGATTCGTAAAGCGCAGTGAGCCTCAGCGTAAGACCTCCTCGATTGGTGAAATTATTAACGACGCAGTCGGCTTGGTAGAAATTGAAGCGCATCGTCATCGTCTCAGCATTGAACTAAACCTTGCTGAAAATTTGCCTGAAGTAAGCCTTGATCCGGTTCTCATTTTGCAAGTGCTGGTAAACCTTCTAAAAAATGCCCTCGATAGTGTTCGAGAGTCCTACCCCCTTTCCTCACGCTGGTCGGCCCCACCCGTCAAGATAAGTGCCGACTTGGATACCAGCATCTTTCCGGCGATGTTGAGAATTCGGGTGACCGATTCTGGGGGCGGCATTGCTGAATCCGTGATTGAACGCATGTTTGAGCCGTTTTTCAGCACTAAAGCAGACGGAATGGGTATGGGGCTGAATATCTGCCGCTCGATCGTTGAATCCCATCATGGGCGCCTTTGGGCATCGAATATTATGGATTCAGAACATACCAAGCTGGTCGGCTGCACCTTTACAATACTTCTACCCATAGAATCTTCTGATTCGATTGGAAATGCATAACCTGTGTATTTTGAATGACCACCCGAGACTCAATATGAACTTAGCTACTGCCAAACCGAACCAAGCCGAAGTTGTGTACGTTGTCGATGATGATGAAGCTGTCCGCGATTCCCTCACCTGGCTTTTAGAAAGCAATGGCTATGTAGTACGTTGTCATGCAAGCGCAGAGCGTTTCTTGCAATCCCTACAAAGCACCGATAAGTCCACCATCTCTTGCGCTATTTTGGATGTCCGTATGCCAGGCATGTCTGGCCTTGAGCTACAAGAGCGCTTAATTAGTGAAAATCTTCCGATGCCAGTAGCTTTCATCACTGGTCATGGTGATGTCTCCATGGCAGTCTCCACCATGAAACGGGGAGCGGTCGATTTCATTGAAAAGCCTTTTAAAGAAAATGATCTTTGCGGTTTAGTTGATCGCATGCTTGCAAAAGCGAGGGTTGATTACTCACAAGCAAGCCAACGCAAAATTACTCAGAGCCTACTAAGCAAACTGACTGGTCGTGAGCGTCAAGTATTGGAGCGCATCGTTGCCGGTCGTTTGAATAAACAAATTGCTGATGACTTAGGAATCTCTATTAAGACTGTTGAAGCCCACCGCGCTAACATCATGGAGAAGCTAAACGTCAATACCGTTGCAGACTTGCTACGCTTGGCCCTATCAGACCCACAACCGAACTAATCGCAATACTCAGACTCACCATGCCTGCCCAACTACTAGACGGTAACGCACTCTCTAAAAAACTCCGCGCTGAGATTGCGGCTCGAGGAGCAATTGTCACTGCTAAGGGCGTACGACCCGGATTAGCCGTTATCGTGGTGGGTGAGAATCCCGCTAGTCAAGTGTATGTGCGCAATAAAGTGAAAGCCTGTGAAGAGGTAGGTTTTCATTCAGTGCTGGAGCGCTACTCTGCAGAGCTTGGTGAAGAAGAGCTGCTGGCTCGTATTGCTACTCTGAATGCTGATCCATCGATTCATGGCATCTTGGTGCAGCTGCCGCTACCAGAACATATTGCTGCTGAGCGTGTGCTTGAGGCGATTGCCCCGCAAAAGGATGTCGATGGCTTTCACGTTGCAAATGCCGGCGCCTTAATGGTTGGCCAACCCGAATTCAAGCCCTGCACCCCGTATGGCTGTATGAAGATTTTGGAAAGTATTGATTACCCTATTCGTGGTGCACGCGCCGTCATCGTTGGCGCCTCCAACATCGTGGGTAAGCCCATGGCGATGCTGCTCTTGCAAGCGGGTGCCACAGTAACCATTTGCAATAGCAAAACCCGCGACTTGGCGCATCACACCAAAGATGCCGATATTCTGGTGGTTGCTACTGGCAAACCGAAGATGATCTCGGGCGATATGGTGAAAACAGGTGCCGTAGTAATCGATGTCGGAATCAACCGAATGCCCGATGGCAAGCTTTGTGGCGATGTTGATTTTGATGCCGCCAAATATATTGCCGGATGGATTACTCCCGTTCCGGGAGGCGTTGGCCCAATGACCATCACCATGCTACTCATGAATACCTTGGAAGCCGCCGAAAAGGCAGCTAAGCACTAGATCCATTAAGCTAGAGGGTATGACAAATACCCTCTTTCCCAGCTTACCCCCAGACCTACAAAATAATCCCCTGCTGACCTTTGGTCGAGGGATTGCCGCCTATTCAGAAGTGAAGCCTGAACAGATTGCACCGGCAATCGGTTTTTTACTTAAGCATGCCCAAGAAGCAGTAGATGCTGCGACGGATCCGCAAACTCCAGCCAGTTGGGATCAGTTGGTTGAGCCATTAGAAGATGCAACTGAAGTGTTGGGAAGAGCATGGGGCGTGATATCCCATCTGAATAGCGTAGCGGATACACCAGAGTTACGCGCTGCCTATGGCGAGATGCTCCCAGAAGTCACTGCCTTTCTATCAAGTCTTGGGCAAAATCTAGCGCTCTATCAAAAGTTTAAAGAACTCAAAAGTAGTCCTGAGTACGCGAAGTTAAATCGCGCACAGAAAAAAGTGATTGAAAACTCCTTAAGAGAATTTCGTCTCGGCGGTGCAGAGTTAAGTGATGCCGACAAAATACGCTTCTCAGAAATTCAAGATCAGCAAGCAGCCTTAGGCAAATCGTTTTCAGATCATGTATTAGATGCCACCGATGGCTTTGTACATCTCATTACTAAGGAATCAGACCTCGCTGGACTCCCTGCGGATGTCATTGCAGCTGCAGCGCATACCGCAGAGCAAAAGAGGCTCAAAGGCTGGGCCTTCACCCTGCATTTCCCGTCTTACTACCCTGTCATGCAGTACTCAGAAAACCGAGATTTACGTCGCTTAATGTATGAGGCTTATGTCACCCGAGCATCTGAGCTAGGTCTGCAATATGCCAACGGCAATATCGCCTGGGACAACACCCAAAACATGCTGGAACAACTTAGATTACGCGACGAAGAAGCGCGTATGTTGGGGTTTGCGAATTTTGCAGCATTAAGTTTGGCACCTAAGATGGCTAGCAGTGTTGCTGAAGTCGATACCTTTTTAACTAACTTCGCTAATAAAGCAAAACCTTTTGCCCAGAAAGATTGGCAAGAGCTTTGCGAGTTTGCCAAAACAGAACTTGGGCTAAACGGTACATCTCGTGATGGGCTGGAGCCTTGGGATGTGCCTTTTGCTGCTGAGCGCCTAAAGCAGGCTCGCTACTCTTTTTCTGAGAATGAGCTCAAGCAATATTTTCCACTTCCTAAAGTGTTGGAGGGTTTATTCCAAGTCATTCAGACTTTGTTTGGCGTCAAAATTGAGGCGGCCGACTTACCTACTTGGCATAGTGATGTGCAATCGTTTGCCGTTAAAGACTCCGCCGGTAAAGTTCGCGCCTTTTTTTATCTCGACCCCTATGCCCGCCCAGGCAAGCGTGGTGGAGCATGGATGGATGATGCCCGTGGTCGCAGAGAACTTCCGAATGGTGAAATCCAAATACCAGTGGCTTACTTAGTTTGTAATTTTGCTGCGCCTGT
>Ga0136644_10002776_pt1 | contig 13233 bp, 8 predicted proteins | sample C_130820_EF_Meta_FD_94780 | JGI IMG/M metagenome (GOLD analysis project Ga0136644, IMG submission 94780) | Freshwater microbial communities from Lake Croche, Canada to study carbon cycling - C_130820_EF_MetaG (v2) (version 2) | ecosystem: Environmental > Aquatic > Freshwater > Lake | place: Lake... | reverse complement strand
CGTCAAGCCGGTGCCGTGGCAGTTTCAGATATCGCTGTTCCTCGCCCCCGTCGTGCTCTACGGCCTGATGATGCTCGGCCAGCGGTTCCCCAAGAGCGAGGCGAGCAGTTCGGGCATCAGCTACCGCGACATGCTCGGCGAACTCGGTCTGGTCGGCGCCGCGGTGATCTGCGGCCTGCTCGCCCTGTTCTTCAAGAGTGACCTCGGCCTTTCCCCGCTGGTCGCTGGCGGCATCGCAGCCGGACTCCTCGCTGCATTCGGTGCCGCCACCGGTTTCCGCTTCGGCCATCTCCTTCTCGCTGCCCTGCTCCTCATCCAGGGGCTCGTGGGCTACGTGGAACTCGGCACTGACTCATGGATCTCGAAGATCACGGGGACGATCATGAACAGCCCGGCCAATGGCCTGCTGCTGTTCGTTTACACCTCCGGACTGATGTTCATCCTGCGATTCTTCGCGGGCCCGATCGTGGAGCGGATCTCCCCACTAGGCCTGCTGGCGGTCTCCGCCCTCTTCGGTGCGGCAGGCCTGACCCTGCTGGGCAATGCCGAGGGCGCGCTGATGTGCGTCATTGCCGCCACCGTGTATGGAATCGGCAAGACCTTCCTCTGGCCTACGATGCTGGCCGTGGTCAGCGAACAGTTCCCCAAGGGTGGCGCCATCACGATTGGTGCCGCAGGCGGCGTGGGCATGCTCGCTGCAGGCCTCCTGGGTGGCCCAGGCATCGGGTTCCTGCAGGACCAGAATGCCTCGGCCAAACTGCGCGACTCGAGCCCCGCAGTCTACGATCGCTACAAGGCGCCGAAGGAGAACGAGTTTCTCTGGATGAAGACGGTCGGCCTCGACGGCTCGAAGGTGGGCGTGCTGGAGGACGGCGGCAAGGAGGCGCAGCGTGCGCTCGAACTGATGGAAAAGGACAACGCAAAGCCGGAAGCCGTGGCGTCCCAGAAGAAACTGGTGGACTGGTGGACGTCCTCCGCTGGCCCGTCGGCGGCAGAAGACAAGCCGCTCGTCGAGCAGGCTGGACTGTTTGGCGGTCGGCAGGCGCTCACACTGACGGCCTTCGTGCCAGCGACGATGTTCGTCTGCTATTCACTGCTGCTGGGGTGGTTTGCGATGCGGGGCGGCTATAAAGCCCGCGGCATGCACCACTGAGCCGACGCGGACCAAGCCATCCCTGATCGTTGCCTGCTGCGGCCGGTCGGTGGGAATGCCTGTGATTCCCACCGCCGATAGGCAGACCGTCAACCGCCACGCTCCACAACCAGCATCCCGGGTGATGCCAGCCGGGCTCGCACACCTCCCGGTAGATCGATCGCCGGGGGAGTCGAACTGGCGGTGTCGGCCGAGGACACCGTCATGGCGGCGAGATGGAGATAGTGTCTGGCCGTCATGTCACGCTGGGCCCAGCCCTCGCGGTTCCACAGCGCCACGAAAATCTCAGCGAGCAGGTGCCGATCGAGTCCGGCCAGCTTCTGGGTCTGCAGCGCGATGCCACCGTCAGCCTGCCGGTGCGAATGCGCCTCCAGCAGATGGTCGGCGGCGCTTCGCAGCGCGGCGGCTGCCACCGCGGCCTGGCTTCCCAGCCGGACGAGCGACGCCGCGGCGGCCGGGTAGGGGCCCAACTCGCATCGCGGTAGAATCTCGTGCCGCAGAAAATTCCGTGCATAGCGGACATCGGCATTGGTCGCATCCTCGCGCCAGGGCTGTTCGCACGATTCCAAATATGCCCTGACAACACTGCGTGGCACCGCCAGCAACGGCCGCAGGATCGCCGTGCCTTCGCTCAGTTGCCGGCTGCAGGCCATGCCTGCCAGGCCCGCGAGGCCCGTGCCGCGGAGGCTGCGATGAAGGATCGTTTCCGCCTGATCATCGGCCGTGTGGGCGACAACGACAAACCGGGCTCCATGCTCTCTGGCCACGTCAACGAAAAAATCCTGCCGCAGTCGCCGCGCCCTCCCCTCGATCCCCTCTCCTCGCACACCATCGGGCGCACGCACTCTCAGATCGCGAATGGCGCAGGTGATCCCGAGCCGTGCGGCCAGGTCGGCCACGAAGTCGGCATCGGCCGCTGCCTCTTCCCGCAGGTCGTGCCTGGCATGTGCCACGAGCAGCCGAGGCCGCGCCCCCTGCCCCGAAGCCAGACTGTGCAGACCAAGCAGGAGAGCCACGCTATCAGCACCTCCGGAGACCGCCACGACCGTCCGCGCCGACCAGAAGCTGTGTCTGGGCAGAGCGGCGGCAAGGGCAGCGAGAAATCCTCCCGAGGGCGTGGTCGCATCGAGTGTGCACATGACGCCTATTGTGCCCTCCAGACGCCCACAGGGCGACGGCTAGAGAGGTGGCGGAGTCTGGGCAAGCTCGTTCCGCACGGAGGAAGCGGCATTGAGCGGTCTATGAAGCCTGGCTACCCTCCCGATCCCGACGGCCCCGAGCCGACGATGCCATCAGGCGATCAACAAAGGATCTTCGCATGCAGCCCCGGCTTCATCATTCCTTCCGCCTCGTAGTTCTCGCTCTGCTGCTGACGTGCCTCGCCGGCGGCTGTTCGATGATCACCACAGTCGCCTACCTCGTGGCACCCGAAAAAGATGCCCCGGCTGAATTCAAGGGGCTGCGGGGCAAGCACGTCGCCGTGGTCTGCAAGCCAATCGTGGAACTGGAATTCAGCGACGCCAGTTCCGCCCGTGAGCTCGCCACGATGGTGGGATCAAAGTTGACTCAGAACGTCCGCAAGTCCCGTGTGATCGAACAGCACGAGGTGGCCCGATGGATCGACGAGAACGCCTGGGTCGACTACCCGACTCTCGGCAAGGCGCTCGATGCCGACATCGTTGTCGGCATCGATCTCGAGCAATTTCGCATGCACGAAGGCTCGACACTCTACCGCGGGCGGGCGACGGCCAACGTCCGGGTGTACGACGTCGCCGAAAAGAGGGTGCTTTTCGAGAAACGGCTCGATGATTTTACCTTCCCGGGCGACAGCGCGGTGCCAGCCACAGACCAGTCGGAAACGCAGTTCCGGGCGCTCTTTCTCCAAGTGTTGTCGGCGAAGATCGCCCGCAGCTTTCACGCCTATGACAGCCGCACGACGTTCGCGGAAGAAAACCTGACTTTTTGAATACACGCGAATCACCGACATCGTGTCGGTGTTCGCTTGAGCAGCCTCCGGCTGCTGCGCGGGGCCGCCATCCAGGCGGTCGATCGTGTGACGCTGCTCGGCATCCTGCTGCCATAACGGGTGGATGCCTGGCTTCACTCGATTCCTGATCGTGAGGAGCCGGTCGGAGGCACGCGCAGGAGCTGGTGCATTCTGCGACTCACGAGCGATCCACCATCGCCCAAGAGCCTCCCGTAGCAGAATCCGCCAGCGACGAGCATGCCGCAGCCGGCGAACCAATGCGGCCCATCAGCACCGGGTTCATCAACGCCAGGCACGCTTCGAAAAAGTGCTTCCACTGGGGAATATTTATCTCGTGCCACACAGGACTGCGGAACAGGATGCTTTTTGTGACCCTGACGTCAGCCCAAGGGGCCGGAGAATCGCTGGCCGGCCATATCCCTCGCGAACGCGATCTAGAGATTTTTCAACGGCCGTTTCGGTTTGGGGGCGTCAAGCACCCGCTTCTTGTCGTCTGCAGGCGTCCCAGGCATGCCACCGTTGCCGCCTTCGCTTGCCTTCGGCACATTGACGCCGGTATACCGCTCGCCCCACGTGTATCCCAGCGGCCGTCGCAACTCCTCGGCAGCCAGGAATGCCCAGGGCGTACCTGGATGGTCACGAACCACACGCTCGAGCAGCATCACGGCCTGTTTGGAAACCTTCTCTGTCTGTGAGCCCACCTTGGAAACATCCGTGCTCTCCTCGAGCACCCACGTGTCATTTTTCGGATCCTTGAACTTCATCCCTGACTTTGCCTGCGCGAGAATGGTGTTGTAGGCGTCGGTTCGTACCTTCAGGGCTAGCACTCTGCCCAACGACAGATCGTAGCCCGCCTGCCACCGCTTCTCCTTGATGGCATCTCGGTCGGGCAGTCCAGCCTTTAATTGCTCCGCAAGGACATCGATCCTTGGCTGAATGCGGGCAGCCGCCTTCTGGGCATCGCTCAGCAACTGCGATAAGGCCCCGTCGTCTTTCCGTGGAAACACCATTTCAGGCGATTCCATCGGGCTGATCTCGACCGCTCGCGCAGCCTCAACGAGTGCCTTCTTGGCGCGGTTGGTAGCGAGAATTTTTTCAGCCATGGCCGCAGACACGTAGTCGGGCTGGTAGTCACGCATGACATCGGGGTTGAAGAAGTGCCTCAACTGTGACGACATAGCGGCAGTCTGATCGTTGCCCACTCTCCCCTGGACATCCCGGTTGGCATGAACCGCAAAGTAGATGCCGCCGGTTTCGGCGCAGAGCTTCGAAAGGCTAAAGGGACCGAATCCCGAATCAATCGCCTCGTCGGCGAATCTCCCCGAGCGAATGTGAACGACTTCGGGATAGCGTGTTTCCGGCCCCTGCTCCACCACGGCCCACTGCACGTCCTGATCGTACTTGGTGTCAAATTCGACAAACTTGAACCGGACGTCCTTCATCCCGAACGGAGCTGGCACGCCAACCACGTAGACCGGGATCCCGAAGGTCCGGCAAAACGCAGCGGTCTTGTCGGCCTGGTTCTGATCATTGCCCGCCTCGTCGGTGAACACGATGATCATCACGTTCTTTCTGGGAGCCCTGCGAAACACGCTCGCTTCGTTGGCGGCGGCTTGAATGGCGGTGAACGTCATCTCGATGCCAGAATCATCCACGGGGATCGATTCGATCGCCTGTATGACCACCGCCGCATCGTCGGTGGCCTTCGTGACCAGCGTCGGAGTCTTGCCGTAGGCAATGACCATGTTCTTGAGGTCAGGCCGGTGCGCGGGGGAGCGGTTGACGCCGAGTTCTTCGAACACCCTCTCAAGGCGGGCAGCAATCTCTTTCCGTTGTCCTGCAAGGCTCACCGACTGGTCGAACACCCAGCACACCACCGTGGCATTCTGATCGAGCGATGCGGCAATCTCTCCCGTGAGACGATCGACGGCGCCCATCGCCCCGGTCGCCCCTTCACCGATGCCCCCCATGACGACGACGGTCTCGTCGAGCACGGCCGCCGTGGGAAGCACTTCGAAGGGTTCTGGTCTGATCACATCTCCCACAATCGGTTCCAACTCGATTGGAGCCACCGATTCGTCGGCACGCGTGGGCGCCAGGGAGAGTGCCATGCCGATGCCGTTCTGCTCGCTGGCGACGCCGACCTCGGTCTGCTGCTCATCCGCGACCGCTAGCTCTCGCGGCGGATCGAACATCTCCTGATCGATCTCCTGCGGCTGAATGATCGTGATTGATGGCGCGGATCTGGAAGGCTCACGGAGTGCGACCATCGCCATCGATACCAGCACGACCACGTGAATCAGCAGGCTGATCAACCACGCCGGAGTTGATCCGTTGTGCGGACGTTTCTCTTCTCCGCCCGATCGCCACCGGCTTTCGCGGGTATTCGGGGTTGGTGCCAGCAGCTCCACAGGGAGGCCTCGTTGACGCAGCAGGGAAACCCAGCCGACACATACGGTGTCAACGAACGACACCGCTCAGTCTGGTACCTCTCGGGCACAACGAACCGTGCCGGAAAACCTACACCCGCTCGCCAGACACCGTAGCTTTCGTAGCCTGCATGCTCCCCAGCCAGCAGCAGACCGGGTGTCTTGCCTGCTTCAATGCCCGGAACCCTCTAAATGATAGCTTTTTCCCGTTATATTTGCCACAACTGAGGATCGCTGCAGCTCCCTTTTCCACACGCTTTGGGAAGGATTCTGATGTTCGTCTCCGCAAGGATGCCCGTGAATGTTCTTGGTCGCTTTTGCTTGGCGGCTCCGCTGCTGCTTTCATCCGCCACGGAAATCCGGGCAGCCGAAGCCACCGCTGTTACCCCCAGGCAGTCCGTGAAAGAGTTGCAATTGGAGACCTCGGACGGCATTCGGATCGCCGCCTGGTACTACCCAGCCGCAGAAGACGCCAAGGCGGACGCCACGGTGATCCTCGTCCATGACCTCGACGGCTCGCACGAGACTGTCGATACTCTCGCCCGATCACTCCAGGTGGCGGGCTACGCCGTCGTCGCCCCCGATCTCCGTGGCCACGGCGAGAGCGGCCTACGCCCCGATGGTGTGAGGGGCGATGCCGGGGATTCCCGCCTGCTCAAAAAGGCCGACCTGGAGTCGATTGCAGCCGCTACGGGGGGCAGTCACCGCGGTCAAGCGGCACTCCGGGGGGAGATCGAGGCCGTTCGCAACTGGATCAAGCAGAAGTCGGAGACCGGCGAACTCGACATCGACCGGCTCTGTGTCGTTGGCTGCGGCCTGGGCGCCACGCTGGCATCCATGTGGACGGCGGCCGACTGGAACTGGCCGCCAACCACGAGCGGGCCGCAGGGCAAGCAGGTGCGGGCGCTGGCGCTCATCAGCCCCGTCTGGGCATCGAAGGGAATCTCGATGTCTTTGCCCCTGAAGAGCGATGCGATCCAGCACAAAGTCCCCATCATGGTGCTTGCCGGAAAGAGTGATCGCGACGCGATCCGCCTGTTCGATCAACTCAAGCGATACCGGCCCGATGCCTGGTTCCAGCATCGCGTCGAACAATCGCCCGAGAAAGCCAGGGGGGTCGAGACAGCGAACGATGGCACGGTCTTTTTTATTCAGACCAACACCATCCTGAAGGGCGATGATCTCGCCAACGATCCAGCATCAAATGCTGCCGACCGGATCAAGACATTTTTCGGCATAGCCCTGGCTCGCAAGCCCGATTAGCAGACGAATCCATCCGCGACCCGTAGTGAGCCGTTTTCAGGGAAGCCGCATTGGAACGCGGTTGGGTGCATCAGAACCATGTCCCTGCAGCCAGGGCGACTCCGCCACGCCGCTGGCGATCGTCGCCGGGCCCGCTTCCTGACCCGCTGCTACCGCGGCAGTGGTGTCGGAATGACGACTCCCGTGAGCGGTCTGGGAGGGCTCGATCGCGAGGCTGGCAGCACCGCCCTGCGCTCCGAGGACGGACGGCATTGTCCAGGTCGGCGGCATTTGTAACGTCAGGCCGATGGGAAGCAGTTGGGGGTCGGTAAGGCGATCCCTATTGGCCGCCCAGATGGCGCCCGCGGCACTGGCGTGTCCGTAAACCTTGAGGGCGATTCCCGTGAGGTCATCGCCGTCACGAACGACGTACGCCGTCATCGCGCTCACCTGCTGAAGCGGGTGGCCGACGGGTGAAGGCTGCCTACCCACATCGTGTACGGCCCACCCTGTGGAAAGCGGCGGCGGGGCATGTCCGTCCAGGAGCGGTGGAGGAGGGATTTCGACAGTGGAGCGATACGTGCTGTCGAGAATCGGAGCAGACGGCGACAACTCGAGACCGGAGGCGGGGAGTGGGGCCGGGGGTGGCGGCGGAGTGACGTGCGCGACAACGCCCGCATCTGCCGGCGGAACGGCCAGTGATTCGCGGTCGCTCGTGGGCCTCTGATCGGGGATCGCATGCCCTCCCATGCCCATCACGAGGGGCGACAGGCCGGGCTGAGGGCCTGGCGACGGGGCCACCTCCGGTCCATCCGCTGATTCCGCGTTTCCGCGGGCGGCGAGCACCGTTGCCGCGAATGGCTGGACGAGGGCAACCGCTGCCGCCAGCATGGCCATGCCAATGAGAAACCGAACGGTGTGCACGAATTGCGCCATGCCCAAACCCCTTCCAGGTGGCCCGAAGCCGATACCAAGGCCGGCACTGAGAGTATGCGCCGCCATCGACGCCCGGGGTGACGACAGGCCTGAGCCACGATCGTCATCCGCCGTCGACCGGCCGTCACGGCCGGCATTCCCGGCAAGGTTTTCCGGAGGCGCAGGGCTTTAGGCGGTCGCCTGCGGCGTCGAACGCGACATCTGTTGTTGCTCCCGCCGGGCAGCGGCAGCCCCCTCTTGAAGCCAGAGGACCAGCGGTGCCGCGATGTAGATCGTGCTGTAGGTACCGGTGATGATCCCCACCAGCATCGTAAACGCGAAGGCATGGATGCCCTGACCACCAAACAGATACAGGATCAACGTCGCCAGAAACGCCGTGCCTGAGGTGAGAATCGTGCGGCTCAAGGTCTGATTGACCGCCTTGTCGATCATGGCCGCATTGACAAACGCACTCTTCCCACGGATTTCGCGGAGCCGGTCGAAGATCACGATCGTGTCGTTGATTGAAAAGCCGACGATCGTCAGGAGCGCCGCCACCACGTCGAGGCTGATCTTGAAGTCGTCGATCAGCGCCCACCCCATGAACCGGCTCACGTAGGTGCTGAACGCGAGACAGGCCACCGCCACCAGCACGTCATGGATGAGTGCCACCACGGCGGCCAGACCGAACGCGACGTTCTGGAACCGCACCCACACGTAGAGGACGATCATCAGCAAACTCGCCAGCAGCGCGTAGAGAGCGGTGACTTTCGTGCTTCCGGCCACCTTGCCGCCGATTGAATTGGCCGAAAGATAGACCGGGGTATCCGAGAGCTTTTTCGCCACCCGCTCGACCACCCGCCGGGTGGCTGCTGTGTCGAGCGACGTGGACAGCGCCCAGTTGCGATAGGCCTTCGTGCGGCTGGCAACGCCCTTTGCGTCCGCCACATCCGGCTCCAATTCGAACGGAGCGTCCGCCAACCCCTCCGCCTGGAGGGCATCCTGGATGGTGGCCCGCAATGTGGGCAGGTTGATCTTCTCTGGGAAGTCGAGGGCCACGGAGGTGGGAAGCACCCCGGTGTCCGGAGCCGGCTTGTCCGGCTCAGCCGTCGACGAGATCTCACCGAAGCCCATCGAATAGGTGGCGAGCCTGCCCGGGAATACCTCACGAAGCGTCTTCTCCACCTGGTCGTCGTCGCGGACCGATGTGTCGATCTTGTAGCGGGTATCGGCGGCTATATCAGGTCCGGACACGGCGCTCACCGCCACGTTGGGCAGCACCGCCACAGCCTTTCGCACCTCCGCCACATCGAGTGCCTGATCGGGTTTGAGCGCCACCTGCACGCTCGTGCCACCCGTGAAGTCGATATCGAAGAGGCCTTGGCCACGCTGCGCAGCCGCTGCCAGCCCCAGCAGGATGAAGGCCAGAGAGCCAATGATCGCAGGCCGAACCCAGCGGACAAATTCGAAGTTGGTCTGGCCGAAGAACTTGGACATCTTCAACTGCCGCAGCCAGCCGTTGCGTTCCGAAAGGTCGAACGCCACCCGGGAACAGAACACCGCCGTGAACAGGTTGAGCACGAGGCCCAGGATGAGCGTGACGGCAAACCCCTTTAACTGGTCGGTGCCCATCGCAAACAGCACGAACGCCGAGATCAGCGTCGTGAGGTTCGAGTCGACAATCGTCGAGAATGCCCTTGCAAACCCGTTGCGGATCGCCGTGCGGACGCCCGCCCCTCGCTCCGTCTCCTCCCGCATGCGTTCGTAGATGAGCACGTTGGCATCGACTGCCATGCCGACGGAGAGCACGAGCCCTGCCAAGCCGGCCAGTGTGAACGCCGCCTTGAGGGAGATCATGAGCGCCACGACAAGCAGGATGTTGAGCAACACCGCAAGATCGGCGACAAACCCCGAAAAACGATAGTAGGCGAGCATGAAGGCGAGCACTACGATCGTTGCGAGCACCATCGCGCGGGCTCCGGAGCGGATCGTGTCGGCCCCCAGTTGAGGGCTGATCTTCTGTTCGCTGATGGGCTCGCTCACGAGGGCCGCCGGCAGGCTGCCGGCATTGAGCACGCCCACCAAGAAGTCGACGTCCGCCTGCTTGAAGCTGCCCGTAATCTGGCCGTCGTCTGAAATTGTGCTTTTAAGCATCGGCGCCGAGAGGAGCGTGTCGTCAAGCAGAATGCCCAGCCGGCTGGTGAGCCGGTTGGCTGGGTCGGGAAGGTTCTGGCCGGTGAGCGTGCCAAAGAGCGCCGCACCGGAGGAGTTGAAGGAGAAATTGACGCACGGCTGCAGTTCGCTGTCGTAGCTCGACGAGGCCCGGGTGAGATAGCCGCCCGTCACATTAAACCTGTCGAGCACAACCAGCACCTCGACACGGCCGTCGGGCATGGTGCGGGTGACGAGGCCGCCGTCCTGAGCCGGGTTGATCTTGGCGGTATCAAGCTGCACCCAGCGGCCGATCTGTCTCCCCCCTTCCGTCACGGTCGTGCCGGGGGAACGGCTGGCCAGTTCGATCACCTGCTTGTGCCGGGGATCCTCCGGATTGGCCGTGATGCGGAATTCGAGCACACCAGCGCTCGAAACAACACGCTTGATGAGATCGACTTCCGACTGGTCGACCTCCGGGACGATCACCTCCAACTGGTCGAGGCCATAGCGACGAACGGTCACTTCCTTCTGACCGCCCGGATTGACGCGGCGGCTCACGGCCGCCACCAGCTTGTCCATGTCGACGGCCGCCGACCGACCGGCCACGTCGTATTCCAGATCGATCGCGTCGGTGCCTGCCCGCCGGCCTGCCAGCCGTACCCGAGCATCCCCGAAGTCGAGTTGGTCCACACCCTTGAGAAAGGACTCCCGGGCGGCTGCGTCAGCCGTCTCGAGGCGGACGGCGATACGGTTGTCGGCCAAGCGCGACACGGTGCCCTTCCGTCCATCCTGACTGGCAAGGAGCTGCTCGATCTTGCCGACGCAGTCATCGACCTGCCCAGCCGACTGGCGGGATGCATCGACTTCGTAAACAAGGATCACGCCACCTTTGAGGTCGATTCCGAGCCGCGGAGGCCAGCCGAGCCAGGTGATGACGGCCCCTGCGGTGAGCGCCACCAGTACGGTGGCCAGTCGGCCCCACATATCGGCAGCCCGTAGCCGCTTCCCGAGCAACCAGGAGAGGAGCGTCGGCACCGCGACGGTGAGCAGCGTCATGGCCCAGACTGCCCACGGCTCGCGCCACCACTGTGCTGCTGGCAGGGCCGCCGCGGGAACGGTGGCAGCCGCCGCCATATCGGCGGCCTGAGCAAACAACTGGATGGGATTGGGGAAACTGTTCATGCCGCTCTCATTTCAGGGTTCGGGGGAGGAACTGTCGCCGAGCACCTTGGCGATGCTCGACACCGTGACGGCAATCTTCACATTGCCCGCCTCGTCAACCCGCAGCGACACGCGATCGGCCTCCCGATCGACATTCGCCACGGTTCCATAGATGCCGGACGTCGTGATGACCCGGTCGTTTTTCTTGAGGCCAGTGAGCAACTCTTGGTGCCGCCGCATGCGTTCGCGCTCCGGTCGATAGAGCAACAGCCACGCCACGAGCACGATCATCGCCATCGGCAGATACGTGATGAGCAGTTCCAGCGGGCCGGGCGGCGGCGCAGCAGCGGCCGCAATCAGATGGACCGCGAACAGGGCTGGGGGCTCGAACAGCATGGAAACTCCAACGTTGGGCTGAATTCGCCACGTTCGGGCGATTCGGCAGACCCGCAAATGTAGTGCGACGCGTGTTGGACGGACAAGCCCGGCATGCCATTCGCTGGCCCCGGCGAAGGGCTGGCGTGGAACAGGCCGCCCGGGAAGCGTTTCGAACTGCCTGATCTAACCTGCGGAATCCGGGGCTGGTTCGATTCGCGTCAACAACTCGCGGCAGAGTTCGTCGAAGCAGCCCGCGATCACCCCGTCGCGGAGACGGGCTACGAGCCGCTGATAGAAGGTGAGGTTATGGATCGAGGCCAGGATCGGCCCCAGCATCTCGCCCGCCAGAAACAGGTGCCGGATGTAGCTGCGGCTGTGCCGGCAGGCGAGGCAGGGACAGCCCGCCTCGAGGGGACGGGGATCGGTGGCGTGCTGCGCGTTTCGCAGACGAAGCTGTCCGTCAAAGGTGTAGACCAGCGAATTGCGTCCGCAGCGAGTGGGCAGAACACAGTCGAACATATCGATGCCAGCAGCCACGGCAGCGATGATGTCGCGAGGCTGGCCAACCCCCATGAGATACCGTGGCCGGTCGGCCGGCAGGTGCGGCGCGGTGGCGCGGAGGGTGGTATCCATCGCCTCCGGCCCTTCCCCGACCGAGAGGCCGCCGACCGCGTAGCCGTCGAAGCCGAGCCCCCGGAGACGCACCGCACTCTCCTCCCGCAGGTCGGGCTCGAGGCCCCCCTGCACGATGCCAAACACCGCCTGATCCTCGCGGCGATGCGCCGTGAGGCAACGCTCCGCCCACCGCAGCGACCTCTGCATCGCATCAGCAACCGCATCGCGGGCGGCGGGCAGGGCCACCACGTGATCCAACTGCATCGCCACGTCGGCCCCGATCCGCTCCTGGATCTGCATTGAAAGCTCGGGCGAAAGTTCGATCGGGCTGCCATCGATGTGCGAGCGGAAGCTGGCGGCCATCTCGGTGACGCGGACCTGCTGAGCGAGCGAGAAGACCTGGAAGCCGCCACTATCGGTGAGCGTGGGGCCCGACCAGCCCATGAAGGCGGCCACACCGCCGGCCTGCTCGACAACTGCTTCGCCCGGGCGCAGATGGAGATGGTAGGCATTGGCGAGCACCATGCCGGCGCCGGTCTCAGCGACGCGGCCAATGTCGACGCCCTTCACGCTGGCCAGCGTCGCTACCGGCATGAACAGCGGCGTCGGCACGCTACCATGCGGCGTCGTGAGCACACCAGCCCGCGCCCCGCCAGGGCTGACTGCATCAAGCTGAAAGGCAAAACCAGGTCGCATTCCCAGAGCCTACCCTCTCAAACGAAACATGGGATCCTCACATCCTGTTCGGCACGACATGTGCCGTCCCCCCGTGCGGGAAGTCTCCAACGTGTCCGGAAGTTCGCGCCGCTGCTACGTGCTGGAACCAGCCCGCCGGCTGCGGCATGCTCGTCGCCGGCGGATTCTGCTACGGGAGGCTCTTGGACGAATCGTGAGTCGCTCGTGAGTCGCAGAATTCACCGGCTCCTGCGCGTGCCTCCGACCGGCTCCTCAGCATCAGTGTTTACGAAAAACATCGCATCGTGCGATTTTTTCTTGGCCGACCTCCGTCGGCCGGTTCTAACCCGGCCCTTCGGGCCTGGCGCGGTTCATAGCGTCGTAAGTCTTGCAACATCCGCGAGGGGCTGCCCATGCCCCAGGAGCCGGCGTTGGCGGCAAGCGAAGGCAGGATGCCGAGAGCGCAGCCGGCATCGAGTGAGCGAAGGGCAGGATGCCCGTAGCGAACGTCCGGCGACGGGGCG
>Ga0136644_10002775_pt1 | contig 13239 bp, 10 predicted proteins | sample C_130820_EF_Meta_FD_94780 | JGI IMG/M metagenome (GOLD analysis project Ga0136644, IMG submission 94780) | Freshwater microbial communities from Lake Croche, Canada to study carbon cycling - C_130820_EF_MetaG (v2) (version 2) | ecosystem: Environmental > Aquatic > Freshwater > Lake | place... | reverse complement strand
TGCTTCGACCATGGCACCGGCGATGGTGCACGGGTTGTTCTCGCCGCCCAGCATGATCACTGCGCCACCGGCGAACTTCATGCGGGTCATACGCGGCAGCATCGTGAGCTCGGCTACGCCGGACGTGCAGATGTTGTCGGCGATGACTCCGGCGGCGAGGCTGCTGATGCCCATGGCCGCGGCGATGATCGCGAGCTCAGCCTCGTCGACGAGCGAGATCTGCCGGTGATTGAGCACCTGGGTGCCGCGCTCATATGTCTTGGTCATACGCGAGTCGGATGCGGTGAGGCGGCCGTAATGCCGATCGCCAACGATGCCGTCCCAGTCAAGAACCACGCTGTCGCAGGCCACCGGGATGTCCGCGTCTGCCGGCCACACATGCAACGCAGAAACCTGCATGGTCACTCTCCTCGAGCTTGACGGTAGAGGCGTCCGGCGCGGTAGCTCGAGCGCACGAGCGGTCCGCTCATCACACCGGCAAAGCCGATGCCCGTAGCGACGTCGGCGAGCGCCACGAATTCCTCGGGACGAACCCAGCGCTCCACCGGATGGTGCCGCGGTGACGGCCGAAGGTACTGCGTGATGGTGATGAGGTCGCATCCGGCCGTGTGCAGATCCGCGAGGGCCACGTGCACTTCGTCGATGGTCTCGCCCATGCCGAGGATGAGATTGCTCTTGGTGATGAGTCCGGCAGTTTTTGCTTGCGTGATGATGTTGAGCGAGCGCTCATAGGTGAACGCGGGCCGGATGCGCTTGAAGATGCGCGGCACAGTTTCGAGATTGTGGGCGAGAACCTCCGGTCGTGCATCGAAGACCTGGCCGAGCAACTCGGGCTTACCGGAGAAGTCGGGGATGAGCACCTCGACTCCGGTGCCCGGATTGAGCTCATGTATCTCGCGCACCGTCTGGGCATAGAGCCATGCACCTTCGTCATCGAGGTCGTCGCGCGCAACTCCGGTGACGGTGGCGTAGGCGAGCCCCATGGTGCGCACGGACTCAGCGACCCGTCGCGGCTCGTCACGATCAAGGGGATCGGGGCGGCCGGTGTCGATCTGGCAGAAGTCACAGCGCCGCGAACACTGACTGCCGCCGATGAGGAAGGTGGCTTCGCGGTCTTCCCAGCATTCGAAGATGTTGGGGCAGCCGGCCTCCTGGCAGACCGTGTGCAGGCCTTCGCTTGCGACGAGGCCGCGGATGCGGGTGTACTCGGGGCCCGTGCGCAGCTTCGTGCGAATCCACTCGGGCTTGCGCTCAATGGGGACCTCGGCGTTGCGGGCCTCGATGCGCAGCAGTTTGCGGCCGTTGGGGGCCAGACGCGCGAGCTCTGCATCGGCAGGTGCGACCTCGTGCGATGCCGTCATGGCTTCGACCTTACGAGCATGGGTAGTCGGCTTTCCACCAGGGGCAGGACTTCGCTGATCGTCACGTCCCGTCCGAGCTCTCGGCTCAGTGATGTCACCTCGGCATCCTTGATGCCACACGGCACGATGCGGTCAAACCACGCGAGGTCACAGTCGCAGTTCAAGGCGAATCCATGCATGGTGACGCGTTGGCTGACCCGGATGCCGATGGCGGCAATCTTGCGATCGGGGCCGCGATTGTCGGCTGGCAGCCACACGCCGCTTCGTCCTGTCACGCGAGTCGTCGACAGCCCGAGTTCGGCGCACACCTCGATGAGCATGCCTTCGATGCGGCGCACATGCGACACCACATCGAGTGGGTCGGGAAGCGCCAGAATCGGGTAGCCCACGAGCTGGCCCGGCCCGTGCCACGTGATCTTGCCGCCGCGATCGACGTCCACCACGGGCGTTCCGTCGATAGGACGTTCGAAAGGCTCGGTGCGTCGGCCGGCGGTGTAGACCGACGGGTGCTCCAGGAGCAGCACCGTGTTCGTGCTTCGCCCCGAGGCGATGTGCGCGTGCAACTCTCGTTGGAGGTCCCATGCCGTGGAGTAGTCCACCGCGTCTTGGCCAAAGCCCACACGCGTCACGGTGAGCCCGTCCTGCCGGTGCGCCACCTGTGGCTGCGCGATCTCGGGCCCGATGGCTGTCACGTGATGAGCGTACGGCCGAGTTTGGTCATCGCGGCGCGCGCGGCACGCCGGCCGCTTGCGAGCGCGCCTTGGATGGAGGCCGTGGCATGGTGATCGCCCGCGAGCAGGAGGCCCTCGCCGAGGTCGATCGGGGGACGGACCTGAAGCGGCACGCTCATGGCGGGTAGCGCGTAGGGGATGGCGTACGTGGCTACGTGCTGCCAGCCTCGAGTGGACGTGCCGTACATCCGCTCAAGATGGCGACGCACGTCCTCCGGGTGTGCGGGTTCGAGGCCAAGGGCCGAAGCACTGATGAGGCATCGGCCGCCGGTGGCATACGACGGTGCCGCGTTGGTGAGCACGACGGTGTTGAGCACCGGCCCATGCGCGTCAACGATGAGCACCGCATCTGGGTTGGGCACCGTGTCGGCCACGAAGTACCACGTCGTCACGCTGCGACCCGGCGGGGTCGACAGGCCGGGGAGCAACGCCGAGCAGGCAGGGCCATCCGTAGCCACGATGATCACGGGTGCAGTCACGTCGCCGTCATCGGTGCTCACGCGCCCGGCCGATACTGATCGCACGGTGTTGTTCACGCGCACGGTCTGCGGCGGCAGTGCCTCGTGCAACTGGCGCGGGATGGCCTGCATGCCGCGCGCCGGGACACTCGGGGTCCCATTGACGAAACTTCGCAAGATCAGGTTCATCATGCGTGCCGATGTCGAGAGTTCGCTCTCGAGGAAGACGCCGGACAGGAACGGGCGAACCACGGTGTCCAGCAGCGCTCCGTCGATGCCCGCAGCCTGCAGGGCCGCCGCAGATGTGCGATCGGGCTCGCTGAGTAGGTCATGCGCGTTGCGACGCGACGCTTTCCACGCGTATGAAGCAAAGCGCAGTTTGGCCGGGAGCGACCCGCTCGCGCGGGCAAGTGCTGACGGTGCCCAACCTGGACGTTGGCGCGGATCGGCAAGACGAGTGGGCCCAGACGCAGTCATGGCGATAACCCCGGCGACGAACGGCTTCAGATCCAATGCTTGTTGGTCGAGGACTCGCTGTGCTTCCGGATAGGCCGGGTTGTGCAACTGGAAGCCACGATCAAGCAGCAGGCCGTCGACCTCATCGGTGCGGATCCGCCCGCCCACATCGTCGGATGCCTCGAGCACAAGGACGGAGGCACCATGGATGGCGCACTCGCGAGCAGCAGCCAGACCTGCAACACCGGCACCAATGACGACGACGTCGTGCGACACGGGCTAGGCGCCCTCGAGTGCCTGCGTGATGGCGGAATCGACGAGGGTGTCTTGGAACCTAAATCCGGCGTGGATTAAAGCCGTCGGAACGACTCGGGCACTGCCCAGCACCTCGGTGGAGAACTCGCCGAGCATGGACTTGAGGGCGAATGCGGGAGCTGTGGCCACTGTTGGCCGATGCATGAGGCGCCCCATCACCTTGGTGATCTCTGCGTTGGTGGCGGGAAACGGCGCAGTGAGGTTGAACGGTCCGGTGAGTCCGGGCTGCTCCGTGAGGAAACGCAATGCCGCGATTTCGTCACGCATCGAAATCCAGGACCAGTACTGCGCGCCGCTGCCGAGCTTGCCGCCAAGTCCGAGTTTGAACAACGGGAACATGCGACCCCAGGCGCCACCCTTGCTCGAAACGACGAGCCCGGTGCGCGGATGTACGACACGAATGCCAGCTGTGAGAGCCGGCGATGCCGCGGCCTCCCACTTCTCGACAACGTCGGCAAGAAAGCCTTCGCCGGCGGGAGCTGATTCGTCGACCTCATTGGACCCGGTGTCGCCGTACCAACCGATGGCCGACGACGACACGAGGACATTCGGGGGGGTGCTGAGCTGCGTGATCGCGGTGGCGATGGTGCGAGTGGAATTGACTCGACTGTCGAGGATTTCCTTCTTGTAAGCGTCGCTCCAACGGTGATCGCCAACGCCGGCGCCAGCAAGATTGATCACGGCGTTGACGCCAGTGAGCTTGGCGAGATCGACGGTGCCGCGGGTGGGGTCCCACGTGACTTCGTCAGGACTGGCTGCGGCGCGGCGCACGAGCCGCAGAACCTCATGTCCGCCCGCACGCAGGTGCGGGACGAGGGCACCTCCGATGAGGCCCGAAGCCCCCGTGATCGCAACCTTCATGGGCTAAGCATCCCGCATAGTGCGGGTCCGGGCCCGGTGGGGCGTCAGAGGCCGATTTCTGCCTCGAAGGCCGCGTCTTCGAGGCGGTTCTTCATGGCAGACAGGAAGCGAGCCGCATCGGCTCCATCCACGAGCCGATGGTCGTAGGACAGGGCCAGGTAGACCATGGACCTGATGGCGATGACTTCCTGGCCATTGGCATCGTTCATGACCACGGGTCGGCGCACGACGGTTCCGGTGCCCAGGATCGCAACCTGCGGCTGGTTGATGATTGGCGTGTCGAATAGCGCACCGCGGCTTCCGGTGTTGGTGATCGTGAAGGTGCCACCGCTGAGTTCGTCGGGGGAGACCTTGTTGGTGCGAGTGCGCTCGGCCAGTTCGTTGATGCGACGGGCAAGGCCCGCGATGTTGAGGTCGCCCGCGTTGTGTATGACGGGCACGAGGAGGCCGCGCTCTGTGTCGACGGCGATGGCCAGGTGCTCACCATCGTGGTAAGTCACGGTTCCTGCCGCCATGTCGATGGAGGCGTTGACCTGGGGGAACTGCTTGAGTGCTTCGACGGCTGCCTTGCAGAAGAACGGCAGGAACGAGAGCTTGACACCTTCGCGCGCATCGAACTCGCGCTTTACTCGATCTCGAAGCTGGGAGATGCGAGTGACGTCAACTTCGACAACGGTCGTGAGCTGAGCTGACACGTGCAGTGACTCCACCATGCGCTCGGCGATGACCTTGCGTAGGCGTGTGAGGTTCTCGGTGCGCCCACGAAGGTCGGACGTGGGAGCAGGAGCGGGTGCGCTCGATGGCGCGGGTGCGGAAGGTGCCGGTGCCGTGGCCGATGCGGCAACGCGCTGGGCGACGACCGCTTCGATGTCGGACTTGCGAATGCGGCCACCGACTCCGGTGCCCGCAATGCGGCTGAGATCGATGCCGTTCTGCGCGGCGAGTCGTCGCACGAGCGGGGTGACGTAGGCGTCGCCGGAGGCATCAGCGGGCGCGGCGGCGGGTGCAGCGACGGGTGCGGGTGCGGGTGCGGGTGTAGCGACGAGTGCGGGTGCGGGTGCGGGTGTAGCGACGGGTGCGGGTGCTGGTGCAGCAACGGGTACGGCTGCCACGACTGGTGCAGCCGCGGGCATCGCTGCGCCGGCAGCACCAATGAGTCCCAACTGTCCGCCGACGGGAATCGTGGCGTCCTCGGGAGCATCGATAAATAACAGAACGCCTGCAGCCGGCGACGGGAGCTCGGTGTCGACCTTGTCGGTGGAGATCTCGACTATCGGCTCATCCATCGCTACGGCGTCACCCACCTTCTTCAGCCATCGGGTGACGGTGCCCTCGGTGACGGACTCACCCAGTGCGGGCAGCACGATCGGGGTACCAGCACCAGCGGAGACAGGTGCCGCAGCGGGTGCGGCAACGGGTGCGGGTGCGGCAACGGGTGCGGGTGCGGCAACGGGTGCGGGAGCAGCCACGGGAGCGGGTGCTGCCGGCACGGGAGCAGAAGCTGCTCCCTCGCTTGCCTCGCCGATCACCGCGAGTTCGGCGCCCACCAGAACCGTCTCGTCCTCGCCCGCGCGAATCGCGAGCAGAACTCCTGAGGCCGGTGCGGGGATCTCGGTGTCGACCTTGTCGGTCGACACTTCCAGCAGCGGTTCATCGGCAACCACGGTGTCACCCACGGCCTTGAGCCAACGGGTGATTGTGCCCTCGGTGACGCTCTCACCAAGCTGCGGCATCGTGACGGAGACCGACATGAGGGCTTGCTCCTTTTGTTGGTCGAATCGGTTGGCTGGCGGATCAGGCGTGCGCGTGCAGGGGCTTGCCGGCGAGGGCGAGGTGCGCCTCACCCAGAGCTTCGTTCTGCGTGGGATGTGCGTGGATCAACGTGGCGACGTCGTCCGGCGTCGCTTCCCAGTTGACGATCAGTGTGGCCTCGCCGATCTGCTCGCCGATGCGCGAACCGACCATGTGCACACCGACGACGGGACCGTCGGTGACCTGAACGAGCTTGACGAACCCGGCGGTGCCAAGAATCTGACTCTTGCCGTTGCCGCCGAGGTTGTACTCGTAGACCTTGACGTTGCTGCCGTACTTGTCCTTGGCCTGGGCTTCGGTGAGTCCCACGGACCCGACCTCGGGCTCGCAGTACGTGACGCGAGGAATGTTGATGTCGGCGATGACGACGGGCTTGAGCCCGGCGATCTCCTCGGCCACGAATATGCCGTGCTGGAAACCGCGGTGCGCGAGCTGAAGGCCAGGCGTGATGTCACCCACGGCGAAGACGCCGGGAACATTGGTGCGCAGGCGCTCGTCAACGAGCACCCAGCCGCGATCCATGGCCACACCTTGTTCTTCGAACCCCATGCCCGAAGCATTGGGGCCGCGTCCAACCGCGACGAGCAGCAGATCAGCATCAAGTGAACGCCCGTCTTCGAGAGTGACGTGCACACCTGAGTCGTCCTGGGTCGCGCCAGAGAAGCGAACGCCGGTGATGAAGTCGATACCGCGCTTGCGAAAGGCGCGCTCGAGTGCCTTGGAGCAGGCCTCATCCTCGTTGGGTACGAGGCGCGGCAGACCTTCGACGATCGTGACCGATGAGCCAAAGGACTTCCAGACGCTGGCGAACTCCACACCGATGACTCCACCGCCGAGCACGATGACCCGGCCAGGGATGTAGTCAAGGTTGAGTGCCTGATCGGAGGTCATGATGCGGCCACCAATGTCCAGACCGGGAAGGCTGCGCGCGTAGGAACCGGTGGCCAACACGACATTGGTGCCGACGTACTGCTCGCCGTTGGCCTCGACGGTGTTCGGAGCAACGAGGCGACCGGTGCCTTCGACGAACGTGACGTTGCGGCTCTTGACCAGACCCTGCAGGCCTTTATAGAGGCGACCGACGACACCGTCGCGGTACTCGTTGACCTTGACCATGTCGATGCTGTTGAGGGTGGCGTTGACACCGAAGGATTCGCTCTCGCGAGCGCTGTCGGCGACCTCTGCGGCATGCAGCAGTGCCTTGGTGGGGATGCAGCCACGGTGCAGACAGGTGCCACCGAGCTTGTCCTTGTCGATGAGGATGACCGAGAGGCCGAGCTCCGAAGCGCGCAGCGCACAGGCGTATCCGCCGCTGCCTCCGCCGAGGATGACCAGGTCTGCCTGCTGCACGTGTGCTCCCGTCGTCGGTGTTCCGCGCCTATCCTTCCACCGATTCGCGGAGGCCTTGAACGGGGTAGGGCCCTAGCGGCGCTTGGCTGCGGGACGGCGGACTGTGGCCTTGCTCACCTTGGGCCCTGGTGCGGCCATCTCCATGGCGACCTGGACGAACGTGCGCACGGCCGCACCGGTGCCGCCCTTGGGTGTGTAGCCGTAGGCGCCCTTGGCATTGAAGGCCGGACCGGCGATGTCGAGATGCACCCAGGGTTGCCCAGCGGGAACGAACTCCTGCAGGAAGACACCTGCCGAGAGCATGCCGCCGAAGCGCTCTCCGATGTTGGCGAGGTCGGCCGTGGCGGAGTCCAACGCCCCACGCAGATCGGCGGGCAGGGGCATCGGCCACGCTTCTTCGCCGGCGCGATCGGCAGCCTCGACCACGTGCGTGCGTGCGGAATCGTTGTTCCCCATCACGCCGGTGATGCGTAGCCCAAGCGCGACCGTTGCCGCACCGGTGAGCGTGGCCACGTCGATGATGAGGTCAGGACTCTCCTCGGCAGCCATGCCAAGTGCGTCAGCAAGAATCAGTCGACCTTCAGCGTCGGTGTTCAGCACCTCCACCGTGGTGCCGCCGTACATCGTGATGACATCGCCGGGGCGTTGGGCCGTGCCACTGGGCATGTTCTCGGCCGTCGGCACCCAGCCGGTGACCTTGACCGGCAACTTCAGGGCGGCAATCGCGCGAACCGCACCGATGACCGCGGCAGCGCCTGCCATGTCGGCCTTCATCTCGTCCATCTGTGCGGCCGGCTTGATCGAGATACCGCCAGTGTCGAAGGTGATGCCTTTGCCGACGAGCGCCAGGCTCGCCGTTGCACCCGCGGGCGCGTACTCCAGGCGCACAAGGCGAGGCGGGTTGGCCGAGCCTTGGCCTACGGCCAAGATGCCACCGCACTTGTCGGCCTTGAGGGCCTTCTCGTCCCACACCTTGACCTTGACCGGCAATCCCTTGACCGCCTCACGCGCGGCGTCGGCGAGAGCCGCCGGTGGAAGTGCATTCGGCGGGGTGTTGACCAGATCGCGCACCAAACTGATGGAGTCCGCAACCGTGTTCGCCTGTGCCACTGCTGCGCGGTCGGCTGCCGTAGCACCGGCTACGAGAAGGGTGAGGCGCTTGGCGGGCAGCGAGGACTTATCTACGGCGCGACCCTTATGTGTGGTGAAGGAGTATGCAGCCAGGCGAGCGGCCATTGCGCACTCCAAGGATCGGCCGGCCGGAGAAGCGATGGCCACGCGGCCGAGCCCCGTGCACGCGCGAACACCGTTGCCGATCGCGCGACGGATTATCTCGGCGTCGTCAGCGGTTTTACCGACACCCACGCACACGACAAGGGGCGCCTTGATGCCAGTGACACCGGGCAGCTTGGTGACTTCACCGGAGGATCCGGTGGCTCCAAGGGTGCGCAGGTCCTTGATCACATTGCGCTCGGCGGCGGCGCTGAGCCCGGCAGACAGCACGCGAGGCGCGGTGCCCTGACTGACCACGACGACAAGTGCGTCGCAGGCGGTGGAGGCGGGAGCAGTCGTGGCGAGGGAGAGAGTCATGGCCGGCACTTTACGCAGTAGCGTCCTCTTGTGCCTGAACTCAAGAGAACACCGCTATACGAACGTCACGTCTCTGCCGGTGCCAAGACCGCGGACTTCGGCGGCTGGGACATGCCCATCGAGTACGGCGGAGTTGTCGCCGAGCACACGGCCGTCCGGGAGTCCGTAGGCATCTTCGACGTGTCGCACATGGGCAAGGTGCGGGTTCATGGTCCGGGAGCGGTGGCGTTCCTGAACTCCGTGCTTGCCAATGACCTCGACCGCATCGAGGCGGGACAGGCGCAGTATTCGATGCTGCTCAACGACGCGGGCGGCGTGATCGACGACCTGATCGTGTACCGCTGGGCCGATGACGACATGTTCATCATCCCCAATGCGTCCAATGCGGCATCGGTAGTCGCCGAACTGCGCAGGCTGGCTCCTGTCGAGATCACGGTCGACGACCATCACAACGACCACGGCATCATCGCGGTGCAGGGACCGCGCAGTGCCGAGCTCCTGACAGCGATTGGCATGCCCACGGATCATGACTACATGTCGATGGTGTCTGCAGAATTCGCCGGACAGCCAGTCGTGGTGTGCCGCACCGGATACACGGGTGAGCACGGCTACGAAATCGTGGCACCGGTGGCTGTTCTCGTGGATGTGTGGGACTCGCTGGTCGCCGCAGGTGAGCCGCTGGGGGCGATCCCGGCCGGCCTCGGTGCTCGAGACACCTTGCGCACCGAGATGGGCTACCCGTTGCACGGTCAGGACATCAGCCCAACGATCACGCCGGTGGAAGCGCGCCTGGGCTGGGCGATCGGCTGGGACAAGGCCGAGTTCTGCGGACGCAATGCGCTCATCGCTGTACGACGAGAGCCCGGACGACGATTGCGCGGTCTTCGCTCTGTGGACCGGGCCATTCCGCGAGCTCACATGGCGGTCAGCAACGCGGAGGGTGTGTTGGTCGGCGAAGTCACCAGCGGCACGTTTTCTCCCACCCTCAAAGTGGGTATCGCGTTGGCCTTGGTCGATTCGAGCATTAGCGATGGAGATGACGTCGTGGTCGACGTGCGCGGCAAGCCAGCGCGCTTCACTGTGATGTCGCCGCCGTTTGTTGAGTCTCGGCCCAAGTAGGTCAGGCGAAATCGCGCTCGTTATCCGTGACCTCGCGCAGCAGAGCGAGAGTCGCACGGCTGGCGTGTGAATCGCTTGTGCTGATATTGAGCGGAAGACCGCGCTCGAGGTCAATGCGTTCACGTGCAATGGTGTGCGCAGGGTCGGGTGATGTAGAGGCAGCGCGCCACCAGGAGCTCGCCTGCGGGGCAAGGCGGTCGGCGACGACAGCCGCCGCGAGCACCCTGATGCCCTCAAGGATCACGGGGGTGCGACGTGCAGCGGCAGCCAGCAGGCATCCGACCATGGTGGTGACGCCGTCATCACCGGCGATCTGAAGCAGTGCCATCGGTTCACCGCGCATCGCGAGCCAGGCTGAGATGTGATCGCGCGTATGCCCACACTGCAAGGCCCACTGCGTGTCGGTCATGCCATGGGACTGGTAGGTCACGGCGGCGGCATCGCGGTGACACAGCACGCCGATGAGTGCGCGCGCTCTCGTCGACTCGTCATCGGGCAGATGGGCGATCAGCAGGTTGGCTCCCGCATCAATGGCGCGCTCGGCAACGGCCACCCCGTCCGCTAGGTCGTCGCCCTGGGGTGACAGCCACGCGTCGACCACGTCTTGAGATGAGCCCATGCGCTGCCACCACTCGGCAAGGCGTTGCCATTCGTCAGAGGAAGCGGGCGAGGCGGGCACCGGTGCTGCTGACAAACGCGAGCAGATGTCGTCGATGGCACTCGCGTCACTGCTCACGCCGACATTCTGCCGGTCACGTGATCGAGAGTGATCGTTGCTGGCTCAGGTTCGAAGGTTGGCTGCGCACCGAAAGCGGCCTTGCGACTGACACGGCGCAACGAGTTGAGAATGGGCGTGCCCGCTACAAGGATGGCGAGAACGGTGAGCGCTGCACGTGGCAGATCGAAGCCCAGCGAGGTGACCAGACTGAAACGCGCCCACGACGTCAGATTTACCAGTGGCCCAGCTCCGGGGATGAATGCGAGTTGGGCCGGCAGGCCTGCGGTGAAGGGCCAAAACCACAGGTTCAGCAGCAATCCGTAGGCAAGGCACGCAAGCCCCGCGTAGGCGGCTAGCAGGAAGAGTTCGCGTCGGCCGCGCAGCGCCGGCAATAAGCCTGCACCCATACCTACCCACGCCGCCGCGATCATCTGAAAGGGAAGCCACGGCCCAACTCCACCAGTGACAAGTGCCGATGAGAACATCGAAATGGCGCCAAGGCTGAAGCCAAAGCCGGGACCGAGTGCGCGACCGCCGAGGATGAGAACGGCCCAGATCGGTTCGATACCGGCAACGCCTCCGCCGAGAGGCCTAAGGGCCGTAATCACCGCGGCGAGCACGCCCAACATCGCGATTGCCTTGGCATCCATGTTGCCGTCGGCGAGTTGTGCGAGAACAACCACCAACAGAAGCGGCACAAGCACGGCGAACAGAATCGGGGCGTCACCGGCATGGGCGATTGCTGCTGAGTGAGGAGCAGCGACCAGGGGCCACACGAATGCGGCAATTCCTACCAACGTGACAAGTCCGATCGCCACACGCGATCGTCGCCCGAGTGCGATGGCGTGGGTTGTCATCCGGCTGCGCCCATCGGATCACGTGAACCAAGAGCGGCCGACACCTGATCGACCGTGAGCCACACCTGCGGGGAAAGAATCTTGGCCACCTGCGGCGCGAACATTGGCGAGGACATCACCACATCTGACGTAGGTCCATCGGCGACGATCTCGCCATCGGCGAGGATGACGACGCGGTCCGCGACCTCGGCCACGAGTTCGACGTCGTGCGTCGCAAGCACGATGCAGTGCCCGGCCTCGGCGAGGTCCGACAAGACCCGAGCGAGTCTGGCCTTGGTGGGGTAGTCGAGCCCGCGGGTGGGTTCGTCCAACAGCAGCAGTGGCGGACGAGCGGCCAGCACCAGGCACAGCACCAGAAGCAGTCGTTGGCCCTCGGAGAGATCGCGGGGATGCATGCGGTCATCGATCTCGGGAGCCATGAGGGCAAGGAGAGCGCGGGTGGTGCCGGCATCGACATGCGCGTCACGGTCTGCTGCTCGGCATTCCTCCGCAATCGTGGTGGCCTCGAGGAGGTCTGCAGGCTCCTGCGGCACCAAGCCCACGGATGTCAGCAGATCGCGTGACGCAATGCTGCGCGGGTCCGCGTTGGTGACGCGGACGGTGCCCGCCGGGACGGGTCCAATTCCGACAAGGGACTGCATAAGTGTGGATTTGCCCGCGCCATTGCGACCCATGAGCGCCACCACTTCACCAGAGTTCAGCGTCACGGTCACATCCCGCAGCGCCCGCACGCTGCCGTAACTCACCGACGCGGATTGCAGGTGGGCCAATGCACGCGCGCCGGTCGACACTGGTCGGAGGTGCGGGGTGCGCCCGATCAGCAGATCGCGCAAGGGACCGGCGGCACGGCGCGCATCGCGCACGGTAAGAGGAAGCGGATGCCAGCCCGCCAGTCGACCGAGTTCGACCACCGGGGGAGCAATGGGTGCCACGCGCATCGCATCGCTTGGTGTGCCCACCTGCAGCGGCTCGCCGTTGCCCGGGACGATCACGATGAGGTCGGCGTACTGCACGACGCGCTCAAGGCGATGCTCGGACAGCACCACGGTGACCCCGAGGTCGTGCACGAGACGGTGAAGCGCTGCCAGCACTTCTTCAGCCGCACCAGGGTCGAGGGCCGACGTGGGCTCGTCGAGCACGAGCACCTTGGGGTGAGACGTCAGTGCCGCACCAATGGCGACTCGCTGACGTTGTCCACCCGAGAGCGATCGCAATGGCGCAGAGCGCACGTCAGCCAAGCCAAGGAGGTCCAGAGTTTCTTCGACGCGTCGACGCATCACCTCGGGGGCAAGGCCGAGGCATTCCATGCCGTAGGCGAGTTCGTCTTCAACGGTGTCGGTGACAAAGCCACTCATCGGATCCTGTGGGACAACACCGATGAGGTCGGCGAGATCACGCGGTGCATGGGTTGAGGTCGCGCGCCCGTCGATTTCGACCCGGCCGGTCATGGTTCCGCCGGTGAAGTGCGGGACCAGGCCGTTGATCGCGCGCAACAGCGTGGTCTTTCCGCTACCGGTGCGACCGACAACGAGCACGAGCTCGCCTTCGGGAATGGTGAGCGACACATCGCGCAGCACCGGCTGGGTTGAGTCCGGGTAGGTGATCGTGACG
>Ga0136644_10002772_pt1 | contig 13247 bp, 8 predicted proteins | sample C_130820_EF_Meta_FD_94780 | JGI IMG/M metagenome (GOLD analysis project Ga0136644, IMG submission 94780) | Freshwater microbial communities from Lake Croche, Canada to study carbon cycling - C_130820_EF_MetaG (v2) (version 2) | ecosystem: Environmental > Aquatic > Freshwater > Lake | place: Lake... | reverse complement strand
TTCGGATACACATATCATACTACAATAACAGATAAATATAAAATATCAGAAATACATCAATTAGATAGATTTGATCCTAATTATGATATAGATTCTATACAAGTATATATTATCGATAAATATTTTCAAGAACAATTAATATTAATTGATGATAATTATCAATACAGATTTATTTCAGATGTTTTAAATTATAGTACAAATGAATCAAAATTTGATGTATTATTATATTATTATCTTCATAAATATTTAAAAATAGATAATTTAATAAGTCAAGTTTACTTTAAAATAAATAATAAATTAATACCTATAAATTTTAATAATACATTATCAAATATACAAGATATTATAAATAAATTATAATTTATTTAATATAATTATATTAAATAAATTGAAAATTTTTATCTAAATAAGAAATCATATAAATATAGTTTATATATTAAATATATAACATCAAATATGGCATCGGATCAATTGGACAACATTGCACAAATAGAAAAAATAGAATTTTGTGTATTTTCTAATCAAGAAATCAAGCGATATTCTGTTATTAATGATCAATTAGGAATCAATATTGCTGAAGCATATGATAATGGAGAACCAAAACAAGGTGGATTAATTGATAAAAGATTGGGTGTTACAGATCAGCATTTAATTTGCGATACATGTGGTTGTATGGCAAATGATTGCCCCGGTCATTTTGGTCACACTGAATTAGCAGAAGAAGTATTTCACTTCGGATATTTAGACATTGTAAAAAATGTATTAAATTGTATATGTTTGCAATGTTCAAAATTATTAACAACAAAAAATAAAGAAGAATTAGTTGAAGTTCTCGGTAATTCATTTGGTAAAAATAGATTTGCTAAAATTAAAAAACTAACATCTAATGTTAAATTTTGCCAACATCCTGATAATAATTGTGGTAAACCTATTGGTAAAATATCTAAAGAAATTACTAAATCTGGTCAAATTCAACTTCTCGTTTCTTATATGATAGATTCTAAAAACGAAGAAGGTAATGAGAACCAAACATTAAATCTTAATAAAAAAAAGAAAAATACAGAAATATTAACACCTTCTAAAGTATATAATATATTTAAAAATATTGATGATAATGATTGTCGATTAATGGGATTCGATCCTAATAAAAATAGACCAGAATATTTTATCATTAAAAATTTCCCTATTCCTCCGGTAGCAATTAGACCATCGGTGAGATTAGAAATGTTATCTTCTGGACCATCTGAAGATGGATTAACACAGAAATTAGCTGATATAGTAAAAGATAATGGAAGATTAAGGAAACAAAAAGATAAAACATTAGTAACAGGTGAAGAATCAAAATATAATCAAGATTATCAACAGTTGCTACAATATGATATCGCAACTTATTATGATAATGAATCAACATTACCTAAATCAGAACAAAAAGGTTCTAAACCGTCTAAATCTGTATCGGAAAGATTAAAAGGAAAAACAGGCAGAATCAGAGGTAATCTCATGGGTAATTAAACAGGTAGGGTCTGTTTATGATTTGCTCATAACAGGTAGCTGCTTTATTGGTTGATGATGAAACCAATAAAGGAAAACAGTGTAACATCATCCAAGATATAACTATCTAGTCATTAATATAATTAATGGCAACATTTCCAAATTGCGGGAACATCTAATTTAATTGAACAGTAATATACTAAACATATTGTGAAAATAATATGTAATAGGCGTTGAAAGACGTTTTTAAGTTATAATTATTATTGTTTATTAGGAAACTAATGTTAGACAATCCGCAGCCAAGCTCCTAAGTTCGTTATGCAAGAATATGGAGAAGGTTCAGAGACTAGACGGTAATGGGTTAGTAATGATAGATTAGCAATCTTGAACTAGCTTAAGGTATAGTCCGAATTCCAGTGATGGAATGTGTAGGTATCGCCCTTACCTAAACTTTGATTAAATTAAAATTAAAATCAGAGCATGGTAAAGATATTTCTTATTAATATAATTTTAATAAGAATTTAAATTATGATAGTGCAATCATAATTTAACCGATTCGAAAAGAGTAGATTATTCAGCACGTACGGTTATTACATCTGATCCAAATTTAAGTTTGGATGAATTAGGTGTACCAATTAAAATAGCAATGAATATAACATTTCCAGAAGTAGTGACACCATTTAATATAGATCATCTAACGAAATTAGTTAGAAATGGTCGTGATATATATCCAGGTGCAAATTTCTTATTGCCATTAAATAGTATGGAAAGTGGGAAAAAATCAAGAAGGGATTTAAGATATAGAAAGAAATCTGTTAAATTACATTATGGTGATATAGTCGAAAGACATATCGTTGATGGTGATCCAGTTCTTTTTAATAGACAACCTTCTTTACATAAAATGTCTATGATGTGTCATAGAATTAAAGTAATTAAAGATGAAAGTTTAAATACATTTAGATTAAATGTAACAACAACAACGCCGTATAACGCTGATTTTGATGGAGATGAACCTCGTCTCAAACAGATAGCTGCTAATTAGGTTGTCAAATAGACCTAATTAGATAAACAGTGTAAATTTGACTTTAATATAACTATCTAGTACTAATATATATCAATAAATAATATATATAATAGTGCGACATTTTCAAATTGCGGGAAGTTCCTAAAGTTTCAATAACCAAGTTATAATGGAAACATTATAATGGATTTGGGAAAAACTCAAATGTATGGTAAAATCATTGAAAATAATTTAATTAAAAATTAAATAAATGGATAATCCGCAGCCAAGCTCCTAAGTTCGTTAATGCAAGAATATGGAGAAGGTTCAGAGACTAGATGGAAATGGGTTAATAATGATGAGTATAGCAACTCTGAATTAGCTTAAGGTATAGTCCGTCCTTATATGAAAATATAGGGGAGTTCATGGAGATGAATATGTTTATACCCCAATCGGTACAAACACAATTAGAATTAGCAAATATAGCTGATGTAAAAAGACAAATAATTACGCCTAGATATTCTAGACCAATTATTAAGTTTAAACAAGATACCGTTTTAGGTACATATAAAATGACAGATAAAACTAAAAAAATAGATTATCGTGATGCAATGAATTTATCAATGTATTGTAATATAAGTGATATGTTTGTAGTACAAAAAGAAAATTATGATACACATAAATTATATTCATTAATTATACCATCTATGATTAATTATTCAGATGGCAAAGTAAATATTAATAATGGAAAACTTTTAACAGGTGTTATGGGTGATTCTATTCTAAATCAAAAAATTGTTTATTATTCTTGGGATAGACATGGACCAGATACAACTAAAAACTTTTTTGATAATGCCCAAAAATTAGTTACTAATTGGTTATTAATTAATGGGTTTTCTGTTGGTCTTGGTGATGCTACAACTGATCAAGAAGTAATTGATGATATTAAAACCTTTTGTGAAGTTAAACAAATGGAAGTTGATAAATTAATTACTGAAATGGAAAATAATCCTGAAACATTAGACCCAGATACATTTGAAACAAATATATTATCAACATTAAAAGCATCAGATGGAGAAATAACAAAAAAAGTATATGAACATTTAAAAAAGAATAATCCAGAAAATAATTTTTATGTTATGATTGAATCTAAAGCCAAGGGATCCCAGGGAAATATTGGACAAATTATTGGTGGATTAGGTCAGAATGTATTAGAATTTAGAAGAATTAAAAAGAAGGTAAATAATAGAACATTACCTCATTTTTTCCAAAATGATGATAGGGCATTTGCTAGAGGATTTATTCCAAATTCTTATTATCATGGATTAACGCCAAAAGAATTCTTTTTTCACCATATGACCGCGAGAGAGGGTATGATCGATACGGCAATTAAATCAGTTACAGGAGATACACAAATTATAATATTAGAGAATGGTATAACAAAAAATATTAAAATTGGTGATTGGATTGATAATATATTAGATGTTGATAATAATTCTATTCAATTAGATACATCAAATGACGAATATAGAGAACTTATTGAATTAAAACATGAAGTTTATATACCAACAACTGATTTAGATGGTAATGTAAGTTGGGGATTAATTAAAAATATTACTAGACATAATCCAGGAAAAATTTTATATCAAATTAAAACAAATAGTGGTCGTGATGTAATTGTTACAGATTCACATTCATTATTAATTTGGAATCCAGAATCTAAACAATTAGAACGTAAATCAGCATCCAATGTAAATATAGGTGATTTTGTACCAATAACAAAATATATTGATAATATATCAAATCAAGAAATTAAAGATTATGATTTAGATAATTTAATATTTGAATCAATTGAAGAAAGAAATCAAGCTATTTTAGATTTTAATTATCAAGCAATTTTTGTAAATATTGATCCTGAAAATCCATTAAGATTAATAATAGCAAAAGATATAAATACAAGTTTTGGAACTATTATTTCTGAATATCCATTAAAAGTATCATTAGAATCTAATACAAATGTACATAATAATATTGTACTTGATTCAATTATTGAAATTAATGAAGTTGATGTTAAATTATATCCTAAAGTTTATGATTTAACTGTTCCTTCTACCTTAAATTTTGGTATTGCTAACGGATTACATGTTGTTGATACTGCAGATTCCGGTTATCTCCAACGTAAATTAGTCAAAGGAATGGAAGATATTATAATGGCTTATGATAAAACAGTTAGAAGCGGTAATAATGTAATAATTCAAACAATATACGGAGAAAATAACATTAATCAAACTCATTATAAGGAAGTTGATATTAAATTAGTAAATATGTCAAATACTGAAATAAAAAATAATTTTGGTTTTACAAAAAGTGAAATAAGTAATATTTCTAAAGAATTCAAATTTACTGAAAATGATCTAAATAAATTTAATAATGATTATATAAAAACTATGATGGATGCAAGAGATGATTTAAGAAAAATTCAAATGAAATCAAAAATGAGTTATATCACTATGTTAGATAAATATCAATTGCCGGTTAATATGACTCGTATTATAGAAGATGCTAAAAATGCCGTATTTTCATCAAAAGATGAAATGATAAATCCATATTATATTATACATGCGATTAATTATATTTTAAAACCAGATATAACCAAGGTAAATTTATTAGGCAAAGATAAAGATGAATATCCAATTAAATTAGGGGATCAAAATAGAGCGAAATCATTATTTAAAATAGCATTATTAGAATATTTATCACCTAGAAAATGCATTTATGAATATAAATTATCTAAACAACAATTTGATATTATGATAATCGAAATTATTAAGTCGTTTAGAAAGGCTTGTGTGGAACCGGGAGAGATGGTCGGAGTTCTGACGGCACAATCACTTGGTGAATGTTTGACCCAAATGTCAGTCTCCCGTAGGTCTATGATACATCTCAAAATGGTCAATAAAGAAAATAATGAATTTTATATATTAAAAACAAAAATAGGAAAATTCATAGATAAATTATATAAGAAACATCCAGAAAATATAAATGATATTCCGGGGCATATTGATTCAACAGAATTCAATTTAGATAATCTTGATCATGAATATTATATTTGTGGAGTTACACAAGATGAAAAAGTTAAATGGAATAAAATATCTCATTTAAGTAGACATCCTACTAATGGCAATCTATTAGAAATTAAAACATCTAGTGGGCGTTCTGTTACATCTACAAAAAGTCATAATTTCTTAAAAAGAACTGCTAATGATGGAATTGTTGCGGTTACTAGTGAAAATTTAAAATTAAAAGATCGTATTCCAATCGCAAGAAAAATAGAATTCCAAGGATACACAGATATATTAACATTTGATGATTATGAATTAAAATTAACCCAAAAAATGGGTTGGTTATTTGGGGCATATTTAGCTGAAGGTAATTTAAATAAAAATCGAATACAAATATCAAATATTTCACCTGAATATTATAACAATATCTACGATTTAAAAACAGAATTAAATATTAATATTAGTCAGCATAATTTTCAAGGAGCATATGGTCCAAGTACTTCAACATTATTCACTCATAAAGAACTTGCTAATATAATTAGAACTCATTTTAAATGTGGCTCATTTAATAAAGTCATTCCTGAATTTGTTCATAATAGTAATTTAGATTTTATTTCTGGGTTACTTCGTGGATATTTTGACGGAGATGGTAACATATCCGTTGATAGACATATTATTAGAGTTGGTTCTAGAAGTGAAAAATTAATACAAGATGTTAGTATGTTATTATTATATTTTGGAATATTTTCATCAATGTACAAAGAGAAAAAATCAAATAGTGATTCAATTTTATATTGTTTAGGAATTCCACATAAATATGCTAGACAATTTTTAGAATCTATTGGTTCTGATATTGAAGAAAAGAAAAAAGGAATTGAACAAATAATTAAATTTTCAGAATCAGAACATAAATGTTATTCTGAAGTTATAGATAAAATTCCAGAATTAGGGCATATAATAGCTAGAATTGGAACAAATTTAAAGATGCCTGGTAATTCTCGTAATTATGGTGTATGGGGAAGAAAGAATATATCTATTGGTCGAAGAACATTAGAAGTATATATTAAACGATTTGAAGAAAGATATTCAGAATTAAAATTAGACAATATACAAATTAAATCAGATATTGAATATCTTAAAATGATTTCTGAAGGTGAAGTTATTTGGGATGAAATAACAGAAATTAATGAAATTGAAGATCCAAAAGAATATGTATATGATTTTACAGTGCCTAATAATGAAACTTTTATGGTTAATGATGGGCTTATAGTGCATAACACATTAAATAGTGTTACATGGTTAGAACAAATATGTTATACTGATAATAATAATTGTAAAATAACACAAATAGGTGAAATGATTGATAAACTATTAGAAGATAATATTGATAATGTTCAAAATGTGGATAATATTACAGAAACAGAATATTTAGATATTTCTCATTTAGGATATAAAATCCAATCAGTTGATGAAAATGGTAAAATGCATTGGAAATTAATTGAAGCAATAACAAGACATTTACCGGGTCATAATGGTAACGTAGTAAAAGTTAAAACATTATCTGGGCGAGAAGTAGTAGCAACAAAAGCAAAATCATTTTTAATTAGAAGAGATAATAAATTAATTGATATAGAAGGAGCAGAAATAAAAATAGGTGATAGATTACCTATTCAAAAGAATGTGCCAGAAATTGACAATTATATTGAATATGATAACTTAGATATTAATGAGCCAGAAAAATTATTAATATCAAGTAATGAAAATATTAAATTATTTTTGGAATCATATTTAGAAAATTTCAATATTAATAATTCAATATATATTAATAATATAAATATATCACAACAAGAATTTTTAATATTGTCTGAATTATGTAGTAGATTAAATATTATCTTTACGAATAATTTAATACAAGATTTTGAAATATTAGAAGATGTTTTCATGGATCCAATTATTGAAATAACAGAATTACCATTAAGTGAAATAACACCAAATCATAATAAAGTATATGATTTAACTGTTGCTGATACTAGAAATTTTAATATTTTTGGTGGTTTATGTATGAGAGATACATTTCATTCTGCTGGGGTAGGCGTCAAAGGTATGCAGGGAATCCCCCGATTTAGAGAAATTCTATCATATTCAAAAAAGATACAAACACCATATATGATTATTAGATTAATTCCCGAAGTTAGGTCTGAAATTAATATAGCACATAAAATAGAAGCATATTTAAAACACACAATATTTGGTGATTTAATTGATAAGATGGATATAATTTATGATCCATATGCAAATAATATACCAATAAATGACAATATTAATGTCAAGAGTATATATTATATAAATAATAATTCAGTTGGATTAGAAAACCTACCATGGTTATTTAAATTCACAATTAGTAGAGAGGCAATGTTAGAAAATGATATAACATTATTAGATATTAAAACAAAATTTATGAAATATTGGGATGAATATTCTAATGATTCATCAGCAAATAAAAAGAAAATTGTATTATCAAAAATAACAAATGGATGTATAATATCTAATTTTGATAATTCAGAAAATCCAATAATTCATGTTAGATTTGATATTCCATATCCTGATAATTATTCATTAGTTGAAATTGGTCAATATATTCTAACAAAAATAACTATTAAAGGTGTTGCAACAATTGAGAAAGTTGATCGTGTTGATAAACAAAAGGTTATTGAATATGATGAAGATCAAGCAATTAAAACTAATTCAAATGAATGGGTTATGTATACAACCGGAATAGATTTAGATAAGATCAAGGGAATAAAATATATTGATTTTGAATCAGTATATATAAATGATATATATCTAGCATATTTAAATTTTGGAATAGAAGCAGCAAGAAGTTTAATTATAAATGAAGCTGATAGATTATATAATGGTTCTGGTAATCCGCTAAATATAACTCATGTGGCATTATTAGCTGATATTATGACTAATACAGGAAATATAACTAGTATAGATAGACACGGTATTAATCGGTTAGATACTGATCCATTATCTAGAGCATCATTTGAGAAAACAGTTGAGCAGCTTATCATGGCATCTGCATTTAATGAAATAGATCATATGAGAAGTGTATCATCTAGAATCATGGCTGGAAGATGTATTAAAGGTGGTACTGGGTTATGTGAAATAACATTAGATTCAGAACAGATAGAAAATTCAGAATATAATAATCAAATGAATTTAATATCATCAAATAATAATAAAACAATAGAGGCGAATAATGCAATAACTGCTATTATGGAAAGTATAAATGAAAGTCCAGATATATTTATGCCATAATATTTTAATTTATTTTTTTAATTTATAATTATTAATAATATTAATAAGTTTTTTATTAATATTATTGAAAAATTTTTAATACAAATACAAATAAACAATTTATTAAGAAAAAAGAGAAATTAATAGATTTTATTTTGCTTTCCCATGTGGAAAAGCAAAATAATTATATAAATAAACTTTTAAATACTTCAAACATTAATTAGTTCATTATATTTTATTATATTTGCATGTTTCTTTGAACTAATATGTTTATCGTAATATAATTTACAAAAGAACCCCTTGTCACAACTATCACAATAAAATTTAGATTTCTCTTTTCTTTCTTCTGGTGTTCCATGTATTAATATTTTATGGACATTTAAATTATATGAATTAATTGTTATTAATCCGCATTCTTCACATTTTAGATTATTATTAATTCTTTCTCCTTTTCTTAGATGTTTTTTTGTTTCAATATGTTTAAACCATTCTGAAGGCGAATAAGCATTAAAATTACAATAATCACAATGATTTAATAATTTTATAGTTTTCTGTTGAATATTCATTTATATTATATATATAATATATTATTTAAAAAATATTTTTATTTTAAATAAATGTGTTTAAAAATCTCATATAAAGATATAGATGAATCATAAAAAAATTACTCTGGAAGACTTTTTATTATCTCATTCAAAAATTGATAAAAGTTTTATTTATGATTTTTTTATGCTTCAAAAAATTAGCAAAAATAATAATACCGCGCCATTTATAATGGATTTAGATTTAATATCACGGTGGTTAGATACACGCAAAGGTGATATTAAGGAGACTTTAAAGGCATCTTATATAGAGAATGTAGATTTTCGTGTTGAACGGGTGATCCCAAATAAGTCAAAATCGTCTAAAAATTTAGGTGGTCGTCCTAACATTAAAGTATATATAACTATAGATTGTTTTAAATTGTTATGTATGCGTTCTAGAACTGCTAAATCTGAACAAGTGCGTAAATATTATATAGAACTAGAGAAGTTAGTTGATGAATATAAAGATTATATTATTAATACACAAGAAGAACAAATTCGTAATCTAGAATATGAATTAAATCCAGATAAATTGCCTTCAGATGGATATTTTTATATATATGAAGTAGGTGAATATTATCGAACAGGAGCAACTACAAATTTAAATTTAAGATTTAAAACTCATAATTCATCACATCCATTTACAATTCGCCCAATTTTTAAATTAAAAGTAAAGGATCCATTTAAATTAGAATCATGTGTAAATAATTTATTAAATCAATATAGATTAAAAAAAAATAAAGATTTTTTTAAAGTAGATTTTGTAACATTAATAACCGCAATAACTGACTGTGGAGAAATAATTGATAAATATAAATGTACAGATTGTGATGTAAAATTAAAATCAGATGAATTAATAAATCATCTAAATAGTAATCATAAAAATTATAATGGTATATTTTATATAAATAAATAAAATCATATATCATTAATTAATTTATTATATTTTATTAAATTTGCATGTTTCTTTGAACTAATATGTTTATTATAATATACTTCTGAAAAGAACCCTGTATCACAAGTATCGCAATAAAATTTTGATTTCTCTTTTCTTTCTTCTGGTGTTCCATGTATTAATATTTTATGGACATTTAAATTATATGAATTAATTGTTATTAATCCGCATTCTTCACATTTTAAATTATCACATATATTTGTGCCATCTCGTAAATGCTTTTTTGTTTTAATATGTCTTGACCATTCGGTTGGTGTATGTGCATTAAATTTACAACATTCACAATAATTTGTTACTTTACGATTGTTCATTTATATTATTGTAATAATAATATAAATTTAAATATATAAACTCATAACAAAGTTATATTAAAAAAATGTTAGTAATAATATATGAGGTATGATAATTTACTATTAACATTTTTTTAATATATATGTATAAATTATTTAATAATATGTATATTTCACAATTTTTATTTTCAAGATTTCCAATTTATTTTTTTACTTATTTTAAATATTTTTAGATTGTATTACAAGGAAAACCAATAGAAACATATTTACGAAAAAAAGATAATTTAAATTTATCAACAAGAACTACTTTAAAATTAGATGAAAAAATATTATGGTTATTTTTTTTTATTACTTATGGTACTTTTACATATATAAAAATTTGTATAGGTATTGAATTATCTTTATATAAATCTTCTTCTGATAAAGATAAAATAAATCAATCTACAATATTAAAACAACGAGCTGGTTTATTTGTTACATCAAATACTTATCAAAATGATGATATTGATTATTTTAATAGAATTTTTCAATATACTAATCCAATGACATTATCTGTATCGCAATATAAAGCATTATCTTTTTTAAATAGATTAAACTTAAATATACCAGATGAAAAAACATTAATTAGTTGGATAATTTCAACTGCCCAAACTAATACAATAATAAAATTAAAAGATGATTGGTATATATATGCTGATGAACCATTTGAATATGGAGTATGGTTACAAAAAAGACGATATTTTAAATATCCATACATTCCTCCAGATATAATAAAAATTAAATTTAATATTAAAACATTTGAATTAATATTAATTGATAAAAATTATAATGAATATGACAAAAATTATAAATATTATAAAGAAGCATTAATTCATACTATTGCGTTAATTGGAATAACTACAACTATTGGTGGAGAACATTCGTGGATTCATATACATTTACCTTGTATAATATCAGAAGGAGTTAAAACAATCTTAACTAAAAATTCAGTATTATATAATTTACTTCTACCACATATTCGTTTTTCATCAAATATTGCTAATCAAGTATTATGGACTCCTTTATCTACAAAATATGATTTATCAAATCCTGTTTTTTCATTTCCAATGGATTATAATGATAGTTTATTAGGTGGAATTTATGATGGAATTTTAGAAAAATATGGGAAACAATACAAAGATAATGATATAAGTTTTTTTGAAAGATGTAATTATATAAATGGAGATTTTGATAAAGATTTGCCATATCATAAATTTATAATGAATTATTATTATGTTATTGAATATTTTATTGAATCAATTATTGATCATATTGATAAAGATGAATTTTTATTATTTGAAAAATATATTAAATCTAAATTTATTGGTAGATGGTTTGATGATAATAAAGATATTAAATATAGAATGATTAAATTATTATCATGTTTTATACATATGGTATCTATTCAACATTCTGCCGATCATTATTCATTTTGGGTTGGTATTTCGTCATTTCAATCATATTTGTGTTTAAAAGATTCAATAGATACTTTAGATTTCAATAAATCTATAAAAAATCAATTTGAAATATCTAGAACTCAATGTGCAAATAATACATTTTCATATACTTATCAAAATAAAAATATTCCTATGTTTTTTAAAATAAATTATAATTTTAATAATGACGATTTAATAAAATTAAATAATAAATTTAAATGTGAATTAAATAAAATGGAACAACAATTAATTAATGAAGAAATAAATTATTGTCCATCTGATTGTATATTTTCATCTATTTCTGGTTAATTTATAAAATAAAAATAATAATAATATATAATTTTATTATTATTTTTTATATATTTGATTCAATTTAAATATTGATATTTTATTTAATTATTTTAAAACATACAATGGACTCGATAATATTTAGTATTCTTGTTTATATATTATATGTATTATGCTCTAAAATTAATCTAATATGTTTTTTTATAAAACATATTATAAAAAATGGGTACTGTGGATTGTCGGACCATCTATAATAATTTTTATAGACCATCTGTATTATGATTTAAAATTAATTTATTATGTTTTTTAGTATTATTATGAGTTTCCATATATAATTTACAAAAAAACGCCTTATCACATACATTACAATAATATTTATGTTTTGATCTTTCTTCTTTAGTTGAATGTTTTGATAACATATGTAATTTAACATTCCAATGACTAACTGTTTCATAATCACATAATTCACATTTAGTTGATTTTTTTTCTCCATTTCTATTATGTTTATCTGACATAATATGAGAATGCCATGATGATTTTATATTAGTTGTATAATTACAACATTCACAATTATATTTAAAATTTTCTTCCATTATAATTATGTATTTTATTTATTTATATGTTTTTATATAAAAAATTTAACTAAATAAAAATTAAATAAAAAAAATTGATATTTTATTTAATTATTCTCAGAACATAATAATATAATAATACAATGAATGATCTATATATTTCCTTACAAGAAATTAATAATAATATACAACTTCTAAAATTAAATAATCAAAATGTTAATAATTAT
>Ga0136644_10002771_pt1 | contig 13248 bp, 6 predicted proteins | sample C_130820_EF_Meta_FD_94780 | JGI IMG/M metagenome (GOLD analysis project Ga0136644, IMG submission 94780) | Freshwater microbial communities from Lake Croche, Canada to study carbon cycling - C_130820_EF_MetaG (v2) (version 2) | ecosystem: Environmental > Aquatic > Freshwater > Lake | place: Lake... | reverse complement strand
TATTAAAACTTCCACAAGTATTTATTTTGAATATTTGATTTAATCCACTAATTGCTGACATCATTGGACCGATGCCACTACCATTAGGTGATGCTTCTTTAGTAATAGTAACTTTACCAGTTAATGTTATTCTGTTGGTAAAAACCATAGGTTCTCCTGCTTCGTTTCTTTCAACAGAAGTGGAGAAATCAATGAATGGAGTTGGTCCAGCAACAGTGTGGATACCGCTACCGTTGAAATATACTCCAACAGCATTAGTAGGACCAAGAGCTTGTATAGTAGCAAAATCTTGTGTAGAATTTAGAGCTTCTAATGAATAAACCATAATCAAATATCCTTAGTATCTTATTTATGCTATATCAAACCAATTTTGAGAGTATCCTAACGAGCTGAAAGTAAATGAACCACCACTAACATTGTTACTTATAAATACTTGGGTAGTATTAGCTATTACTATAATAATTCTACTTCTATCGCTTCCATCTGTATGAGTCCACACTTTAAAAATGGGACTCATATTTCCATAATTACTGAGCAGAATATTCCAAGAAGCCTTATTATCCGTTGACTGATATAGTTTCCCGTCAGTTGTTGCAATAATATATTTTCCACTACTGCTAGTAGTTACATATGTTCCATATCCGTATATTATCTTGTCTACATTAAACATACTATTTTGTGTAGATGATGTTATAACACTCCAATTTATTCCGTTACTACTGGTCATCACATTCATTCCTGCTCCATATGGTCTATTTCCTATTATTATAAACTCATTATTAAGATATTCTAATGACGAACAAGGCACAATTTGTCCACTAAATGATCTTACTGTCCATGTTAATCCATCCGGTGATGTTGCACAGGAGCCTGAGTTGTCTGTAGCAGCAACAATGGTGTTGGCCCCATAAGCAATTCCTTTCCAATTAGCATAAGCTGGTAATGTAGAATAAGTAAAATCATAAACACTACCATTTAAGAACTTAATAATAGCAACTTGAGAACTAGTATTTGATGTTAATATAAAGTTGTTATTAATAGGATCATATGTAGAATTAATCCACAAGGCGCTAGTACTCGGTATCTCATTTGATATATCATATGATTGCCAAGTCATGCCATTATCAGTAGAATAATTAATTATATAACTAGCATATGCTGCAGCAACGAATACTCCATTACCATAACAGATTGTTGTCCAATTTTGATTATCTGGTAAGTTCTTTAAAACAAAAAGACCACCATAGGTTTGAGATACCATAGCCTTGTTATTGCCATACGATACAGCAACAGCATTGGCTTGAGGTATAGATATTGTTGGTGTTACGGTTACTGTTGAAGTGGGGGTGGTCGTTGGGGTGACGCTAATAGTAGGAGTAACTGTTATTGGGGTAGTTGTAACAGTATTTGTTATGCTTGGGGTTATAGTAATTGTTGGACTAACACTAGCTGTTGGAGTCGCAGTATTCGTGGAAGTTATTGTTGGGGTGGGGGTGGTAGTTTGACTATTAGTTGGAGTAACGCTAATTGTTGGAGTAACTGTTGCTGTTGATGTTATACTCGGTGTTATTGTTCTAGTTGGAGTAGTAGTAGCAGTTGTACTACTAGTAGGGGTAACTGTTATTGTTGGACTAATACTAATTGTTGGAGTCGCAGTATTTGTGGAAGTTATTGTTGGGGTGCTTGTTGGCGTATTTGTTACGCTTGGTGTTATGCTAATTGTTGGCGTGATTGTATTAGTAGGAGTAATTGATGGAGTATTCGTCGTCGTTATAGATGGTGTGGAACTATTAGTTGAAGTTACTGTATTGGTAGGAGTTACTGTTTTCGTTGGCGTTGTAGTTAAGGTAACACTCGGCGTTATGGTATTGGTAGCGGTATTACTTGGTGTTATAGTGCTTGTGTTCGTTTTAGTAGGGGTTATACTATTAGTTGGCGTATTGCTAGGTGTTGTTGTGGGTGTTTTTGTTTGTGTTGGGGTAGGGGTCAGAGTAGTAGACTGAGCAACAAAAGAGAACTCCCTCTCTGCTCCATCATAAATAACCTCACCATTATTATTCAGTCTACCGGCTGCTGCTTTAAATGTATAGGTTCTTCCATTCACCATCCTTAATCTAACATCATTATAGTTTAGTGTTATGCTACCATTAGCATTTATGCCATCATAATCATCACTAAAATTAAGACTATCACAAGCTAAATGATAGCCACCAAAAATTGAGTTAGCAGGTATTGTTGGGGAGACAAAATTAATTGTAAAAGATTGTGCCGATGTTGTAACTGATACAGTTGGTTGCCCTATTGGTGAACCAATATTTAAAACAGGAACAGTCAAGCTAGCAGATCCAATTGTTCCACAATTTGTTAGATTATTATCACAAGCACTAACATAAAAAGTTACAGTACTACCAGCAGATGGAAAAGTATTAGCTTCATAATAGCTGAAGACACTGTTGTTTGCAGTAATACCCTCATCTCCAATTCCAGGAACACTAGACTCTACTCTATAATTAATTGGTCCTGTGTTTGTTGATAATATATTTAAGTTTTCTGGATAATTCCAGGAAATACTAAAAGATGGCTGATTATTAGTAATAATAGTTTGTACAACAATGTTCGTAGGAGCAGTTGCTGGAAGATTAGCTGTTGATAATGATATTGATTGATTTAATAATGAAATATTAGGCAATAATTTACCATCAAAAAACAATCCTTTATATAAAGCTTGTATATTATCGTTAATAAAAACACTATTTTGATAAATTAATTGTCCAAGATTTACCGGACTGCACATTGATTTGCTTGGAGTAACTGTTGGAGTAGATGTTTTAGTCGGGGTTGGAGTCTTAGTATTTGTTGGTGTTTTTGTCGGGGTTCTAGAATTAGTTACAGAAATTGTTGGAGTTATAGTAGGAGTAGATGTGTTTGTTGATGACGGCGTTTTAGTTTTAGTTACACTCGGAGTTACAGTTCTAGTAGCAGTTACTGTTAATGTACTTGTTTTTGTTGGTGTTTGAGTAACAGAACCTGTAGGAGTTTTTGTTAAAGAAACTGATGGAGTAACAGTATTTGATGGAGTAAGTGTCTGGGTTGGAGTTGGAGTTGGGGTGATACATCCAAGATTCGTTGGTCCATTAGCCACACCAGTTACTGAGTCTGCAGTTACTGATGTTGGAACAGAATCACTTTTTGTAGAATAAGTCCAATAATCAGCTCCAGTTCCACCCTTATTTGGATCATAATAAGCAGCTTTATACCATTCATTCTCTGTTGGTATCCAGTAAGAGTTACTATTATTTTTTGATGGCTTACCAGTTCCTTGTATTATAAAACCAGATAAAGAATACACTCCATCCTCTGTAGTTGAGTTGGATGGAACTCCTGTTGGTTTTCCATTACTTAGCCAGTTCACATATCTTGCAACACAAAACCAATTTATAAAATTAACTGGTTTATCTCCCATGTTTGCAAGAGAAGCATAAGAATATAATCCTGAAATTCCTGATCTAGAAATGCCTCCTCTTTGTGCAATATCTCCCATTTGAGAAACCCACAAAGATAAGCTGTTAGAAGATATTGCTACTGCATTTAAAAATTCAACATATTCATTATTAGTTATTAGATATTTTTTAATTTGATAAGTATAGCTCACAGATCCAAGATTATTATTAGAAGAGTCAGAACTATTATTTGTGTTATTAATTAAAACATAGTTCTGTGAGTCTATGCTTGCCGAACTTTTTGCTATTCTAAAACCCAAATCACTTCTTTTAGAGTCAAAGAAGTTAATATCAGCATAAGTCTTTTTTAAAGAATCTCCATTGCTAGCAAATGATCCACCTCTAAAAATTGGATAGCTATTACTTATAGTATCTAAAAGCTCATTAACATTTCCGCTTTGATCATATGTTCCGTAGTAACTAGGTTGTCCATTTGATCCTACAGAAGTAATATTACCAGTTAAAGCATTCCATGATGCTGAATTATTATAATTAGCGGTATTACAATTATTTAATAAATAACTCATCACGTTTCCTTATAGGGCTATCAACAACTTGTAGTTCCGCCACATTGAACCGTTAATGTGTCAGTAGCAGTTTCTCCTGATGTTAAATTAGTAGTAATAACCCTTAATGCTCTTGTGTTGCTGTCAGATAAATCTGAAGTTAAGCGAGTACCAAAGGTTATATTTCCATTAATGTCAGTAACGGCTATGCCGCTAATTGGTAAAGTACTGATTTTCCCATCACTGATTGTTGGTATAAATTCATATCTATATGCTTGAGCCGGTGAGCCAACAATAGTAGCTGTTAGGTCTCTTGTTCCGGTGCAACAAGGATAACTTAAACTTAGTAACGGAGCATTAGTAAATCCTACAGAGTATTTATCGAGACAATTAGAACAAATAATAGTAGACTCTGAGCTAGATACTTTAGAATTATTACAGTCTTGAGTTAGCTCCATCTTTAATTTGCATATTTTTTCTAATCTAGCAACACCATAAGATAATAATGTATTTATTGAATATGGCTCAACCCCAATAGTGTTTTGTGGACATAACCCTGTTGATGCACAAAACGACAGTCTAACAGATACTGTTTGGTTATCACTAGTTGGTACAATAACTCCACTATTTGGATATAAAACAATTGGCCAATTAGCATCAGAAGTAAAAAATCTATAACTATACTTTTCTCCGGCCTTAAGATTTGAAAGAGTAGCAGATACTGTTGTTTTGCTAGTTGTGGAACTGGTCAGAGTAACAGAGTTTGGTAGTGAAACTGTTGGTTTTGTTAAACAATTATCACAAACTATTGAAAAAGAAGTTTGAGTTTTTGTTTGCAAAGCACTAATATCGATAGGAGTAATAGTTAGCTTAATTTTACCATAAAGTTCATCTCCAGCATAACACTGGTTAGACTGTTGATACTTTAGAATATCGCTTTGTGATTTCTGACAATTATCTGATGAATTGCAAAAAGAAGCTAAGGAGCTAAGAATATATGTTTCTTTTGTTGATTGTATTGTGCCAGATGATGGCAGAATACTAATGGGCCAATTGCCATCAATTCCTTCAAACTTATATGTATATTCCTGATTTGGAATTAATCCACTAATAGTTATTGGTATATTGTTAGCATTTTTAGTACTAGCATTAAGAGTAACATCAGGAGCTGATATGTCTATATTGGGTAAACAGGTGTCACATTCTACTAAACATGAACGACTATAAACAACGTTATTATTATTAGAGTTGGTGATAACTAGGTCTAAAACAGTATATAATGTTGTATTATCAACAGACAATGTTGTTTGTTTAAGATTAGTTGTTGGAATGTTATAAAACACACTAGGGTCACTTGGTGAGCATGAAGCGGCACTTGGACAAAAGTATGCATAAGAATTTAGTTGTGGAGGATAAAAAACTCCTGAACGAGGCATAATTTTTACTGGCCAATTCCCGCCTCTATTATTAAAAATAAAGTTATATTGTTCTTTATCATCTAATCCGTCCACAGATACATCTATAAGCTTGATTGTTGACATTACATTATACCTTTTATTTATGAGTCTTGTATATTTTTTATATCTACAGATGAATTTATCGAGCTTGGTGCCGAATAATTCTTACATGTTAACTTTAAAACATTACTATAGTGAATAATAGTAGGATAATCTTGATCAGTTAAAGATGCTCTTAATGTTATCGAAGGTCTATACCACGACTGTTTAGTTACGTTATTGTTTTGAGAAACGTATGTCAAAACGTTATTAGTATTACTAGGATACTGTTCTGTTGACGGGCAAAATACACCGTCTATTTTTATTGAATCTGTTGCTGAAGTAATTTTTATTAGTCCTGTTGGATGAGAAACATAATAAGGCCATGTTGCCGATAGTGACTCTATTGAATATCTATATGTTTTATTTTTACTAAAATTTGTCAAATTAACAGATAGTGTTTCTTTTTGGTTCTTGACTCTGTCATCCTCATTAGTAATACTAGAAGATATTATAGCTTGTGGCAAACAATCTATACACTTTATAGTAAACTCATTACTTAATACAGAGTCTCCATCATATGATTGTGGCGTTAATTCAAGTTGTAATATTATGTGCTTATCATTTAAGTTAGAAACTAAACATGAAACAGGAATATTATATTCTATATTTGATACGTTACAGTTCTGGGTTGTTGGAGATAGAGTCAGTATTGATTGTATTGATCCAGAAGTTGAGGTGGATCTTAATGTTCCACTAATAGGGGTTATATTGGCTGGCCAATTACTATTAATGGTATTGAATTTATATGAATATGTTTCATTAATCTGTAAATTATCGGCATTAATATGTAAAAAACTACTATTTCCTGTCCTTGTATTTAAATCGACTGAATCAATACTAACTCTTGGTAATATATCGGGATCAGCAAAATTGGTTACTGTTCCACCTAATACTGGTATGCTAAGTGGCAGAAATGATGTGTCTCTAACAATAAAATAATATGATAGTTTAGAGTCTAGATATTCTAATGTTGAATCGGGGTGTGGAATATAAGTATATTTTGTATTTCCTAATTCGTCAGTGGTTTCTGTTAGTTTTGTCCAAAATTTTAATATTTTACCATTAATGTCCTGACTACTATAAATACTCCCGATTGACTGAATAAATCTATCATATATAATCTTGTCTGTTGTAGACAAATTTTGTGGTTTAGTTTTTAATGGTAGTTGTGCTTTGCCATTATAGTGTGTAATAAAAAATTGGCTATTTATAATCATATTTAATCCATTTATTTATGGTTTGTACTAATAATTACACCATTTAGATATTTGACATACATATAGAATCATTTAAAACTCTGCCACCAAGCTTAATTATAGATACTTCTGGAATAGGGGCTGGTAAACTATCTTTTGCTAAAAGGGTTGTATTTTTAATAGGCAAAAAAATTATTAAATTTGATAAACCAGTTGATACTTCCGGAATAAACTGTGCAATAATTTGATCTTTAACTTGATAGGTCCAATTATTATTCTGATCTAATACAGTATAAAGGGGAGACTCTATTGTTGTTGATTCTGTACTTGTGAAACATCCGAAAATTGTTGTTAAAGAATAAATTCCAGAATATTCAATAGAATTACCAATTTGTTGGTTTAATTCAAATACTGTGTCAGATACTATACTTTTAACCGTTATTATTGCGCTGCCTGATCCACTATTCGCAAATACTATAATTATATTAGCATTTAATGTTACAGACTTACTGATAACTACTTTTGAGGCGGCTTCATCTATAGAAACAATTGACCCTAATAGTGTTCCGTCTTGCTTATATGCCAACATGCCAACAGATAAGCTTGAGATATTAGCAAGAGTAATACTTGTTGATGATGATACTGCAGAAGATACTATTTTGGATACTCTGTTGAGTGATTGATCCAATCCTGGTCCTTGGATCGTTGATCCAACCATAACGGATGATGTTGATTCATTATTTCCAGTTATTTGTATTAAACTACCACCATTAGGTCCAAAATTAGAAGAACTAGAACTCAATAATTTACCTGTAACAGAAACCACAGATTCTGGATAACAAACTATTAATATATAATCAGTATATATGATAGTATTATTTGTGTCTTTTATTACTAATCTTAATAGTGTTTTTGTTTGTGCTTTACGTAAAGATTTTATCTTAATAAATACTGTAGGATTAAATAAATTAGATCCAAAAATAGAATAAGAACCATTTGATGGCTCAAAACTTATAATATTAGCCGGGCTCTGTGGAAGACTAACGGGAGTATCAAAATACAGTATATATTGATTCTTCTGTTTTAGATTAGATGGAGTTGGAAAGGATATAACTATCCCTTTTTCAGCCTCTTCTAAAGAATAATTAACAGTATTAATCATATATTATATCCAGTTAAGATTGTGTAGCACATTTAATAGTAATAATTTTTTCAATTAATTTTTTACTATCTGTAATTGAAGATACTATGAATTTAAATATACTAATATTTTGTTGATTATTTGAAATAGATAGATTTACTGGAACAACACCTTTTCTTACAGATATTGTTTCATTAGTTGTTGTCCCTGGTTTTGGGATTGTGTATTCAGAATACTTTACAGACTGTACGTTAATATCTGTTGGTAATGAATTTGTTGTCAATTCAACAAGCTCAAAAGAATACTGATAAGGATCTAATTTTAATTTACTAACTTCAAATTCTAATATTCCACCTAAGCAACAGAAATTTTCTACTATATCATTTCCTACTATTGTATTCTCATAATTTAGTACAATTTCTGGAGTAGGATCAAAGCAAATTTTTTGAGCTATCCATTCTACTATGGATCCATCCATAAGTTTTGTATACAGTCTTCCAGTAACGCTATTTATTACTAATTCTCCAACTAAAACCTGATCGACACTTGGAAAGCCATTACCGCTTTCGTCTCTTTTTAATAGTAGTTTCATACTGAACATACTCCTGTAAATAATACTGTTCCGAAATCCCAGTTGCTTAATTGATCTGTTTGTTGTTGAGAAACAGCATCAGGATCATCTTCTGGTAGAACATTACCAGAACTATAAATATAAGAAAAAGCGCTTTGACCAAAAGAGTTCCATGCTGATATTCTATAATAATAATTTATTTTAGATGTTGTGCCAGTAATTGTTTCTGTAGTATTAGTTATTAATTGATCAAGAGCGGAAACTGCAGGATCATAACTTGGATAATATTGCCAAGTTAATCCATTATCAGATGATTCTTCTATTGAAAAACCCAATAAATTGGAAGATCCATTTTGTCCAGCGACCCATGATAATTTAATGTCTGAGTATGCGCTAGTATCAAATGTTCTGACTTGAGTCAAACCATATGGAGCCTTTGGAACAGATAATCCTGGAATTATTGTTGAAGAAGCATTGGAATATTCTCCTATACCAATATAGTTTTGAGCAGCAACCCTGAAGCGATATGAGGTCAATGGAGATAATCCAATTATAGTAGCCTTATTAGAATATGCATTTGCTCTATTAATATAGAAATTACTACTATTGGGAATATCTGTCCAAGTTGAACCACCATTAGTAGAAAATTGTATTAGATAGTTTATTATCTGACTATTACCGTCGCTTAATGGAATGGTCCAAGTTATCGAGGACTCTGAATTACCAGATCCATTATTGTCAGGATCCAACATTATATTAGATGGTTTTCCTGGTATTGTTGGATTGCTCTTTGGTATTCTAGAAATTATTTTACCAGATTGATCTATTGTTAATAATGCATTTGGTATATATGGACCAGCATTATCTCCTGTGGGCTTGGGTCTGAGATATAGATTTTCTGAAATAATATTATCACTATATAGTGTTGATCTTACTGTTAGATCAGCATATGTTGTTATATATTTTTTAGTTTCGACTACACCATTAATCTCAATTCCTGTAGGAATACTATCTATGGCATATGCCCCACTAGTATTAATCATAACCTTTGGCTTGGTATCATAAGACCATCCAGAAGGAATTAACTTAGCCCTATCCATATACTTGGTAAAGTATACTCCAGAAGTTGGACTTCCACTAACTGAATTTGGTATATTAGAATCAACCTTAAAAGCAGGTACTAATCCAACAGGAATATTATTTTCATTTAAATCAAAAATACTTGCATCATAATTTTCATGCAGAGTTTTTCTTTCTCCATAAATTATAAAATCAATATTTTCACCAAGCATATTAAATGCAGTATGCGTATTGGGTCGAATACTAATACTATTTAATGTACTGGGCTTAAATTTTAATTCACTATTAGCAACATCCGACTGGGTGCAACTATATTTTTCTTTAGCTGTTCGTCCCAATTGCATATCAAGATACGCACCTTTTGTAATAGAGTAGGCGTATCCATTTCCGCTATATGCTGTCTGATCCGCCCATGGAATTGGCGTACATATTTTTGCAACAAACCCAGCAACGGGATTGGAACTTGTGCCTTCTGGATCAACAATAGTAGTTTCTTTGAATAAAACTTCTAGTGGAGTTTGTAAATCTGGATTGGCTTCATCAGCGACATATGTGATTTGAGCAGCTAGTTTTATGTGAACGATCTCTCTTGTATCATTACGAACTAATTCAATAGTGTCATATCCTTCACCTAATTCTTGTTTGAGAATTTCTAAGGTTGGGGTGTTTTTCCAATCTTGCGACCATATAGGCTTATTTGCATAAAATATAATTTGACCATTCTCTATTGTTATTGGACGCCTTGGATATCTATTCCATAAAACCCCGTCTGCATTTAGATAAGATGCGGCTTGCCATTCTGCTGGATTATTGACACCCATGTGAGTTAATATACTACCAGCATATCCTTGATAATTTGGAAATATTTGAATGCCACTAGTAAATGTTGTAATTGCACCAATTTTAATGGATGGTGGAATTGGAGGATCTGATGAGGCTAAACCTTCTACATATTCTATACTTGGAAACGATTTAATCTCATGAGAATCTGGGCTGTTGATATTACCAGAACTAACATACAAAGGGCCATAACTATATGATGGCATAGTTAACATTGATAATCCAGTATTATATACTAGTTTATTATCTGGTATTCCTACTAAATCTTGTTCTCCAGATCTAAATACTATAGCTCCATCAGAACCAGGATATGCTGATACTACATGTCCTAAATTGTCTATTTTTTGTATGGATTGATAATTTAAATTTTTAACTCGTAAACCACTAGCATCAACATACCCTTGAGATACTAACTGAATACCACTTGCTCCAACAAGCCACATATTTCCACTAGCAGCCAATTGGATGTTCTTATCTCCCAGGATATTATAATATTTTCCATCTATTTTTTTATTTCCGGTGTTAATACTAACTCCGGGCCAGCCGCTAGGTCCAATAATTGTATACCAGGGATTACTCATGATTAATTTCCTCTATTTAATTAAACCATCCAGGACCATTATTATTTGTATCACACCACCAAGGAATCTCATTATATGATAGAGTGTTATCGGAACATAGCGAGATAGTATCTTCATCTAATCTTAATGGCTTAGCATTAAATGAACAACCAGCAGATATGCAACTCGCAACAGAGCCAAAAACAGAAGCATAAGGATTATTATATTGGGTTAATAGATTTATTGATGGAGATACTGTGGTTGTCCCTTGTGATGTAGGAGTATCTACCACTACTGGATCAGTTAACCCTGTAAAACTTTTTGCAGATCGTATGGTTCCGTCACCAACAACAATATGGTCAACATATAACCACCCACTAACACTAAGATTAGCATATAATTTTGCTGCCGAACCTGTGATATCAATACCTGTGGCTATAACTTCTGGCTCACTACGCTTAATACTTACGGTAGATGTTCCTGTAAAATCGTTAGAATTAACAGGACGATAGTAGGCTGCCTTATGCCATTCATTAAGATTGGGCAACCAATACTTTCTATACGATGACTTAACAACATTATAAGAATTACTTCCTATACTATATATTGTATATGCTCCGACACTTAAATTATAATCAATATCAGACTCACTTAGCGTAATACTTGCTCCATTATGTAGCCAATTAATGAATTTAATGGCACTCAAGTAGCTAACAAAAACTACTGGTTTATCACCCATATTTGACTTTGTACTATACTCATATCCAGCATTACTAATACGAGTAATTCCTCCTTGAGCATTACTACTCATTCTAATGTCATATAGTTCACGATCATTAATTTTTGCTACTGCATTTAAAAATGCACAGTATTGTGTATTTGTTACTTCGTATTTACCAATACGATAAATATTATTTACAACACCAAGATTATTAATAACTTGTTGAGAATAAACTGTTGGAGATCCTGCTGGGTTTTTAATATAAATAGGATTTAAATCTTCTATATTTTTAGGATTATTAACTCCAACAAAAGACATATTAAGACCATTTGTACTAGAGATATAAGTCTGGTCTGTTATACCTTGTAGACTAGCAATTCTAAACCCAACATAATTATATCCTGATGCTCTAATTAAGGACTCAATACTTTTTAAAACATTAGATCCTATTATGCTGTCATTTGCTGTAGAATAAGCTCCTCCCGCAATAAATTCTATACTATCTCTAGATTCTATTGCGTCTTGTTTTTCTATCCATTCAGCAGCATTACCGTTCTGATCGTATGTTCCATAGTAAGACGGCAATCCATTAGTGCCCACACTAGACAATAATCCAGAAAAAATATTTCTACTATTATCATATGCGTAATTTGCAGATGAATACTGGTTTGATAATCCTACTCCTGTAATATTAATTATTGTAGAAAACATATCCGAACGACCCGTGGCAAAACCCGAATAGATTCCAGAAGGTATTAATATTCTTCCTGTATTTGCTTTAATAAATAATGCTGGATCATCACCAAGTCCATATACTGAGAAATTAATATCTTTTTGGCCAGCATTAAATGTTGTATCTACTAATGGTCTAATGCTTAAAGTATTAGAAGAAGAATTTGAAATTATTCCATCATCAACACTCTTAGTCATTGTTAAATATCCACCCTTAGTTATGGAGTAAATATTAATATTCGATGTTGTATTTTGTACGATGCTTTCATCAACTAAAAGTCCAACAATAGCATTGCCATTTAGCTCTAAACTAATAATTTTTCTATATAAATTGGATCCATTGTATGATATTACTATTTGGTCTCCAGGAGCAAACTCATCAGAAGGAATGCTATCTGTGAAAGTAATTTGTCTTAAACAAGCTGTTGCTGTTCGTGGAGAATATTTCGTCCAAACTATGTCTCTCTCAGTTAAGAAATAGTCATCTAGAGTATATATTCCAGTAATTGCTCCGTTTGCTGTTGTGCTCAATAATTTATTTGCTGGAACAGGAATTCTTAATGATCCTGCTGAGTCAATACTGAGTGGACTATTAATTATTTTGCCACCAGAAACCATCAATAATCCACTAGACCCTAAATTGCTAATAGTTATATTAGATGCATCAATATTTTGTGCAGATATACTTGTTAAGTATGAGGTTCCTGTGGCGTATACTGAGGAGGATGAGAATGTTATGGACGATTGTGGACTAACGGTTATTTGACTGCTTCCATTAGTTAATGACAAATTACCATTATTATTAATCTGTAATCTATTTCCACTATATCCAACATATGTAG
>Ga0136644_10002770_pt1 | contig 13250 bp, 11 predicted proteins | sample C_130820_EF_Meta_FD_94780 | JGI IMG/M metagenome (GOLD analysis project Ga0136644, IMG submission 94780) | Freshwater microbial communities from Lake Croche, Canada to study carbon cycling - C_130820_EF_MetaG (v2) (version 2) | ecosystem: Environmental > Aquatic > Freshwater > Lake | place... | reverse complement strand
CCTGGAGCAGTTCACGTTCCTGAATCCCGATACCTTCGAGACACAAACCAATTCACTGCCGTTTTCGAATGTTCAACCTCCCCGAACCGCTCATGTCAGTTATCTCCCCATTGCGATGAGGTGGGATGGAGCCCGTGCGGATACCAATGGCACCACCACGTTGGGAATGGGGGTCAACTTTAATTTTGCCGGTGGGCCCTTCTCGGATAGTACGGAATTTGCCACGACCGCGGGGACCACCAACGCCAGCGGCACCTACGTCACCCTGTTGGGAAGTGCCAGCCGTCAGCAGAAGCTGCCGGGTGACTGGACCCTTCTCGTCAAGGCCGATGGTCAATGGGCCAATGAACCGCTGATTAGTAACGAACAGTTTGGGATGGGGGGGCTTGCGGGCGTCCGGGGTTATTTGGAAGGAGAGCGCTATGGAGATACCGGCTGGCGGACGACGTTGGAACCACGAACGCCCATGGTCGATGTTGGCATGGTCGACGGAACAATGCCCTTACGTTTTCAGGGTGCCTTTTTCATGGATTACGGGCGCAGTTACTCGTTGAACCCCCATGCGCCCGTCCACTTGCAAACCCTTTGGGGAGCTGGCATGGGAATCAACGCCAAGATTGGAGCCACCTTTGATTTTCGCGCGGCGGTTGCCTGGGCTTTGCTCGATGCCCAAACCACCCACGCTGGGGCCATGCAAATCTATTTCGCCATCGCTGCTCAATTTTGACACTCGTCCCGGTCGAAATCTAATCTCCGTCCAATGAAAATAGCGTTTCGCCATGTAGGAAATGCCCTTCCCGTCTGGTCGCTGGCCTGTGGGTCGTGGTGGCTGCTTTGCGGTTCATCCGTTGAGGCGAATCCCGCAGGCATGACGGTCGGATCGGGATCCGCGTCGGTCGTGGGGCAGGGGCCTGTCCTGACAGTGACCACCTCCGATCGCGCTTTGTTGAACTGGCAGTCCTTTAACATTGCGCCCGGAGAAAAGACGGTCTTCAACCAACCCTCCCCGACTTCCATTGTCTGGAATCAAATCCTCGACGCCAACCCATCCAAAATATTTGGGTCCATCCAGGCCAACGGAATCGTCGTGCTGGCCAATCAACAAGGCTTTTGGTTTGGCCCTGATTCCGTCGTCAAGGCCGCCGGCTTTGTCGCAACAACTGCCTCTGGCCCCGGGCAGGGCTTCTTTAACGGCGGACCGTGGTCGCTGGAGGTTCCCCCACCGGCCGCCAACATTATCAATTACGGTCAGTTATCCGTGGCCTCCGGCGGTTCTCTCTTCCTGGTCGCTGAAAAGGTTGAAAATCACGGTGTCCTCTCTGCTCCCGATGGTTCCTTGGGGCTCTACGCTGGCAAGGAAGTACTTATTTCAGAGCGTCCCGACGGACGCGGCCTCAGTGCCAAAGTCGTGCTGCCTGCTGGGGCGGTGGATAATTTCGGTCGTCTGACCGCCGATGCGGGTTCCATTGCATTATTTGCCCGGGTTGTTAATCAGGACGGCATTGTCCAGGCAGACTCCATTCGTGAGGTCAATGGCACCATCGAATTCTATGCGTCGAGCGAGGTCCATCTCGGGGCCCATTCTGTGACGGAAGCCAAGGGAACCGGTTCATCTGCGAGCCCGGGCGGGGCGGTGACCATTCGGAGCGATGGTGTGGTCACGGATGACCCGACCGCACGGGTGAGCGTGTCGGGTGGAGTCAACGGGGGCGATGGTGGACATTTGGAGGTATCCGCGACGGTTTTTCCAACCCTTCAAGCCCAACTGGAGGGAAATGCCGCTTCGGGCTTTTCCCAGGGTCACCTCCTCATTGATCCCGACACCATTCGAATCAGTGACAGCGCGACCGGTTCCATTCCTTCGGGAACGGTCAACGCGGGGGACCCACCCACGACCCTGGTTCTGCCCCCCAGTGCATTCGCGAATTTTTCAACCATCAATTTGCAGGCGAGAAAGCTAATCGATATTCGCAGCCTTTGGACTTTGCCCGACGCACCCATCGGTGGGGCCTCTCTGACGTTGGAATCGGGAAGCGACATCGCCTTTGCCCAAGATGCAGGAATCCGTGCAGGGACCGGTTGGAATGTCAGTCTGCTGGCCGGAAGCAAGTTTGATGGTCAGGGTGGAATCACGGCGGGGTCGGGTTCCATCCGGGGTCTCGACGCCTCCGTGCGCTCCTACTCCATTTCCATTGCCGATCAACGTCTTTCCCTGGCGGCTGGTAAGGACATTTTCCTGCTCGGTTCCCAGTTGGATTCCACCCTCGGCGATATCTCCATCCGCTCCCTCGGCGGTTCGGTCTCAGGTTCCTCCTTCTCCGTCAGTTCGACTTCCGGGAACATCGCTATCCGTGCAGCCAATAATGTCACCTTGTCCAGTGGTGCTATTGCTACTCACGGCGGCGGGCAACTGACCGTCAACGCCGATTCGGGGAACATCACAGCCACCTCCGCACTACTCTCCTCGGAACAAGGTGACATCTCCCTTTCAGCCTCGGGGAATATCTCATTTCCAAAGACCCAGAATGGGACCGTTCGCACCACCGCCGGCGGCAATATCATTGCCGAAGCAAAGAACGGGTCTTTGACGACCGGTGGTAACAATAATGGCTATCAAATCCCAGGCTTAAACCAAAACCTGATTGTCAGTCCCAACCTCGGGGGCTTCAGCACCGCGGCGGGTGGAAATGTCACGCTGACCGCCGGACTTGACGTGACCGCGTACCTTCCGGTTTCCGAGGACTTGAAAAGTTCGCGAATCGATGCCGGCACCGGTGCCTTTGGTTTTGGTGTCGATTCCCTCGGCCATGCCATCAAGGGCAATGTCACGGTCAAGGCCGGGCGGTCCGTGTTTGGGCATTTTGTCGTGGCCGACGGCAGCGGCTCCATCACGGCTGGAGACAGTGCCGGAGTGAGCCAGACCCAGTTGGCTCTGACAACGCGGACCGGTTCGTGGAAGGTGTCGGCGAAGAACATTTCCCTGCAAGAAGTTCGCAATGCCCAAGGCGTCTTCAATAATGGAGGCGGCAATGCCGCGGCTAACAGTCACTACCATCTTTTCGATTATTCGACCGGCTTCGATGGAATACCGGTGACCTCGGTCACCCTGATTGCGGATGACACCGTTGATTTGGTCGGGGCCAACCTTCCTCGCAACCGGACGGACGCCAACCTGCTCCCGTCCATCTATCCTCCCGTTTTAAATATCGTCGCCGGAGCCGGCGGGGTCATTCTTGGGAATCCCGTGGATAAAAGTCCCTCCCGGGTCATTCTGTTTCCCTCCCTCCTGGGAGATTTGAACATCTCGTCTGCCGAGGGCGGAATCATTGGCTATGGTGCCGCAGGGTCTTCATTGGTTATTTCCGATAGCGGTTCCACCCGGTGGACGCGCACGGAGAGTTTTGGTGAAACCGACCACAAGTCCGACCGTCCGGTCCATGTGGGAGACCACAAACCGGCGGTGATTGACGTGGGCGGGGGGCTCGACAACGTCCTTTTCAGTCTGTTCAAAGCCACCCAGATGAAGGTTGGAAAGGATGTCAACCTTACCTCGATCGATTGGCAGAATAACAATGAGGATGACGTCAGCAGCTTGATTGTCACCGGAGACATCAAGAATCGCAGCCAGTATACGTTCGCAAAGCTGGGGGAAAAGGATAGCGAGCCAGACCTGACTCTCCTGCAGCAAAGTTGCGCCGTGATCGATGCCCTCCTTGGCTACGATTCAAAGAGTCGAACCGTCATCTTGCGGGGTCGATTGACCCAGCAGCAGGCCGACGACCTCAAAAATTTCACAATCCAAGGCGTCGACTCTGCCGGCCAGCCGATTTGCATTCCGAAGGACGATTTCCTTTCCGACGCGGTGGTGGACACGTTATTGAAGGGTAGCGCCGATATCACCGGGATACCGCAGCTCGGCTATCAGGTCGCCGGCCCCGGAAAATTAAAGGTTCAGGCTCGCAGCATTGATTTGGGCGTCTCTTCGGGGATCATCTCAAAGGGAGCGCTTTCAAATCCGGCAGTTGCTAAAGCCTCTCTGAAGGCAGCTGATTTGGATGTCTCAACCACATCGGGTGACATCTCCCTGTTTTCCTCGGCCATCATTTCCGAGGCGGGAGGGGCGGTCGGCGTCAAGTCGGGAGGCAGGGTTGTGGTCGGTTCCGACCTGGTCTTGCCGACCTCCGAAGGTGCGCGCGGCATCTATTCCACCGCCAACAGTCCGGTGACGGTGACCGCGGAGGGCGACATCGACGTCGCCGGTTCCCGAATTGCCACCTACGACGGCGGAAAACTCACGGTCAAATCGTTGACCGGTGATGTCGACGCAGGCAGTGGCGGATTGACCTTTCAAAAAGTTTACCAGGTCCAGGTGGATCCGGACACCCGGGAGGTGAGAGTTTCGTCTGATTTCATCCCGGGGAGCGGCATTTTGGCGACAACCTTCACGACCGGCAAGGCCACGGTGGGGGATATCTGCGTGGCGGCGCTGCAAGGCGACGTGATTGCCAGGACCGGCGGAATCGTGCAGGCCCCGTTCAATGGGACTCCAGGGCAGAATGCCCGGGTCGACATCACTGCGGGATCCCCCGGATATATTGGTAATATCGACGCATTTGGCTCTGGCATCATCGGCGGTACAATCAACGTGGACGCGACTGGAGACGTCAATGGTGTGGTGTTTGCTTCCGGTTCGGCTGATATCAAGACACCCCAGAACATTAACGTGACCTTGATAGCGCAGGGCCCTGTCAACGTGACGGGTGGTACCCTGACGGGCACATTGATTTCCTTTAGTTCCATCAGCGTCGATTCCGGAAGCATTAATGCTTCGCTCCAGGCGAATACTGTCTCCACCGGCGGAACCCAGAATACTGGTGCGTCAGGCTTCGGCGCAGGCAACGCTGCTGTGTCCACCGCAACCTCTGCAGCCGCTGATTCAAGCAAGAAATCCGATGGTGACAAAACGACGGACGTCGCGGAAGACGAAGAGGCCAAGAAAAAGAGGCCTAAACCGTTCCTCGCCCAAACCAAGGCCCGGGTCACCGTCAACTGGCCCGGCCGCGTCGTTCCCAAGACCAACTAAAACGTTTCCATCGACTCCTCCCTTTTAACCCCAATCAGAACACCGAACCATGTACCTCCTCCTTGCAGCCACTGAAGTCCAACAGGACAGTGCGCTGGTCTTCTCTGCCAAACAGCTCAGTCACGAAGGCTATTTCACGATGGGGCTCCTCACCATCGTCTCACTGCTCAGCTGGAGCGTGATCATCAGCAAGGCCCTTCAGCTGGCCAAGGCCCGGCGCGTGACCGCCAAGTTCATGGCCGCCTGGAAGGCCTCTCATGATCCAATGGAAATCGCCCGATCGGGCAAGGAATTCGACGGCTGTCCGGCCTATGAAGTCTATCGGGCCGCCGCCGAGGAAGTGGACAATCAATTGTCCTCCCACCCCCTCCTGGTGCGGGGGGAAAAACGAATCAGCACCTCCTCCTTTGATCTGGTGCGGTCCGCCCTGGCCAGTAAGGCGGGTGCCGAAGCCATGAATCTTGAAAAAGGGATGATCGTGTTGACCACCGCCGTGGCCGGCGGTCCGTTCATCGGCCTCCTGGGAACGGTCTTCGGCGTCATGGAAACCTTTGCCGGTATCGCGGTGAAACAGTCGGCCAGCATCACCGCCATGGCTCCCGGTGTCGCCGGTGCCTTGCTCAACACGGTGTACGGGCTGTTGGTCGCCATTCCGGCCATGTTCGCCTATAACTTTCAGGTGACCACCATTCGGGGGCTGACCAATGAGCTCGATAACTTTGTGGCGGAGCTCGAGGTGGCCTTCGGTCATCGCTATGGTGACAACCGCGCCATCGCCGAGGAAATCAGCGATGCCGTTGAAACACGCTTCATCCGATTGCAGGATGCCGTCAATGCCCAGAAGCAATTGATCACAGCGGCAACCACCCCGAAGGCCTAGTCCCTTCAACGCTCATCCTCCCCCGATTGCATGGTTCGAAAGACCTCCAAGTCCAGTCATCAGACCCTCAGCGAGCTGAACATCACGCCACTGCTCGATCTGGCGTTCGTCTTGCTGGTGATCTTTGTCCTCACCACGGCGCCGCCCATGACCGAGGACCCGATGGAATTGCCCAAAGCACAGGTTCGCCCCAAGGATCCTGACGCCAAGATCAATTATGTGACGGTGGACTCCGCGGGAAAAACCTATTTGAACCGGAAATTGGTGAATCCAATCACGCTGGCCGATGAGATTGCTGCCATGCGAAAAGACGACCCCAACCTGACCTTCACGGTTCGGGGCGATGCCAAGGCCCCCTTCAAACAGGTCCGTGAGGCCCTGAACGCCATTCAGCGCGCCAACGTGCTTAAGGTGAAGCTGGCCACCAAGCCGGACGCCGGAAACTAATCGGTATCGAGCATGTCACTCCCACAACGTCATAAGTCTCGACAGTCGCGGGCCAGTCTTTTGATTTCGATCTTGTTCCACGTGGTGGTCGTGGGACTCGTCGCCTATCTCGCCGCCCGCCAGGGCATGTTGGGTAAGGTCGCCAAGGACATGGTCGCCGTCCAGGTCGAGGAAAAGAAGCCGGTTCCCCAAAAGCCCAAGGATGAGCCCAAGCCCTTGCCGGAAAAGGTCAATCCGGATCAGAAGCCCAATCCAGTGGTTCAGGCTCCGGTGCCGATCACAACCCCAGCACCCGCACCCCAGCCCGGCGATGCTCCGCCTCCCGTGGACGCCCCTGCGGCCGCCGACGCTCCCGAGATGTACATCCCCAATGCCAATGCGGGCGGTGGTGGGGAGGTCTTGACCCCGGAGGAGTCTTATCGGCGGACCATCCAATCGGTATTCCTCTCCGTTTGGGACAAGCCCGTCGGAATCGACGACTCCAGCTTTTCAGCGGATGTGGAGATGACCCTCGACCGTCGTGGTCGGATTGAGGCGGCCCGGTTTGTCCGGGGTTCCGGAGATTCAAAGTGGGATGACTCGGTCAAGGCTGCTTTGAACAAAATCAAGGACATCGGTGCTCCTCCTCCAGACAAATTCCCACCCAGTTTCTCCGTCCGTTTTGATGCCGTCGCCGAATCCGTTCCCGTACAATAAACCGACCGATGAGTGACGCTCCCCAGGGCAAGGGCCAACGCAAACGGCTTTCGCGTTCCAAGCACGGAACGCTTCATGAACTCAACATCACCCCGTTGCTGGACCTGGTGATGGTGCTGCTGGTGATCTTCATGATCACCACCCCGCAGCTTTCCAATGATCTCAAGCTGAACCTTCCGGCCAACACCAAGCCGCCTCCGGGAAAACGGACCGAACCCAATTACATCGACGTCGGCATGAACGGCGAAATTGCCGTCAATAGCCAACCGGCCGTGATCTCGGAGCTTCCAAAAATCTTTGCAGGCATCAAAGCGGGCGATCCAAATCCTCCCTTTGTCATCCGGGGCAACGACCAGGTTCCATATGAAAAAGTGATCGCGATCATGGACCTGCTCCAACAGTCCGATATCAATAAGGTGGGTCTGGCAGCACCTGTGCAGTGAAGGGGCTGCAGTGGGCTGGCGGCACTGGTCAAAATCGATAGAGCGACTTGTCCCACAGTCGCGGGACGCTCCTACGGACGCTCTCCTGCAGGTCCCTGATCCAATCCTTGGCCTCGGGACTTGAACAAAACGCCCGACACCCACTTTCAATACCATCTCAGCCGGAACCACGGAAAAACCACCTCGACCACGACGACCCCCAGGAACATCAGGCTGATGACGGCATTCAACTTGAAGAAGGCGATGTTGATGGAGCGGATGTCGCGCCGGCGTGCCAGCAGGTGTTCCGCAACCAACAAACCCAGAATGACCACCGCCCCCAGCCAGTAGGCGAGTCGAAACGAGTTCAGGAAGCCGAACACCACCAGGACGCCCCACATCAGGAGATGGGCCAGAAAGGCCAGCATCAGCGCATTTTGGGGGCCCCACCGCACCACCAGGGAATGAAGGCCGTGAGTCCGGTCAAACTCGTAATCCTGGGTTGCGTAAATGATATCGAATCCAATCAGCCACAGGACCACCGCCGTCGCCAGGGTCAGGGGCACCAGGAAGCCATTCCGCAAGGCTCCCCAGCTGAATCCGTCCGAACCGGGTGCCAGAAAATCGATTTTTCCGCGCACGGCCAGCCAGGCCCCCAACGGGGCAATCGCCAGAGCGATACCCAGCCAGACATGGGTGTAATCCGTGAAGCGCTTGGTCAGTGAGTAAAAGCAGACGATGGCGAGGGCCACCGGCGATAACCAGAAACACACCGGGTTGAGTCCCCAGGCCGCTGCGATGAGGCCCACGGCACTGAGACCACACAGAATCGTGGCGCTCGTGAGGCTGACCTCACCGGTGACCAGATGGCGTCGCGCCGTCCGGGGATTCAAGGCATCGAACTGTCGGTCCACAATCCGATTGAAGGCCATGGCACAGGTGCGCGCCGAGACCATGGCGACCACGATCAGCAGGAACACCAACGCCCCCGGCCAACCGCGATTCTCGCGGGCGGCCACCACCATGGACGACAGGGCAAAGGGCAGGGCGAAAACCGTGTGACTGAACCGGACGAACGAAGCCCATTTGCGGAGCTGACTCCACAGGGAGGTCGAGGCGGACACTGGAACTCCGGACGTGGTGCTCATTCAGGTTCCTCCTGCCATCGGGCAATCAGGCGGTGGGAAACCTGAAGATGGTCGAGAACGCGGGCGACCACGGTATCGACCACGTCCTGAACGGTCTGCGGGCGGGTGTAATACGACGGATTCGCCGGCAAAAGCGTCGCACCGGCCTGAATCAGGAGCTCAAAATTACGCAAATGGATGAGCGAGAGGGGCGTTTCCCGGGGGACAAGAATCAGCCGACGCCGCTCCTTGAGCATCACATCGGCGCAGCGCAACAGGGCATCGGAACTCAGCCCGTGGGCGATTCGGCCCAGGGTGCCCATGCTGCACGGGATCACGACCATGGCATCGGGAGGATTGGAGCCGCTGGCAAACGGCAGGTTCATGGACCGCGTCGAGTGGATTTGGACTCCCGGCCGCAGTTGAAGCCCGTCCGGGAGTTCCTCCGACAACACCGCGTTGGCGTACGCACTCAGGATCACATGGACCTCATGCTCCTCCGGGTCCAGATGGTCGAGGAGCCGCTGGGCGTACAACGAGCCGCTGGCTCCCGTGATCGCGATCAAAAAACGCATCGCAGGCAGTATTCTCTCGATTGCGGCAAAGCGCCAGCCTGCGTCCCGCGGCAATGTGCCTCCCCGGATTGCGGGAACGAAAAGGGCTCGCTAGGTTCGTTTCATGAAACGCGCCTATGGCCTGATGTTGCTGGCTGGACTGATCCACCCGTTGATTGCCGCCGAACCCAGGGTGGTCTTCAGCCAGGATTTCCAAAAAAGTGATCCGGGATCGGTTCCCGACGAATTTCTGGTCCTGGATGGCCAGTTTTCAGTCCATCAGGAGGGAACTGAACGCTGGCTGGAACTCCCGGGGGCCCCGCTCGACAGCTACGGGTTTCTATTCGGTCCCAGCGAATCCTCCGGTGTGCAGGTGGCCGCCCGGATTTCCACCGCCAAACAAGGTCGAAAATTTTCCACCTTTGCCGTCGGAGTTTCCGGTGCCAGTGGCTATCGCCTTCAGGTGACTCCGGCCAAGAAGTCGGTGGAATTGTTCAAGGGTGATACCGTTGCGGTCACGGCTCCCCTGGATTGGAAATCGGGGGAATGGACCGAGCTACGGCTTCAGGTTCGGAAAATGGCCGACGGAAAAGCCATCGTCGAAGGCAAGGTCTGGACCGCCGGAAATACCGAGCCCAAGGAGCCCACGGTCACCCTGCCCGATGCAGAAATCCTACCGGCAGGAAAATCGGGAGCCTGGGGAATGCCCTACGCGGGTGCTCCCATCCGATTCGACGACCTGAAAGTCACCGCCCTTCCCTGAACAGGCGGAGAGCCGTGGAACCTGAAGGGACGGGGGAGGGAGACACCTCCAAAGTCGGCAGTTCGGGCGTGAATCCAGACCGTGAACCGGGTGAGCGGGCCGACGGCCATCGACGTAGCGCAGGTTTTCCAACCTTCCAATAACAGCCTTTCTCCTTACGGCTCAATTCGTCTGCAACCTATTGAATCAAAGTCACATCGGTAGGGCGAGGCTCCGGCCGAGCCGCGGCGGTCCGTGCCGCGCCCGCCCCGCAAGTTACACCCGCCTGGACGGATCGGCCCAGGCGGGGGGATGGGGGTGATGCTTCAGGGCTGAAGGCCCGGAAGACCACCACTGGACGACTACTTCAGGACAGCCTGATGGAACTCGAACCAGTCATCCAGGTTGTTGAGGTTGACGGCATCGGGTAGCACGGATCCGTCATCAGGGAGACCATTGGCGGCGAGGATGTTCTTCCGGGTCTCGTCCTTGTGGATGTAGCTGATGATGCTCGTGTTCAGCTTGTGGATGTTGGCCTTGGTCAGGTTGACCCCGGGTTGCTGGCGGATCCAGGACTCAAACTGGGGATAGGTCGGCTTGGACTCCTTGATGAAGGCAAGAACGGCTTCCGGGTTCAAACCCAGGGACGTGACCACCATCGTATCGTAGCCTTGGCCAAGCCCCGGATATCCGGAGGCCAGTTTTCCAGCGGCCTCCAGCGAGGCTTTCAGCCACAGACGGGGAAGATGAAGAATACCCAGCGGACCGGCGACGCCGGAGCTGATGAGGGGGACGTAAGTTTCGCTCATGGATGGAGAGTGTGTGTAATTCCGCAGTTGACCCCGGAAGGCTACGGGGCGGGAGACTTGTGGGGCAACTGGTTTTACAACCCACCGGCTGAAGCCCGGGATGGTTTTTCCCCGGAAGCCATGGTGAACTCGGGGCGTGAACTGCTTTGTCACCGGTGCATCGGGATTTATCGGAGCAAACCTGGCCCGCGATTTGGTCCGGTCCGGACACTCGGTCCGGGCGTTGTTGCGACCCGGGGCCGATCTGCATGCACTCGAGGGAGTGGATTTCGAGAGGGTTGTGGGTGACATCACCGACCCTGTAGACCGTCTCCAGACTGCCATGCGGGGGTGTGATTGGTGCTTTCATGTGGCGGCCAGCTACTCCCTGTGGCTGCCCGACTATACTCCGATGTTCCGGGCCAACGTGGACGGCACCCGTCACGTGCTCGAAGCGGCCTGGAAGGCCGGTTGCTCCAGGATCGTCTACACCAGCACGGTGGGTTGCATCGGGCTACCCCAATCTCGCCCCGGAGAATCCGTCATCCCCACGGATGAGGAGATCCCCGTGTTCGAGGCCCAGATGACCAATCCGTACAAGCTCTCCAAATGGAAGGCCGAGCTGGTCGCCCTGGATCTGGCCCGACAGGGTGCCCCGGTCATCATCGTCAATCCCAGCGCCCCAATCGGTGGCTGGGATGTCAAACCCACCCCCACCGGTAAGATTGTCGTCGATTTTCTCAATCGCGACCTGCCGGCATTCCTCGACACCGGCCTCAATTTTGTTCATGTCCGGGACGTGGCGGCCGGCCACCGATTGGCGGCGGAATGCGGTCGCATCGGACGGCGCTACATCCTGGGGAATGCCGAAGGTAATTGGACGCTTCAGTACGCCTTGGGCGTTCTGTCGGAGTTGACCGGAATTCCTGCCCCCCGGCATCAGGTGCCATATCCAGTGGCCTTGGGATTTGCGCACCTGAACGAGCAATGGTCTCGCTGGACCGGCCGGCCGCCCAAGGCACCGGTGGCCGGTGTCAAAATGGCCCGGTATAAAATGTGGTTCAACCCCGTCCGGGCGATCCGGGAACTCGGGCTCCCGCAGACGCCACCGCGGGAAGCGCTGGCGGATGCCGTCGACTGGTTCCGAAGCCAGAAGATGGCCCGGCCTTGACCCGTCGCTGAATCAAACCGTGCGGATCATCAAACCTTGCCGATCCACTTGCGGTCATCCCACACCGCCTTGAGGGAGGTCAGGTTCCGACCATCCAAGACGTGCCGGGCGGCTTTCACCAGGTTTCCCTTGCGGGCAGCCTGCCAGGCATCGCTGGCGCTGATCGCCACAAATTGAAGGACGCTGGGGTCGCGATAGCAGTCAATCATGCAGCGGGTGCAGCCATCCCGAATCAGCTTGGAATCATCCCATTCATACACATTGCACATGGGGGTCTCCCAAAAGTGGCAACGATAGAGATTCAGATGCCAGTCGAGGTAAAAATATTTATGGCCACCCAGGCACCCAAACTTTTCCGTCTCACCCCGGAGATGCCGCTGCATTTCCGAAAGGGATTCCTCCGGATTGACCACAGGATAGCCGCTCGTCCGCTTCATGGCCTTGATCTGGTCGAACAGGCCAATCAGTTCGTCCTTGGTGAAATTGACCAGCCCGCTGTCACTAAAACTCAGGTAACTTGATGCCAGGCTCGTCAATGGGTAACTGAAGGTGCAGGACTTGAATCCAAGCTCCTCCAGAAATGCGGGAAGTTTGCCGTAGTCCTCGATCAACTTGCTGGCGGTGATGCTGGCCGTGGTCTGAATGCCCAGTTCGTGGAACACCTCGTTCGCCCGCTTGATCTTACGGCAGACATCCGGCAACCCGCGGTTCTTTTCATGCCGCGCCACATCATGAGCGTCAATGGACATGATCACGCTGGTCAGGCCATCGCTCGCCAGAGCCTTCATGTTCTCCTCGTTCCACAGGGACCCGTTGGTGCAAATCATCGGGTGGATGCCGCGCGCGGCAGCATACCGGACCATCGAACGCAGTTCCTTGTGCACCAGCGGTTCACCTCCAACGAAAAGCAGGTAGCCAATGTGGTTGCGAACGGCGATGTCAATGACGTCCTGGGCCTCCCGAAGCGTCACACTCCGGCGTTGCTTGGGGTCAAATTTGTCGACGGCAAAGCCGCAAAAGTCGCACCGCGCGTTGCAGACGTTCGTGATGGCGAACTGAAGATACCCCGGCCCGCCGTGACTCAAAACGTCGCCGATAAGGCTGAACGTTGATTTCGACGGACGCGGCACCGGTCGTGTGAAGTCGACCGGATGCGGAGGCTGCGGGGTGGGAACCGCCGGGTGGGCAGTCAAGGTGGGTTGGTTGAGGGCGACCGCGGACATGCGAGCAGAGCGTTGAAACATCCTCGTTTTCGCACCAGCCGCAACCTTTTCCGTCAGCGAGCCTCAAGGAACCTCCCAACAAGGACCAACAAATGACCTGTCCCTCTGTCTTGAATG
>Ga0136644_10002768_pt1 | contig 13254 bp, 11 predicted proteins | sample C_130820_EF_Meta_FD_94780 | JGI IMG/M metagenome (GOLD analysis project Ga0136644, IMG submission 94780) | Freshwater microbial communities from Lake Croche, Canada to study carbon cycling - C_130820_EF_MetaG (v2) (version 2) | ecosystem: Environmental > Aquatic > Freshwater > Lake | place... | reverse complement strand
ATATTAAGCACATACATATTTAAGTATCACTACAACAAGTCTCATTTTAGCTATATTTAATATAATTAAATTTTTATAAATTATATATTTTTAAATTTTGTTGTTATTTCTTCTAATTCATAATTAAATTTAATTTGATTAACTATTTCGTTTAGAAAATAAAAATTATTATTATTTTGAAGTTCATTTAGTAATAATTCACCATCTATTTTAAAATTATAATAATCAATCATATTTATTTGTTCTAAAATTTTAAATAATAAAAAAATAATTGGTTGGCATTCTAATAATGAAGGAACATTATTTAATAAGTTATTTAAATCAACTTGATCATTGTAATTTAAAAAATGTTGACACTGATTATTATAATATTCTGAATCATATATATTATTTAATATTTCTGCTAATATAATATAAAATGAATCATTATAATAAATATAATTTGATATTAAATACTTATTAAAATATTTATTAATAATTTCTTTTAATAATAATGTATTGAATATAGACATATAAAATATATTATTATTTATTTTTTATATATATGTAAAATATAAATATTTTGTATGTATAAATACTATAAATTTTAAGTAACTACATTAATTTATCTAATATTACTTTAATACCAAAGAAAACAAAAATAGCTTTTTTCATACTTAGTGTATATTTTTTATCTAAAAGATTAAAATATATATTATTATTCAAATTATCTTGATTATATAATTTTATGATTTCTTCATTACACATATTTGTCTTTGGTTTAGTCCATGAATTATCAAGTTTATGTAAAAAATCATATACAATTTTCAAATTAAAATAATGATATTTAAAAAAGTAATATATAATATCTCCTTTAGAATTATTTTTAATTGATTTTAATATATATGTTATAATTTTTAAATATTTCTTAACATCATAACGATTTATATGCGATGTTATTGTTCTTTCTTTATTAGTATAATTTACAATATAAAGAACATGACTATAAAATAATAAATTATTAAATCTAATTTTATTTTCATTAATATCATCATTTTTTCTAACATTTATACTAATATCAACTAATTTATTAAAATAATCATTAAATTTATTTGATGATCCTCCATATTGTGTTGGTAATTCAATTATAAATTTTTTATATTTATGTAGTATTGACCCTTGTATTAGAAACTTATTATATTCTTTTATAAATTCATTTAATGATTTCATTTTATCAAATGTATTTAATTCTATATTATCTAGTTCAATAAATTTTTTCTCTATAATAATATTAAGTTTAGGATAGTCAGAATATGTTTTCTTTCTTAATTCTTCAAGTACATTAGCTAATGCAGAAAATAGTTTGTCATAATCTCTAACTATTTTTTCTATTTTAATATCAAATTTATTAATAGTTTCATTAATTAATTCATACTTTTCTTCAATAGATAAAATTAAAGTAATATATTGACTTATGTTTTCTTTATTTATTTTATTAATATCATTTATATCAGAATCTATTTTCTTAATCAAAACATTAATTTGTTGAATTAACTCAGATGATAAAAATATTAAATCAGGACTTGAATTACAATATATTATTTTTTTAAATAACGCTGATTTAATATTAGATAAATATTCAGTACTTATATCTATTCTTTTCAATAATTTTTCTAATTTATTTGGATCAATTTGTATATTTATTCTATCAACTAATAAATCATAATTGCTTATTATATGTTTATCTAAATTTAAAAATAATTCAGGTCTTAATTCATATGATAAAATAAGTGAATTGTGTTGTAAAGTATCTATAAAATCATCTGTTAATATTAAGTTAGTTTTTAATACATTTTCAATACTATTAAGTGTAGGATTAACAATTAACTTTTCAATATCATAATATTCAATTACTTCTAATGATCTTTTAAAAACTGTATTTAATTCATTATTATATTTTTTAATATTTTTTAATTTATCACTATCTTTTAATTCATAACTATATCTTATAAATGAATTATACTCTTGATTACCATTGTTAATACAAAATTCATCATCAAACTTATCATCTGAGATTTTCATATCTATTTGTTTATATAACTGTATCATATCAATTAAATTTAAACTACTAGATTCTCTATTTCCGGTAAGTTTAGAGTGTATTTCATTTATATTACTATTTTTAATAGCTTTATTATAAATATTGTTTCTTTTAATTATATTTGTATGAATACGGTCTACTTCATCATTAATAGTATCAACCCTATGCATATCTTGTATTTCAAGTGAATCTTCTGGGAAAATAATATCAATATTACTTGATTTTTTTTTTTTTTCATATTTATTTTCAAAATCATAAAATTCATTAAAAGTATTTTTATTAATTTTACTATATTCTTGCGGTAGTGTTTTTAATTCTGTATCAATATTTTCTAAATATTGTGTATCAGTAATTTGTGATTGCAATTTAGAAATATCATCTAATAATTTATTCATAATATTAAATTTTAGAAATTATTTTATTTATTTGTACAATTACCTTCGGGAGTTTTCTTATTATTATCTTCATTATATCTATTTAATTCATCTAAAAATACTTTTGAATCAGCAATTAGTTTAATTTGTTTATCACATTTAGAAAGATCATCATTGGAAACAACATAAAATACATAAAAGTTTTTAATATATTTAAAATAAGGTTCTAATAATCCTTCTATAGGAGGATTATCAACATTAAATATTTTATTATAATCATATGAATTATTAATCAAATCATTAATAAGTTGTTCATTTGTATGTTCTTTTATCAAGAATCTAAAAAAATAAGTTTGAGCTTTAACTTCATTATCTATTTTACCTATATAACTACCTGTAACTTCTCCTCCTTTTGTTATATTTGCATGGGATTTAAAATTATCATTATCCTTCGCATATCGTAAAAAAATTTCATCTTGTCTTTCAATAACTCTATTATTAAGGCAAAGATTTTTTAATAAACTTGATAATAATCCAATTATATTTTCATTAATATAATATCCTTCAAATGGTGCTAATGAATAACCCTTGTTTTTGTAACAACCATCAATAGTTGGTTCATTAAATAAATATTTTTCATAAAATTGACTTAATAGATCAAATCTATTATTATTTATAATATTTCTCATAATTTCTAAACCATAATCACTATTCCCTTTCTCTTTTATCTTTTTCAAGTATGTATTATAATTAGAATCACTATTTATATATTCATCTCCTAAATATGTGATATTAAAATTTTGATCATTACTTAAATTACTAAATTCAGTAACAAATTTATTAGCAATAGTTTTATCTAACATTAATGATAATGGACTTAAGAATGCCATATTTCCTGTAAATGGAAATAAACTTTCTTTTAATGGAATACATATATTTTCTTCTACAAATGTTTCTTTTATATTTTCTTTACCAGGTAAATCAATTATAACAAAGTTTACATAATCTTCTACATAATAACCAGTTTCTTTAATTTTAATTTTAAAATCAAAAATCATTATCGATCTTGAAGATTTTATATTATTTTTTGTTTTCTTAATTCTGCCTTGAAGTTCTCTTGTAGAATCGATATTATCAATAATTTCTTGAAAATTTAACAATTTATCATGAGTCAGTTCCTTAAAACTAGTACCTGTAGTTATTGGATTTTGATCTATTTGATTAACAAACCCTTTAATACTAGATGAGTTTATTTCTGATGGCATATTCTGATTTATTGTATAATCATATATAAATTGGTGATAATCTTCAGGTTTTCTATCCCAATAACTTTTATATGGAAATGCAAGACCATATAATTCATATGCTCTAAAATAAATTCCATGTTGATGCTGTATATTACCTATTGCTGTTTGAAGCATACCTGGTGTACTATGAGTACCAAATACAGTAAATGTTTTACCAACACCAGAATAACCATATGTTAATAACATAATTGATTTACCTTGTGATAAAAATGTAGGTATAGACATATATTTGGATAATACAGAATTATCATTAAATGTTTCACTATCAAAAACTTCTGCAAATTTTACATTTCCTATATTACTCATTGATCTATGTTGAGATTTTAAGGCACATCTACTTAATGATTCAGTGTTTATATTTCCAATTTTATCATTATCTTTAATAAATACTTTATTACTTTCTTTTAAATCTATACTTGGATTATGATTAATTCTTAAATATACTGCTACTGGAGGTGATGATAATGATTTAAATTTATCTAATAAATCTTTCATTGAATTAAAAATGAAAACAGATTTTTTAATATATTGGTTATTAAGTAAATTTTTATGATATAGATATAATTTAGAAGTTGCAATTCTAACAGGATTAGTTGTTTTATCATCTTCTTTATTAAATTTGGTACAATATGTACCATATTCCTTCCAATTTTGATTAATAAATTCAAAAAATTTTTTTAAAATTTTAATGTTAATATAATGATATTTATTAAAATATTTCCCAAGAGTTGTTTTTTTATTAATTGATTCTATAATTTTGTCAACTATTTCTTTGTAATATATAAGTGTATTTAATCCTATATAATTATAAATTTGATAATCTTTATTTTGATCTAATACAGTTAATTTTAAATAATTTACAATAAATAATACATGATTGTACATTCTGATATATTTAATATTAAATGATCTACATTTATTTTTAAAATAGCTAAATTTGCGTTGGATCTCTTCTAATTTAATAGAATAATCTAATACATGTTGATAATAATTTTCATGAGATTGTATACCATAACTTTGAGTTCTTTTTTGTGATGAAGCTGGAGGTTTTTTTGATATGGTTGATCCTCCTAACAAAAGTTTATCTAATGTATTTGGATCAGTCATAAGAGTAGCTATAGTAGTTTTTTTATCAATAGGATTTAAAATATTAATACTTTGAATAGATTCTTTCAATAATTGAAATTCAGCATCTACGTTTAATTCTTCATCACTTGTTACACTTATTCTTGAGTATGAAACCATTTCTGGATTATCTTCATTAAGACATTCATTTGGAAAAAAATAAGAATTATTTAAATCAAATGTTCCAATATTATCATATTGTTTGATATAATCTGTATATGTATTATTTATTCTGTCAATTTTGCCAATAGTTTCATTTATCTTTTCATTAATAATACCTAGTTCATTCATTTTATTATTAATACTAGATTCATATTCAACTAATTTTTTTTTGTCTAATTCAATATGACTATTAATTAATCTAACTAATTTTTCCAAATCATTTTCAATATTTTTAATAAAAATACCAGTTTGTTGTAATATTGGTTCAGGATTAACTAATTCAACAAACTTTATTTTTTCTAAATTATCTTCACCAATTTTTGGATCTAAATCACTATCAAAAAAAGAATTACTAATATAATCTATTTGATTTAATATTAATCTTTTATTTTCTTGATTAGTTACAGAAGTTGATTCATATGAATTTTTTAATTCTTCTAATTTTTTATTTATTAATAATAATCTTGATGAAACATCAGATAAGTTGCTACCTTTATTAACTTTATCTCGTAGTGAACTTAATTCAATCATAAGACTATCTATTAATTTATCATTTATGTGGCTTATCGCTTCTGTAGCTTTACCTATATTTTGAATTTTATCCATTAATTATTCTTATAAAAAAATAATCTAAACAAATTTAAATGCTTTTATTCGAAAACCCAAATCCAAAATTATCAAAAAAACATAAAGAATTATTTGATAAATTAGGAAATGATCTAATAAAATTAATAGAACTAGCTACGTCAAATAAAGATTTATTAAATGAAAATGAAAGATTAAGTAATCTAATTCAAATATACAAAAGTAGAATTTTTAATTTAGAAAAGACTATTGAAAGTTTAGAAAAAGAAAAAGATGAATTAAAAAATGAACTTAAAAAAAATGTTGGATCAATAAAAAATTTAAAAGGTGATGAATATGAACTTAATAAATCTAAAACAGAATTATCAAAATTAAAAAAGGAAATTGAAGAATTAAAAAAAGAAAGACAAACAATTATTGATAATACTAAACAAGTTAAATCAAAAAATGAAAGAGATATATTAGAACAGCAAAATATATTAGTAGATATAACATATCGTATAGCACTAATGAAACGACAATATGATGATGATAAAAAAACCATGACTGATGAGATTAATATATTAGAATCATTAATAAGAGATAAACTCAAAGAATTTCATAAATTAAGTGATTCATATGATGAATTAAGAAATAAAATGAAAGAAGAAGAAAAAAAAGTATTTTTAATTAATCAAGATTTAATTAATGAAAATGCATTATTAAAAAGTCAATTGAGTGAATTAAGAGATAGAAATCAAACGTTAACCGATAATAATAATCTATTAACTGATCAAAATCAAAGATTAAGTGATGAAAATAAAGCATTAACAGATGAAAATAAAGCATTAACAGATGAAAATAAAGAACTTGTAGAATTTATATCAGAAATGACTAATTATAATAATTATCTTATTAGTGAATTAAATAAATAAAATATTTTTTGTAAAAAATCTATTGTTATATAGTTCCCATAACATCTGATAACTGTTTATATCTAGCGTGAATATTATTTTCATAAGTATTAACTTGTTCCATATATTGCTTAATTCTAGTTAATTCACTTTGATAATAAGTATCTATAGCATTTATTGTTATATTATTAATAAAATCATCTATATCAGTTATATCAGTTCTTTTATATTCTTGTGCTTTTCGGGTTGTATCAAATATAGTATTTAAATTTACGTTATCATATTCGGTGTTAGCTTCAATACTATTCCTAGTTATTTCTGAAGAAGATCTTTCTTTTTTTAATTGGGTTTTTGATATTTCAATGGATTTTTTTAGTCTACTAATTTCTATTAATGTTTGATTAATATGATTTTTAATAATTTCGATAGAATAAACATAATAGTCTACTAATTTATTTTTAGAAGTATTTCCAATAGTTTTAATATTGCTTGTTAATTTCGTTACTTGTATTTTTAATTCATCATTTTCTTTAGTTTTGGTCTGTTCTAATAATCTTAACCTTTCAATTTCACTCTTTAAAGTTTCATTTTCTCTTTGCAAGTTACTTAATTCATCTTCTAATTTTCTTAAGGTTTCGTTTAATTTTTCAATTTCTTTTAATAATGTGGCTAATTGTCTTTCTAAATTAACTAATCTTGCTTCTAATTCAGATATATGTTCTCTTAATTGAGAATTTTCTTTTCTTAATATTAATATTTGATTTTCTAATTCTTGCTTATCTTTAGTTAATGTTTTTATATTTTCTTGTAATTGTGTTTTTTCTTCTTGTATTTCTTTTATATGATTTCTTAAGCTTTCTATTTCTCTGTTTTTAGAATCATGATCAGTTTGTAATGATTTTAATCTTGATATCTCGTCTCTTAATCTATTTATTGAATTAGCTGCGTTATCAATATGATCATTATGATGAGTATGTCTACTAGGTATAAAAGGAGCAAAATCCATACCACCGCTTTGTACATTACTTTGATTATATATAGTTAATTCATTATTAACTTTATTTATATGTTTTATTATTTTATTTAAATATAAATTTCTTAATTCTTGAATTTCCATTATAACTATTTTAGAAAATTTCAAAAAAAAATTATTAATGATAGATATTTCATAATTATTATAATTATGCGTCTCTTATAAAAATTGATTTTTAAACAATTATCTATTACATTATAAAGTATGGATAAAGATTTTGATTATTTATTATTTTCAGTACATCTAGTTTGGGAAACATTACTTATACCTTATTATGAATTATCATCTGTATATGTAAGAGCAAAAGATCACCAAAAAAAGAAAAGATTTTAAAATACTTTATAAATTAATAAGATATATAGTTTTAATTATTATTCAAGACCTAATAATTGATCAATTTCATAAGTATCTTCGCCTCTTTTTTCCATTTCTTTCTTTTGTTTTAATAATGCTTTCTTTTGACCTCTATCTAATTCTTTCTTTTCTTTTTTAACTTCAACTTTATTTCCTAAAGAATCAAATTTTTCTTCTTCTTTATCAAAATTTAATTTTTTAGAAGCTTCTTTTTCAGCTTGTTTTCTAGCTTTTTCAACTGCATCCATCCATTCTCCACCCATAATAGATAATTTACCACTTTCTAAAAGCCATTTTTCAGGTTTATCTGTACAAATAGATTCATAAAATTCAGAGTTATGTGAAATTACTAATACACCACCTTTAAAATTTTTAATTGCACCTGTTAATGCAGCTTGTGAATCTCTATCTAAAAAGTTAGTAGGTTCATCAAGAATAATAATATGTGGTAAATTCCATGTACAACCAGCAAGTGTACATCTCATTTTTTGTCCTCCAGATAAACTACCAATTTTACTATGTTGAGCAAAATTAGGTTCAAGACCGAAATTATCAAAATGTTTTTGAATTTCACCAGTAGTTAATTTTCTTTGTCCCAACATAGATTCAGAAGCAATTTGTAAATCTTTTTCTTTTACCATTTTTTCATAGCCCATTTCTATTAATTCGGATTTTGTAAACCATTGGGTAATATCTAATTGATCATTTTTAGCTTCATATTCATGTTCTCTTTTACCAGTTCTTCTATTGATTAATTCAGTAATTATCATTTCTTTATTTTCTTTAGCACGTTTTTGAATTGCAGCTAGTTCTTCTGGTGTTAATGTATATGCATCATTACCAACGGCTTCTTTATCATATCCACCTCTATATCTCCACATTACATATTCAATTGGTGTTTTTTCTAAATGATCTTCAATATGATGAAATGCATGTTGTGCAACATATGCTACTCTAACATTAGGATGTCTTTCTATATATCCTTGGTTTGGTTCAAGTTCGCCAACTAATAATTTAATAAGAGTTGATTTACCAGCTCCATTAACACCAACAACTGCTACTCTACTAGCTAATGATACTTGAATACTTACATCAACTAGTTGCGGTTTTGTTGATTTTGGATATTGGAAATGACATTCTTTCATTTTAAGTACAGATTTAGTTAATGATTTAACCCCTTCTAATGGACCAGGATCTGGGAAAGTAAATGATAAATTTTCTGTAACTAATGAATAATATTGTTTAGCTTCTGGTTTAAGTTTAACAAAATCTGCAAGATTACCTCTATACATTTTTAATTTTAAATTTTCATAATGAATAATATTAGTACAAACGTGATCTAAAAATTTTGTATCATGTGATACAATTAAACATGTAGTTTTTGTTAAATTTTGAACATAATTAACAAGCCATTTTACAGCAAATTCATCCAAATGATTTGTAGGTTCATCAAGTAATAACATATCCGGATTTAATAACATTGCTCTACATAATGATAATTTCATTCTCCAACCTCCAGATAATGCTGTTACAGGTCCATCAATCATTTCTTGATAAAATCCAATATCAATTAATGATTTATGAACAAAATCATTTGTTAATCCTTGTTCAATAACTTTCTCATCATTTAAAACATAATCAAGAACTGTTAATTCTGATTTATTACCTTGAATATCATGTTCAACATAAATACATTTTAATTCTTGAGGAAATTCTTGTAGATTTTTATTTGCAATTGCTTTCATTAATGTTGATTTACCAGCACCATTAGGACCAACTAAACCATATTTTCTTCCTACTTTTACTTTAAATGGAGTTTGATGTAGTAATACTCTTGTACCATATGCTAATGAAAACATACAATCACATAAATTTTCTTCATCATCTTCTGGATTATATTCATTAATAACTATATTTTTAATTATGTTATTTTTTAATTCATCATATACTTCATCAATTTTATTTTCTGGACTAATAAATTTAAAATAATTATATATACAACAAAACCATAAACTATCATCAAGAATTTGGTTTTTAGCTAAAATATAACATAAACTACATGAATAATTTACAACAGCATTTGTATAGTCTAAATTATATTTTTCACAAACTAATTTATATTCATTTAAACAATTATCATAAGTAAAACTTTCTAGTAATTTATTATTACCTTGTTCATAAACTTTATTTAATATATTTAATGAGTTTGTACAAACATTTCTAATTTCAATTTCGGCAATTTCTTCTTTATATCTTTCTAATTCCGGTGCTAATTTTGGATAAAAAATCATTGCATAAATAGGATCTTTAATTAATTTACATAATGTTTCAATAACTACTGCTGCTCTTCTTTGATAAACCATTTTTCTAGTTCTCATGGATTTTAATAGCAAAGGTGTTAAAAAACCAAGTGTTTGTAAATCAATATCATTTACAAATGGTGTACTAACTAATTTATCTAATGCATTTTGTGTTTCTGTAGCAGGATTTAGATATGCTGAAATAACAAATGGTATTAAATGTTTTATGTCAACATTATCAATAGTTTTAGCTACAGATTCAAAACATATTTTTACACTTGTTTTTATTTCTTTTTTAACTTCACAAGACATTATGATTAAATTTTCAATAATTTCTGGAATATAGTAATTTATCATTCTACTATGTTTTATAGCACAATGATTTAGTAATTCTAAAGCACCATTTTTAACTTGCCATTTTGTAGACAAAAAGTTTTTATAAATTACTTTTAGTATAAATTCAATACTAACAGGATTTATTTTTTCAATAACTTCAAATAACTTATTCATTGTTTCAGCATATGTTTTATGTTCAGTTAAAGTATTAATTAGTGTATCAATAACATCAAACATTTTATATTCATAACATTCATTCTCTATATTATCTATTTGTTCAAATAAACTCATTATAATTTTAAAAGAAAAAGGGTTTATGTAAATTTTTATTAATTTCTGTTACTTAAAGAAAAATTAAATTTTTAACTCTATTATCCATTATATAAAAATTTATGGGAAAAACAAGTAAAAATGTACAACACACGCAGTATGATAAAAGATATACTCAAGCAAATCGTATCAATAATATAAATAATAATTGTTGTAAATGTGGAACAAATATCCATGCTACCCAATTAGGTAATAGAATTACTGTAAGATGTCAAACTTTTAGTTTTTCAGGACAGATTAGTTATTGTATTGATTACAACGATATTTTATGTGATTTTAATGACAATCATCCATAAAAATTGATTATTTATTTATTTTAGTTATCTATTTAGTATTATGAACAATATTCTAAACAATATTATTGATGATCCATATGATATTACATATTTTTCTATTGGAAGTGCTAATATTAGAAATACAAATGAAGATAAAGATAGGCAACAATTTCCACCATTTTTAGAAAGTATTTATAAAAAAACTAAAAAAAAAATAAGAATAATAAATATTGATAATAAATTTGAAAAACCTTATTATCTAACATCATATTTACAAAATATTATTTGCTATAATAATAATATAATTGGTGAAAATCTTGATATATATTATTTAGAGGAAGAATTTAAATTTAATAATAGTGACAACTTAGAATTATTAAATATTATTAATACTACTATTATGGATCAAAATAAATTATTGATTTTTAATGATTATACAGGAAGAGGACTTTTTGATTTGGAAAAATATTTTTTTGATATATATTCTAAAACAGAATACAAAAAAAAATATAATGATTTAATATGTTATGGATTTAATTATGATAATGAAAATACATGTACAACTGATTTAACAGTAAATTTTCAAATTATAAAAAATGATAAATTAATTAAGATAACTAATAATGAAGATTTAAAAAAAAATATAAGTGAAAACAAAGAATACGTAAAATTATTTCAAAAATATATTATTAAAGAACTAAAAAATTTTATAAATATAAATTTGTATATTTATAGAAACTTAATGAATAAAAATATAACAAATAATATATTAAATGATATTAATAATTCGATTTTTAATGAATTAAAAATCGAAAATTATGAAAATGATTTTATTACATCACAATTAATATCAAAAATATTAGAATATTATGATATATTTGTATTACTATTTAATTCTAATATTACAAATGAATTAAGTGATTTAATTAATAGTATAAATCATGTAGACATCTACACAGTTTGTAATAATTTTAACAAATTTTTAGTTAAATTAAAAGATACTACAAATAATTATAAACTAAACATACATTAAGATTCCATTAATTATAACTGGAGTCTTTTTTGGAGGTATTTCTTTTACACTATTTGATTTTAAATGATTACGATCATCATTATTATAATAAATAATATTATTTACTCTTTTACAATTTTGTGTTAAATGATTACTATCATCATCGCCGCAACTACTACAATAGTGTTTCTGTTCAGGTCGAGTACATGAATTACAACCAACTGCTCTACAATAAATATGATTATTTAAGGGACAATTTCTTGAGCGATGATTACTATCTGTACTGTAACAAATCCGACAATAATGTGTTTGACCTGGTGCTTTACAAGATGTACAACCTGGTGCTTTACAATAATTTTTTTGTGGAGAAGATAAAACCATTTGTTGTGGAGAAGTTAAAACCATTTGTTGTGGAGAAGTTAAAACCATTTGTTGTGGAGAAGTTAAAACCATTTGTTGTGGAGAAGTTAAAACCATATGATAACCTCCATTTGACATAGTAAATGCAACAGGTGTTGCATTAAATGTCGTACTATTATTATTAGACTTTTTAGGTGTTAGTCCAACTTTATGTGAAATTCCAATACTTGATAAATAACTCTTAAAATTCTTAACCTATGTCTTAGTATATTTTTTTCAATTTTTTTAATTATTGTAAATTACATATTAGAGTCAAAGTTGTCTATAAATGGTAATAATTTGTTTTTTATATCAATCAAATTTAGGTTAATCTTATTTATTGGACAATTCATTATTTCTGCAATTTCACTATTTGTTCGTATCATTTCAAAATCATTAGAATATTTATAATACATTATTTTCATTTGAAATGGTGGTAATTTATAAATTTCTTTCCAAATTTTTATTTGAAACATTAAATCATTTTCATTATTTAACCACCTGTTTTTGTTAGAATATAAAGAATTGTATTCAGTGGTTTCCATTAAATAGTTATCAAATCCAATATATATTGGTTTCAAATAAATATTATATAATTTTTTATTTTCTTCTACTGACTTTTTTTTTTTCATAAATTTTTTTGTTAATGCATTAATTGTTTTTTTTTTTATTATTCTTTTTTTTTATTT
>Ga0136644_10002767_pt1 | contig 13257 bp, 16 predicted proteins | sample C_130820_EF_Meta_FD_94780 | JGI IMG/M metagenome (GOLD analysis project Ga0136644, IMG submission 94780) | Freshwater microbial communities from Lake Croche, Canada to study carbon cycling - C_130820_EF_MetaG (v2) (version 2) | ecosystem: Environmental > Aquatic > Freshwater > Lake | place... | reverse complement strand
GTATCTGCGGTAGGTAACTTTCCAAAAAGTAATTTGAGGGTTACCTGTAAGGTAAACATCTTGAGCGCCATAAGCGACGAGTTGCATAAGACCTCCTCCCATTTTATATTATTGCTAAAGAAAAAAATTTTTCCGTTTTTAATTTATTTAATTTTAATTAAAATTGTTTTTTTATTAAGGTTGTTTTTTCTATTATTTTGTCTTTGTATGTTTCTTATATTTTTAATATGTAGTCTATGATGAATCTTTTATGATGCGTATTCATTTTATGAGACCTATGCATTTATGAGATCTATGCATTTTATGAGATAAATGCATTTTATGAGATCAATGCATTTATGAGATCTATGCATTTTATGAGATAAATGCATTTCATGGTATCTATGAATTTTTTATCGAAAAAATACATAAGTGTAAATTTAATTAAGATGTAAATTTAATTAACATGTAAATTTAATTAAGAATTTTATTTAAATCAAAGTTTGACCTTATGAACTTAGCTAAATATGTTTCTAAGAAAACTTCTTTTTTTCCCTCATGGTTTTTTGTAAATATAAAAGAGTCATTGTTTTTTTTTATTGTCCACCCTTCTTCTAAAGCATTATAAACAAATAACATTTTTTTAAATCTTATATTATCTATTAAAATATTATCGTCATCATTAACATTTATATTTAAATCCATTAAATAAAATAAAGAAAAGTTTGATTAATTTTGAACTAGTTAGAAAACATAAATGAATGTATTGGTAAATGAAAATATTGATTAAATGGAAATATAAATTAAATAAATTATATATAAGTAGTTTAAATGCCTTCATTCAAACCAAAAACAATAAAAAAAATTAAGGTTAGTAAAAAAAATTCAACAACATTAGACGGAAAACACAAGGAGTTTATAAATGAGTTTTCTAAAGATGAAAATGATAAACTTCCTTCTCTAAAAACTGAAAAGCGAGAACTTGAAAAAAGACTAGAAAACGATAATTCAAATGCTAGTTCAAATTCTAGTTCTAATGAGAATATACTTTTTATAGAAGAAAAAACAAAATTAACAATTGAACAAAAAATGGAAATACATGACAGAATTAATGAAATAAATGAAACAATAAAGGCTATAAAAGCTAAAAAAAAAGACTACTTTTTAGATAATGCAAAATATATTTTTGATTATTTTGAAAATAAAAAAAATATTTCTAAAGGAAATGTTTCAAATAGTAAAAATAAAGAAATTGATAAATTTTTTAAAATAAAAAACCCAGAAGTTGCTAAAAGCGAAAGCAAAACAAACAACATTGTTCAACAATATTTGAGCAACGTTGATGATTATTTTTTAGATGTAAATGCATTTGTAAGTCCATCGGATATATGTAAATATTGTTATACCGGTGAGTTAATACCACTAGAAGATGAAGGCGTTTTAATATGTAATTCATGTTCTAGAAATGTGCCATATTTAATTGAAAATGAAAAACCTTCCTATAAAGAACCTCCAAAAGAAGTGTGTTTTTATGCATATAAAAGAATAAACCACTTTAAAGAAATAATAGCACAATTTCAAGGTAAAGAAACTACACAAATTCCAGAAGAAGTTATTGAAAATATAAAACAACAAATCAAAAAAGAGCGGATAGACTTATCTTTAATTTCAAATCAAAAAACAAAAGAAATACTTAAAAAATTGGGATATAATAAATTTTATGAACATATACCATTTATTAAAGATAAATTGGGAATTAAGCCACCTGTTATGTCTCCAGAGTTAGAAGACACGCTTTTCAATCTTTTTATGGAGTTACAAGCTCCTTATTCTAAATTTTGTCCGGATGATAGAGTAAATTTTTTAAATTATTATTACACTGCGTATAAATTGTGCGAGCTTCTTGGAGAAACTCACTACTTGCCTCATTTTCCCATGTTGAAAGATCGAGAGAAGAGAATTGATCAGGATACTATTTGGAAAAAAATATGCGCAGAGTTAGATTGGGAGTTTATCCCTACAATTTAACTTAAAGATTATCGTTTTTCCCCTTTGAAATGTTAACTCTTATTTTTTTGCGTGAAGTTAGTTTAGATTTTTTACCACTTTTTTGTTTTATTTGTTTTCGTCTTTGTCTTTGTTTTTGTTTTTGTCTTTGTTTTTGGGTTTCTTTTTATATTTTTTTTTGTCTTTGTTTTCGTCTTTGTTTTCGTCTTTGTTTTCGTCTTTGTTTTCGTCTTTGTTTTTGTCTTTGTCTTTTTACCTCCAAATGATAGTTCTTCTCTAGTAGTATTTTGAGATAAATTTGAATTATTTAAATCGCTTAAGTGCAACGACCCAGAATCAAACCCATTAGATAAAAAAGATGTTTGTTCGGAGGAGGCTAAGGAGGGAAACGTGTTAATAGTTTGAAAAGACTCATTTTCAGTTGTTCCGCTAAAAGAATCGTTTCCAAAAGAATCATTATCTAGATCTAATTCGTGCTCGTCATCCTCCGCATTTGCAATTGAACTTTCATTATTTGGATCATAATCATCTTCATCTTCGATTTTGTTTTCGCTGTCGCCTTCTTGTAAGATTGATGAAAACTCTTCTTCCTTTACTTGTCCTTCCTTTACTTGTCCACCTTTTTTGTTTTTGTTTTTACATTTGTCTTTGTTTTTGTCTTTGTTTTTGCGATTGTTTTTATTTTTCAAACTATTTGTCATTTATAATAATATAATAATAGATTTATTAGTATATTATCAATGTTTTCAATTAAAATTTTTATATAAATATTTGATAAATTTAAAACCCTCCGGGGAATCTTACTAAATTAGCTCCAATTCCAAATCCAGCCCCAGATCTTGCAGTTACACCCATAGAAGGAACGTATGTATCAAGAATGCTAAACGTAGCCGCAGCGGTTAAAGCGATGAGGGCAATTTCTTCCAAATTTAACGAACGCTTGGGAATAGCGTAAGCGGCAATTGCTACCATTAAACCTTCAACAAGGTATTTAATGATTCTTTTTACAAGCTCACTTAGGTCGAACATATCGTGCATTATAATTATTGTTTAGAAAAAAAATATATATAATGCGATAAAAAACTTAAAATTAAATAATTTCATAATAAAATGAGCAGTTCTAAACATTCCAGTTTTGAGAGAAAACTTGACAAAAATGGAAGGCCGAATCCTAAGTATGTTGATTTATTAGAAGAAGACAAACCTATTTCTGGGCAAAAATTTGTTTGCGTAAGTTTTGTTTCACCAGAAAAAATTTTAAAACAAAAAGAAATGTTTTTTTTTGAAGAATTCCTAAAGACTTGGGAGTTTAATAAATCTATGGAGAAGTTTATTCAATTTCTAAATTTTATTTCATTCAAATATAAGTTGACATTTGATGACGTTACGAAAGATTTTCAAGATTTTGTTAAAGACGAGAAAGAAGCACTTTCAAAATCTAGTTTTGACGACGAATACAAAACCTTTTTAGATAATAATGAAGAAGAGTTAGAGAAAAAGTTTGGTATTAAATATAATTTTCAAACGTGCACAAGAGGATTGAAAGTTAGAGGTTCTTACACTTCAATGGAAGAAGCTGAACTAAGATGCAAAATGTTGAGAGAAATTGATCCTAATCATGATGTATTTGTTGGACCTGTAGGACTATGGATGCCATGGGACCCAGAAGCGTATAAAACTGGAAGAGTTGAATATATGGAAGAAGAGTTGAATCAGTTAATGAGTGAAAAAGCAAAAAATGAAGCAAACGCAAAAAATTCTTTTGAGCAGCGCGTAAAAGAAAGTAAACGAAAGGCTATAGAGGATAATATTAAAAATGCAGAGAAAACGGGAAGTGCGTTAACACAGACAATTGATGAAACTGGAAACTTAATTAGTGTTGCAAATATGAACACGACGGAAAAAGTTTTAATGGAAAAGGAAAAAGACGGAGACGTTATTTCGACTGCTGACATTAGAAGTGAATTATTTGAAGGTGAAAATATTGTAATTGGAAAAACAGACAATGGTCAAAGCCAGCTAGTGAGCGGCCCTTTTGCAAAAACAAAAAGCGACTAACTTATTATTTTATGAAAGGCGGACTGGGCGTTGCTAATATAAATTATTTGCTTGTATAAAATAATTATCTTTTTTTAATATAAATGACAAAGATTATTTCTATTAAAATAAATAAGATTTTTAAAAATAACTCAGATATACAAAATGGTCTCATGTTTGTTAAAAGACTACCAAAAAACGTTGGCGCACTATTTTGCATGCCAGATAAAAAAAATCACCCTTTTTGGATGAAAAATACATATGTAAGTTTAGATATTATTTTTTTAGATGAAAAATTTAAAGTGGTTGGGTTTGCAGAAAATGCACGACCGAATGATTTGACTTTTGTAGAAATTAATAAACCTTCAAAATTTATTATAGAAATAAATGCCGGATTTTCTAAAACACACAGCTTGCATGTGGGAGATTTAATAAATCCCGTTTATTTAAAACCATCGCTTTTAAGAGTCGTTCGAACAAAAAAAAAACGCAAATCAACTATTCGTGCAAAAACAAAAACGCAGAGAAAACTTAAACGTTAAATATAAAATTAAATAATATAAAAGACTTTCTATAAGTATATATATAATGAGAAGTCCGCTCTTGTTTTTTGCGTTTATTTTTTCGCTTGCTTTTGCAAAACATGTGCATCATAAAAAAAGCGATCCAAGTAATAATTGTGTAACATTTTCTGTGACGCAAGGCACCGGGTGCGCATGGATGTGCAATTATTGCGCAAATCAATTAGGAACAAACAATTATTATTTTACTGATAATGTATGCACTTATCAAGAAGGAACCGGATGCGTTGGAACGCCTTATGCTGGCGTTCAATACACGTGTTGTTCTGCTTAAACCAGTATAAAAATATTTCTACCACTTTTATTTGTAGAAATATTTACATTTGCATTTGCATTTGCATTTGCATTTGCATTTGCATTTGCATTTACATTTACATTTGCATTTGCATTTGCATTTACATTTACATTTACATTTACATTTGCCTTACTACCTTTTACCATTTTGTCTTTTTAACGCTTATTTTTGGTCCTTGGCCGCGTTTTTTAACATTGCCTGGATCATATTTTTCATTTTCATCGTCAGAATGCATATCTTTTGATAATTCCCAAAATTCTTTGCTACCTAATTTAAAATCGTTATGCGAGTCAGCTTTATACCAGAATACCTGGTCTTGAAGCTTATTTGATTTTGCATTATTGTTTATTACTAAACACTCATAGTTTTCAGTGCATTGATCCATGACTTGACAGAAACTTTCAAAAGTAGGAAACATTCCTGCATAGTTATCAAATATACGTTTTCTATTTGCGATGTAAGGTTCTCTTAAAATAAAAACATAGTCCACATTGGTTCTTAATGTGGGAGGAATTCCCAACGGATATTGCATTGTTATGATAAGCATAACCTTCCAGTGTCTCCCGTTCATGAAAAGAAGACGCATCATTTTATCGCGAGTCCAAGCGCCGTCATAAAGACAATCGTCCAATATAACAAATGTTCTAGGATCGATTGTACTTTTTTTAAAGGTCTCTATTTCATTTTTTATTTGTTTTAAAACGCTTCTTTGACGTTTTAAAATATTCTCAATAATTGCAGTGTTGTATTCATTGTGAATAAATAATTTTGGAACCATTTTACCATAAAAGCCGTTACCTTCTTCTGTTCCGGCTATAACAGTACCAATAGGAATGTCTTGATGATAATATAACAAATCTCTCACTAAAAAACTTTTTCCAGTGTCACGGCGCCCAATTAATACTACCACTGGACCTTTAGACTCATTTGGTTTAAAAGTAATTGTTTTCATATCAAACTTTTTTAGCTCTAGAGTCATTTATTAATAGTATTATTAATATTTAGAAAAATATAAATATTATTTTTACGCATTAATACCTTTACTACCTTTACTACCTTTACTACCTTTTAAAAAGGTAGTAAATTTTGATAAGTTAAAATGTTGTAGAATTTATATATTAAGTAGCTAATGATAAACATAAGTTATCAAAAACGAAAAAACCTCGAACTTTTTCAAAGTTTAGAATGTTACGGATTTGAAAAAACACAAAATTACATACCAATTTATACAAAATTTTTTTCTCTAAATGAAACCAACTTTAACAGCATTAATATAAACCATAAATGGTGCATAACAAATGTTAAAAATAACGACGTAGATAATAAAAATTTATATGAGTGTTCAATTAAAAATTCTGAAACAAATAAAAGTAAAAATAAAACGATATTTTTTAAACTAGCACCTTTAATAGACCCGTTTAAATATTTGATTGGAAAATATAATCATGAAGACTCTAAATTATACACGTTACCTTTATTAGATTCTACGTTAGAAAATTGCAATAGCAAATTTTTAGATGCGAACAATTGTTCTTACATAGATAGTTTTTTCTCATTCTTAAATAATAAATTGCTTCATGATCACAATTTTATTCATGGAGTGGAATTTTATGGATCATTTTTAAGTATAAAAAATAATTTTACTATAAATATCTTTGATGACCTTGAGTATCTGAATAAATCCGAATATTTTATAAAAAACAAAAATATTTTATTTGAAGTCGATGATTATAATTTTATATTTGAAGACGGATCCGATAAAAAAGAAAAGTTACCTTTAATTAATATTGACCATTCAAATAGTGTAAAGTCAAATATATCAGTAAAATCGATTGATGAATCAATGTTTGAAAATTTATTTATTGATAATGTTTCTTCTCTAGACACTTTAAAAAATGACACTATAAATCTTATTGAGTCAAACGATATTATTGTTCAAACTAATTTAACAACAACTATAAGGTCTGGCTCTACTTGTTCTTCAAGAAGTTCGTATACAGATAATAATGAGAATAATTGTTGTTCTAGTGAAGAGTTTTCTAGTGACAAAGAAAATGATAATGATAATGATAATGATAATAATGATGAAAATGATAATGATAGCGAGTCAGAAAATGAAAACGGATGTGACAATTCTTGCAGTGACTCTAACTCTGAATCAGAAGAAAAAATAAATGCAACAATACCAAAATTTCCAGTACAAATTATTTGCATGGAACAATGTGAAAATACATTTGATGATCTAATTTTCAATCAAGAGTTAACAAATGCTGAATGGTATTCCGCTCTTATGCAAATTATAATGATTTTAATTACATATCAAAAAATGTTTGCATTTACTCATAACGATTTGCATACAAATAATGTTATGTATAATAAAACAGAAATACCATACATTTACTATTGTTATAAAAAAAAATACTATAAAGTGCCAACATTTGGAAGAATTTTTAAAATTATTGACTTTGGTCGAAGTATTTATAAATTTAATGGAAAAATATTTTGCAGCGATAGTTTTCAACAAGGTGGAGATGCAGCAACTCAGTATAATACAGAGCCTTACTTTAATAGTAAAAAACCCCGTCTTGAACCAAATTATAGTTTTGATATTTGTAGACTAGCGTGTTCTATATTTGACTATTTGATTGAAGATTTAGATGCTATAAAAAATTTAGAAGAATGCGACCCGCTTGTGAGATTAATAGTTGAATGGTGTTTGGATGATAAAGGTGTAAATCTATTATATAAAAATGATGGTTCTGACAGATATCCTGATTTTAAACTTTATAAGATGATTTCTAGATGCGTGCACAACCACACTCCTCAAGCGCAATTAGAAAGAAAAGAATTTTCATCATTTGTTATTTCAAAAAATAAAATTAAAGATAGTGAAAAAATAATGAACATAGATGAATATCCATGCTACACTTAAAACGTTGAAAATTTAAATTCGCTCTTTTGTACATAGGATTTATCTCTTTATAGATACAAAGAATGTGAATCCTCAATGAGGATTAAAATTTTCGTTAGTGTAAAAAATAATAATGAAATAATAATGAAATAATAATGAAATAATAATTAAAATAACAATGAAATAATAATTAAAATAACAATGAAATAATAATGAAATAATAACAAAATAAAATTAATTTTGTTATTATAAAAACAATTATTTTCTCTATTCTTTTATATATGAACAACCATAATTTTGGTTTTATAGTTACAAGACATGTTAACTGCGAAAGAACTAATAAATATTGGAATAGATGTGTTCGTTGTATTAGAAAATTTTATCCATTTAAAAAAATTGTTATTATTGATGATAATAGCGATCAAAATTTTGTTAAAGCTGAAAAAGAATACAAAAACTTAGAAGTTATAATTTCAGAGTTTCCTGGAAGAGGAGAGCTTTTACCATATTATTATTTTTATAAAAAACATTTTTTTGATAATGCTGTAATAATTCACGATAGTGTATTTTTTCATAAAAGAGTAAATTTTGAAAATGTTCGCCAACAAGTAATTCCTTTATGGCATTTTAATTCAGATAAAGAAAATATTAACAATATAATTAGACTAACATATTATTTAAATAATAATAATAGTATATTAAATGAACTAACGGACAATAGCATCAAGACTCTTGGATTTAAAAAATATAAGTGGTTTGGTTGTTTTGGTGTTCAAAGTTATATAAACTTTAATTTTTTGTCACAATTGCAAGAAACCTATTCTATATTTAATCTATTAAATGTTGTAAAAAATAGAAGCGATAGATGTTGTTTGGAAAGAATCTTTGGAATAATTTTTTTTATTAATCAAAAATATTTATATAAACAAAAGTCAATATTTGGAAATATTATGACTTATTCAAAATGGGGATATACTTTTGAAGATTATTGTAGTTTCTTAGAAAAAAATAAAGCATCCCCTTTGCCACTTGTTAAAGTATGGACTGGGAGGTAAAGTTATTTTATTTAGTTTTTTTTTGCTAAATAACTAAGTTGTAAACTAAAACGCATATACATTATGCAAAAATTAAAAAATGCATAAAATGCATAAAATATATATATTTATACATTTTACTATGGGATCTTTTAAAAAAAACCCAACCAATTCAGTTTTAGAATTAAATGAAGAGGAAATAAATATTTTGAAAAATTTAGCATCCAGTATTAAAACTATACCATCTCAAAATAGTTTGTTTTTTTGCGAAGAAGCAAAAGCAGCGTCTTATTTTATACCTGAAAGAATAAAAACTATTTTATTAAATTTTGCACAATATGGCTCTGAAACAGGTTATTTATTATTTAAAAACTTTGAAATAAACTCAGAGGCTCTTCCAAAAACTCCGAAAAATAATAAATACAATATTGGAGAAAAAGAAGAGTTAACCAAAATTCAAGCTATTTTAGTTTCAGCAATTGGACACTTACTGGGGTATGAAGCAGAATGTTTTGGTAATTTATTTCAGGACATTGTTCCAAATGAATCGATGGCAAACAATCAAACAAGTTTAGGCAGCAATATTGAATTAGAAATTCACACTGAACAAGCTTTTTCTAATTTAAAACCGGATATATTAAGTTTGTCTTGTCTTAAAGGAGACGAGAATGCAAATACATATATGTTACCAGTACAAAACATTTTGAAAAATACAACCGATCAAGAACGCGCTCTTTTACGATTACCTTTGTGGAAAACTGGTGTAGATTTATCTTTTAAGTTAAACAACCATGAATTTATAGAAGGTGATATTCGAGGTCCAATGTCAATTATAAATGGCGAAGTAAATGATCCAATTTTGATATTTGATCAAGATTTGATGACTGGAATAACTGAAGAAGCGCAAGGTTTACTAAAAAAAATTGTTAATATTTATTACAAACATAGAGTTAGCCATAATTTGAAAAAAGGTGAAATTATATTTATAGACAACAAACGCGCGGTTCATGGTAGATCTCCATTTTTCCCAAAATACAATGGTAATGATCGATTTTTAGTACGATGTTTTGCAGTTTTTGATTTAGAAAGAACAAAATATGCAAGACCAAATAATGATAGAGTTGTTTCTGCAATTTATAGTTAATCTTACATATAATTACTAAAAATTTTGAAAAAAGATTCTTAAAAGTCTGGATTATCAGTAAATACCGCAGGAACAGATCCACCACCCTCTTGAATTGCGGGTTTAAGTTGCGTTAAAACAAAATTTCCAACTAGAACGCTAAAATAAACCAAAAGTGTATCTCGTATCAATAATTTTAATGGTTTGCTTTCTTTGTCAATAAACCTCATTTCAATAAATTTACATACAAAAAAAACAAAGGATATAAGACCTGCAACAATAAAAATATTATCCATTTAAAATAATAAAGAACAATCTTATTTATTATTTTACGCAAAGTGTTGCTTTATAGGTCCAAAAACTTAAACTCTTATTATTAAAAGGCTTTGCGAGAACCTATTAGAAGAATTTACGGGAACCGCATAGGGGATTACGGGGCTACTTCGTTAAACCTAGGTTCCCGTACTTAAGCCAAAACCTCAATTTCATCTATTAATAAATCGGGAAGCAATTCGACACTAGAAGGCGCGTCTATTACATGAACATCCATTTCGCCTAAATTAACATCTTGGTCTGAGATTTTCAATTTTTCATTATCATCGTCTTCACTAGATTCTAGTCTGCGTTGTTCATTACGAAAATTGCTAATTTGTTCCAAAGTGTCAGGGTCTTTTGGCGCAATAACATTTTCAATATTATTATTTTCGTCTTTAACTAAATCAACATTATTAAAACTTAATTGTCCTCCATTCTGTTTTTCCATCATTTCATTTACTTCCTTATTTATTTCCTTTTCTTCTTTTTCTCTTGGTGTTTCAATATATTGTTCCTTAATTTCTTCTACTACATCCTCTTCAACACTTTCGTCCATGTACGCTCTTAAAATGTTTTCTACGGGAATACTATCTCTAACTGCATTTAAAATGCATTCTTGAACAATAATTTCTAACTCTCTGTGATTTTTTTGCATTTGAAGTGGAGGAATATCAATCTCGAAAAGATACACATTTTTATAAACTTTTCTTGCAACATGAATATAAGTTTTATGAATAAAATCGTCTAACTTTGGAATTGAAATATCTATTTTTTTTTGTTTATTTCCAGAACGCATAGCGGTAAGCAATTTTAATTGAATTATATGAATGCAGGTAATTAAATCTTCTAAATATCCACATCCACTTTTATCGCAAATACGTTTTCGTTCATTTTCAATAATAGAAGGATTCCATTTTGGAATTCTAGAAATGAAATTTTGAAATGTCATTAAATATTTTTCTGTTTCATTGTTTTCACGGCACAACTTATGCGCTTCTTCAAAAATGGATTTTAATCCTTCTATAATTAAAGGAGACATTATAGTAAGTAGTCTAGCCCCCCATTCATTTTTTGACTCGTGCAATGATCCAACATTGAAATCGTCCATTTTACATAAATGATATATTTTCTAAAGAGTAATCTAAACTAATATATATAAAATTAAGAATAAACATTATTAATATTTTTTCATTTCGAAGTTCTTTTCTAATTTTGTTAAAAGCAAGTAATAATTCACATCTTTTATCATTTTTTAAACTTGTAAAATTGTTAGTGTTTTCTAAAAGTTGAATAATGTCCAACCCCGAATATCCTTTTTCATATAACTTTAAAGAAAGTTGTATTAATTTTTCTTCCTTTAGATTTGTATTTAACTTTATATACTTATTTAATTCTTTTTTTAACCAGTCGATTCTCTGTGTTTTAACGTTATCAAGTTTGAATGTTTCGTTTAAATTGTATTTATACAAGTTAATTGTTTTGCCATTATAATTTGGTTCAGGAACGTAAATTTCACAAAAACGAGAAAGTATAGGTTTTAATAATTTGTATTTGTCTTCTACTATAATAAAAAATCTTGTTGTATGACTAAACAACTCAATGCATCTTCTTAGAGCGGATTGCGCGTCCATCGTAAGCTTATCAGCGTTTAATAAAATAATACTTTTAAAAATATCTCCTCCATTTGAGTTAATATGTGTTTTTGCAAAAAATTTTAATTCTTCTCTTATAAATTTTATACCTTTGCCATGAGCGCAGTTTACATACATTACAAAATTTTTAATTCTTTCTTTGTCATTATTATAAATAGTAGAAATAAATTCAGTAACAATTGTTCTTTTGCCACATCCAGATGGCCCGTGAAAAATTATATTTGGAATTTTATGTATTTTATAAAAATATTCCAGTTTACTGCGAATCCCCTCATGAATAATTAGTTGCATATTTTAACTTATAATATAAAATCTTTTATTTTTATATTATAATCAAACGAATTTATAATAACTATTTTTACAATATTCAAACCAAACAATTTAACGCAAAGCCTATTTGTTTTTTTTAGTTTTATAATTTTTAATGCGGAAAAATAAAAGTATTATAATTTATGGAACCGGAAATGGTCTTTGATTTTTTTCAACAACTAATGGTTCTGGTATGTATATAGGTCCCTTTTCAAATACGTTTGCGCTTTCAAGCTGTTTTAACTCTGGAGTTAAACAAGGTTGTGGATTTACTAAATTTGTAGAGTTTATTCCAAATAAAAAAGACTCAATGTCAGCAGAATTATATGATAATTTATTCCAAGGAATTTGTCCGGGTAATAAACCATTTCCAGGGTTTTTTGTATCATATGCTTCTCCGGGGGCTGCATTTTTATAAATAGTATATTGTCTACCTTGAGAGTATTCAAATTGTTGTAAACAATAGTTTCCTGGAGTATTCTTATTGCGAGTTGATGCCATTTTATATATGTATATATTCTTTTATAAAAAAGAAATTTTTTATAAAAGCGGATTGCCATTTTTACATACACTTTTTATTTTTGTTACATTTTATTCATTAAATCAGAGTTGCGTTTTTCAAAATAGTTTATTGTTTTCAGTAATCCTTCCTCCAATAAAGTATTTGGTTCCCAATGTAGTAAATTTTTTGCTTTTGAAATATCTGGTTTGCGTTGTTTAGGATCGTCTTGAGTTGCGTTTAAATAAACAACTTGTAATTCTTTATTGTATATTTTTTCAAAAACGTCTACCAAGTTGTTCAAGGTAAACTCGCAATGTGGGTTACCAATATTTATAGGTCCAAATTCATGACTATTCATCATTCTATATATTCCTTCAATTGTGTCATCCACATAACAAAAACTTCTTGTTTGATTTCCATCGCCATAAATAGACAAAGGTTCGTTTCGTTGAACACATTTAATAAAATTTGTAATAACACGACCATCACTAATGTCCATAAATGGACCATAT
>Ga0136644_10002762_pt1 | contig 13271 bp, 16 predicted proteins | sample C_130820_EF_Meta_FD_94780 | JGI IMG/M metagenome (GOLD analysis project Ga0136644, IMG submission 94780) | Freshwater microbial communities from Lake Croche, Canada to study carbon cycling - C_130820_EF_MetaG (v2) (version 2) | ecosystem: Environmental > Aquatic > Freshwater > Lake | place... | reverse complement strand
TTTATTTCTCTTTTATTATTAATGACAACACGAAAATCCCTAAAAAAAAATATAAACAAAAAAATTAAAAAAGAAAAACTTACAAAAGAAATAAAAGAGGGGGTCTTAATTTGTACACAACAAGTAGTGACTATATACAAAAAAATAAAATGAGAATTCAATGTTGTGCAACAAGTAAATGTGAACAAAATAATAAAGTTGTTGGAAATGTTGTATCCATAGATGCAAATGGAGGTATTGTTACATTGAATAAATTAAAGTTTGATAACAAGAATATAACTCTTAATGATACAACCGATACTTATCAAGCAAATTTAAAAGACTGTGTAGACTATACAGAGGTGCTGAAAAAATCTGCAAAATTCCACTTTGAATACTATATTTTGAATAAAATTAAGTTAATGCTTATCCAAGCACGCTCGGATTTTACAAAACTTGATGACAATAAATATTTTGATGTTGTTTTTAATAATTTACGCTACACAATATTAACTAAAATTAAACATAATACCAATGACGATAATGATTATACACCCGCATTATACAATCTCCTTGACACTTATCAGCTACTATCAGTTGACGCAACATTTGATAGTTTCATAGATTCCAAAAAGGAGTTTGATACGTTACGTAACATAATTACTACGGAAGTAAATAACAAAATTAAAGAGTTAGCAGAAGTAGAAGAAAAACAAAAATTAAGAGAAGAAAGCAAATACATAAATAAATTTTTAAGTTTTACAGGATACAGAAAAAAGTAATGTAAGTTACTTAGTGTTACATATTTCTCTCTACGACTGACTTTGCCTTTTAGATTTCAAAGACTGCAAAATTTCTCGCATTTCACGAATCTCGTCCGTCTGTCCCTGGACGATATTTTTGGCAAACTTTGTTACTTGATAACTACTCGTCTTCTTCAATATGGCATCGCTTGTGAAGAGCGCCATGCTGTGGTGTTCAATCATTTCTCTCAAGTACTGTTCGTCACCTATCCAAACTTGGTTTCTGTACATGAATAAGAATACAAAAAATAAGATTACCAATGGTGCATAGTAACGCAGCCGGAAGTTCCCACTTGACATGTCATTCATCAAGACTTCTAAAATGCCCATGGAGAGACCCATAATTGCAGCCAAGTAAAATTTTCCCAAACTATTTGTAATATTTTTAGACGAGTTTGTCATGACCATACTCATAAAGTAGTATTGAATCAAGAAACTCCCTACTGTCATAATGGCAACAGAATGACTTATCTTCATGCCTCGTTTACTTCTTTGTCTTAGTATAACGAGAGATAATAGTCAAATTGAAATAATAATAAAAACAAGTAGATATTTATATTCACTTTGTATAACATTTCAACTAGGAATGTTCTTTTTCAAAAAGGAAGAAGCCATGACAAAGTGGTGGTTGAAATTAGTTGCGAATATCATAGTATTAGAGTCAATGAATTGGCCTTTTGATTTTAACAACGGTATTTGTTTTTTCAAAGGAATCGCGGCATCAAGCAGTGCTTGTATAGGAATAGGGTATTATATCATGACGTTGATGTTCAATCAATATAATTCTCCACAAATGTCTTTACAGCTATACATTTCACAAAAATTGGAAAATGTAATATCTTATCCGGTTTATATTGTTTTAGATACCATGGTTCACGTGTTCTCTACTACGCTCGTGTTTTACTATTGGCACAAATACATTACAATATATACTGCACTAGCCGCTTGTATTTTTCATAGAATGTGGTCTCTTTTAAACAGCGAATTCAAATCTATTTACTTGAACGGAGATGACATTTACTTACCCGTAGAGAGTCCAAACGAGAACAGTAAAAGAGAATCATTTTGGAGATGGGTAATATTTTACATTGGCGAGTCGTGTGTTTTGATAGTTTTTACAATAGTGGGAGAAAGACTTCGTTCTCTTTAAGCCCCCTTTTCAATTTATTATATAAAGTTTACTTTTTTTCTTGATTTCAAAAGTCTGTTGGACTTTTCAAAAATGGACAAAAATAAATGTCCAAAAAAAAGTTGCCGAATAAAGTTTTGGAATTGAAAAAAGGCAAACTTTCTAAAAAGTGGGTTGTGAGCATAATGATGTAAAACACGTTTTTGGCTTTTTTATTTGTGACGATAAATTTTTTTGAGATTTTTAAAACTTTTCAAGAAAAAGACTTAGAATTTTTGTCCGATGCTATATTATGGCTATAAATGCTATATGTATTAAGCCAAAAAATGCCGCAATATTTGAATGTATATTTTGTGACTTCACATGTAGCAAACAAAGTAACTATGAAAAACATTTATTGACATCAAAACACAAAATTAACGAAAAATGCTATAAAAACGGCATTTTTGATGATGTTTTTGGCATTTTTGATGATACCGGCACCAACAAAATGCCAAAAAAATGCCACTGCGAATGTGGTAAGAAATACACCCATTACAATAGTTTATGGAGGCATAAGAAAACTTGTACTTTTATAGAGTCTAAAAAAGGAGAGAGTCAAAGTTTGGTCAACTTCATGGCGGTGACCCAGGAAGAAAAAGAAATGACGGATAAAGATCTCATAAAAGAACTCATGAAACAAAATAAGGAATTCAAGGACTTAATTATTGATCAAAATCACAAAATGATGGAAATTGCCACGAAATCAAATGCGATTACACACGCAAACAGTCACAATAATAGCAATAGTCACAACACGAATACTATCAATAGTAATAACAAGTTCAACCTACAGTTTTTCTTGAACGAGACCTGTAAAGACGCGATGAATCTCACTGACTTTATTGATTCTATCAAAGTAAAACTCACGGACTTGGAGTACACTGGAGAGAATGGGTACGCCGCCGGTGTCACGAATATTATCTTGCGCGAATTGAAGGAGTTAGACGTCTGTAAACGACCTATTCACTGCAGCGACGTCAAGAGAGAAGTCTTCCATATCAAAAACGACAATGAATGGGCAAAGGAACGAGAACTCTTGATTAAAACCATCAAACAAACCACGAGGAAAAGCATCTTTTTATTAGCAGAGTGGAGAGAAAAACACCCCGGCTGCTTGGACTATGACAATGTAAAGAATGATCAATATATGCGCATCAACGGAGAAGTTCTTGGACCTTATCAAGATGATGTTGAGTTGAAAGATTTTAACAAAATCATCGCAAATATGGCGAAAGCTACTATGATTGACAAAAAATTGAGTTGAATTTTTGATTTTACATTATTTGCAAAAAACAATGCCAAATACACTTTTAATTCAACTCTTTAGATTCAATCACACCAGTGAAGGATCCTTTATCTATGTTGTTGTAAGTAAAAACTACACTTTGGAACAAGTCTACATGAAAGCACAGTCTTGTTGTTTGCAAACTTCCTCAAACTATGCGTATGAATCATTGGGAACTCCAATTCCTTTAAGTGATAAAATATACAAATTGTTTGTGTGTAATATGGAAAAAAGAGATACTAAAGTTATTCCGTGCGACAAGACGACTACGCTTGAACAATTTATTGAAAAGTACCCAACATATTTCAAGTGTTGTTCTAAAAATCCAAATATTCATACTACTTACAAAGTGTTTTCAATTGACCACAAGTCATATCAAATTGTAAAAAATCAAGACGCAGATAATAAAGACTATTTTGTATACACTATAACTATTTTTGCAAAAAGAATTCGTTCACTTTTGACTTGTTATGCTTCTCAAAAAAATTGAATTGAAAATGTGGGTTAACGGATACTATAACCCATATTTTGATTTAATTGTATAAAATGACAGACGTTGTTTGTGAAACCCAGATTCGTGCGGAAGATACTGCCTCATTGACGTACTATGAGGCAAACAAAGAAAGAATCAAGGAAAGATACAGGAACAATGCAGAGGCACTCAAAGCGTATCAAGCCGAGTACAACTTGAATAATCATGAACGATACGTGGAATATCAAAAGAATTACTACGAACAAAGAAAAGAAAAGATTCTACAAGTAAAGAAGGAAAAGGTAACCTGCGAATGTGGAAAGATTGTTACTATTGGTCATATGCCAACACACAAAAAGACGAATATTCATTTGAAACGTCTTGCAAAGCTACAACCCGAATCATCTTGACCTTCTAGTTTTAGTGTTAGTCTTAGTCTTAGATCTTCTTGTGAATGTACACCTCTTGTTACCAAGTCGTTTTCTGATAAATTCTTCAATATCTTTTTTTTCACTATGCAAACGGTGACACGCCGTTTGAAAGTATCTGCGGAATTTTTTGCATTTTTTGTAGACATCATCTACACAAACCCACTTTATTTCTGACTTTTCAAATACTTTTGACTCCTTCATCAACTTGGGACTCATCTTTTTTTGTAAAAATCGCTGATTGTTATTATAGTACATAGGAAGTTTCGCGTCATATTCCATGGGAAATATATGCATCGTATAAATAGATCCAGACGGCGACCCTGTATTGAACTCCATTTTGTAGACGCCGTCTTTAAGTAGTTTTTTAATATCTTTTTCCCCGCCTAAAAACCCTGTAAGCTCTTCCTCTCCTTCTCTCAACGCGGTTTGAATTGGAGTCTCATTGTTGTCTTTGCCTCCACCGAAGTCGCTCCACCCAGGAGTGTCTGCATACTTGTTTTCTTTCCCAAAGAGGAAATACAATTTATTATTGTGAATTGTGCAAGGTAGTATACCTGCTCCCATATAATAAAAGGAGATTATCTTTTTGCCCCGCGTGCCTTTTTTACAGTGCTGTTTTTTATGCGAGACGTTTTGCGTTGTCGTCTTTCTTATTTTTCAAAAGACCCTTTACTTGTTTCTCTCCGTAGGTGAAAAAGGCATACCCTACAAGGACACCTCCTAATGCACCGGCTACTACTTGGGCTATTGTGTGATGTCTTGATTGGACTCTTTGATAAGCGACTATGAGAGAAAGTAGAGTCATCACTATATTGACGTTTCCATCTTTCAACGCATAATAAAGAAACGTTGTGGAGTAGAAAACTGTTTGGGTATGTCCGGAAGGCATTCCAAAACGTTCAAATCCTGGTTTTTGTCTGTATATCTTTTCAAGATTGAATGATGTTGTTTCATCTGTTGGCCTTGGTTGTTGAAATAGGCCTTTCAATATATGAACCAGTAAATGATTGAGTATATATCCAATGATATACATCAACAAGAGAACCGGCTTCTTTCTCAAAAGTAAGAGAGAAAAGACGAAGCTTGTTTGGGGGCCAAATGCTCCTATTGCATTTATTATACGAACCAACATTCTGGCTTTGTTTTGTCTTATACTATGTTGATATTGTTTATTTTTAGTACTGGTAAAGGGTTTCTGCTATCAAAGTGATGGACCAGTCGCTTCCATTGAGATTCAATAAATTACCTTTGTCGTCCAATAAACGAATACGCATGCGGTCAATATTTACTGGACCAAAGTAAGTGCGACGGTTGTCTTGTAGACTTCCACTAAAGTCAACATAGAGAGAACCTAGTGTTGAACCTTGTTTTATGGGTATGATCGCGAAGACATCTGTTGTCGTTGGAGCCTTTGCCTTGTAGTTTGTGTTGTTTTTGTTGTTTTGTATAATTGAATTTATAGTATATATCTGTGAGTTTGTCAATGTTCTTGGGGCGCTAGGAACAAGCTGTTCAATTTGCCCAGTTCCTAATCCTGTTCCATCAACACATATATACGGCAAGTCTGGAGAATAATAGTTGGGCAACTTTACATGGGTTGACAGTTCTGTTATGGTTATTAATCCACTATTGATATGATTTTGATTATAATCATCTATAGACAAAATTAGATATCGTGGTCCATTCAAATCTACAACGGCGGTGCCAATATTACCTGCTGGGTTCACTTGTTCAATGGCGTCTCGATAACCCATTACCCACCCAAGTGTTTGATTGATGTAGAGAGAAGCTTGAGGAACACACGTATCCGCGCATTGAAGTTTTGCAGTTGCATCAAAAAATACTATGGTTGTTGTAGTGTCTATTACAAATGTAGACTCATTATCGCTTGGATCAACATACACTCCTCCATACAACTTCATAGTTATTTTTGCATTGTTATTGTTGTAAGTAACCGGTGCAATGACGTTTCCAGTAGAGTCTTTAAATGTGAATCCAGTCGTCGCGAAGTTGATGTTTAGTTGTGTAACAAAGTCAGCAGTACCATAGTTTCCGGGTTGCATAAAAATTGGAACACTTTTTATTTCTGCATTTATCCAAAAGCACCGATTCTTGTAAGAATCGTCTATCGTATACCATGTAAATGGTATTTGAAACGAGTAGAGTCGTAGTGAAAGCGTATTTTTCAGCATGTCGGACAAATCCAGCGTATAATCAGTAGAAGTGTCATTTCCAGACGCTTGGCGAAACTGGCTATCTAAATTTATCAATCGGTTGTTTATATTTTTCAAGTTCGGGTTTAAAGTATCTTGGGCCACCGCTACATTGAAATTGTTTGCCACACCCAACTGTTTTTGATTCGTTACATTTTGGCTTCCTTTACTTAACACATCAACTTGATCTGTTCGTTGTGTTATTTTATCTTGTTGAATAGGTTTATCTTTTTGAGACAACACTTCATGTTGGTACCATTCTTTTACTTTTTTTTTGTCTGAATCGTTCGCATAGTCCACTAATTTGTCTTGCACTTCCTGAAAAAAAGTAGCCATTACGCTATTATTTTGTTTGTTGTATTTTGTAATATATTGATTCGTTTTTCCAATAATCACAGAACTATCTACAGACTCATCTTGACTTAATGATAATATGGTCTGTAGTTCTGCTATGGTATAATGATCTATATTAGTATTTATTTTGTCAGACATGGGCTTATATTTTCTTGCTAGGATATACAAATACTATATTTTTATATTTTTTCATAGTCGTTATCTTTGTACTTTCTCAAAAATGCGTCCTTTATTTCTTTACGAATATCAATCTCTCCCACTTTTGGGTGCCTAAGTAATTTTTCCGGTACAGTTGTCATTCCAGCACCCCTCTTCATATGTGTTTTTTCCTTGAACAAGATATAGTCCAAGGCTTCAATCACAGTTATTGGAAGATCATCTCGGTCCAAATGATATTTACCCTTGAATATATATCTGTTGTAATTCCCGGTTTTATAGACTTGATAATATTTGTCATATTGCACCGTGTTGCGAATGATTCCTATTCCAAGTATTTTGTTGGTTGAATTATTCATCTCAATCACGTGTAAAAGTGCATTTATCTGTATTTTTGGAGAAAGGCGTTGAGGTGACCCGTATATACAACCATCTAATGAATGACGTATTTTATATTCTTGGTTTTCATTCCAAGTATCCTGAGTAAAACGATTTGAAACCAACGTGTACATTTTATTTTAAAAATCTTTTTCTTTCTCTCTTCTATTCGTTATTTTACTATCAATTTTTTTCTTTACAAGGTCACTAGTTTGCTTGATATTTGTAAAGCTTTGTATATATTGTTTTGTTTACTTATAGTAGGGATTTGGTATATGTTGACTGTTTTCAAGAATATTTTACAGACTCATAGAGAAGAAGACTTTTGTGTAAATAAAGCAAAGGCAGAAGTTGCTTTACTTAGTCATAACCCTTCAAGAAACTCTAAAAAAATCCTCACTATTGTAGCGTGTCATTGCAACACACTATTAAAGTACAATACTATCTTGAATAACTTGAAATATATGAATTTTTATACGAATGACATTGTTGTGATAAATAGTTCTAATGAAATATATAGTGAGGCGTTAAGAAGGACTCTAGAAAAAAAAGTATATCACTATGATGAGATTCCAAACAATAGTCATTTGGATATTGGAAAATGGTGTCACGTTTTGTCTTATGTAGATACCTCAAAATATTCTCACGTGATTTTTACAAATGATTCGTTCATTATAAGTTCACCGATATTACATTTTTTCAATAAAACTATGAAAAGCAATGTTGAATTGTACGGTTACAATGATAGTAGTCAAGCGTGCTATCATTATCAATCCTATCTGTTTGGAGTAAAGGAATCTGCTGTACATAAACTACAAAATTTGTATTCCAGAAAAAAGCATTTACTCATAAACTATGATGCTGTAGTAAAAAATATAGAATTAGATTTGGTAAATACTTTCAGTACAACCGATTGTTTTTTAAAAATATCTAATATAGTCACACACAAAGGATTGAATATATTTTTCAATAACGATCAACTGTATAAAAAATTATTACAGAGTAAAGTGTTACCTTTTATCAAAATTAAAAGATTACTTGCTCAATAATTTATTTCGTATATATATACTAACACATGTCAAATGCAAACAACCCTTCATATTTCACTAATAAAAAATTAAAAAAAATAGTGAATGTTTACAAAAAAACAGAAAATGGACATAAAACATATGGATTTGGTGACTATTTAAGAGGTTGTTTTTGTTTGATTCAAATTTGTAAAAAACTTGGACTAGAATTTGATATTGATATTTCCCAACACCCAATATCAAACTACATTACTTCTACAAATCAACGATATGATATTGACTACAGCAAAATTACACATTTTGAAAATATAAATTATACCTGCACAGACGGGAAAACAAACACGTCAGATTCAAGGAAGTTTTACTATGAATTTATAAATCACTTGAATTCAGTTGACTCAGAAAATTATTACCTTGAATGTAATAGTTTTCCTGCTTGGAAAAAAATTTATCCACTAGAAAAAAAGTATTTGCAGTTCAAACTTAGTCCTTCTCAAGAAATGAACAACTACATAGCAGATATTTTGAAAAATTTTAAATTAGAAAATGCTTCATTCGGTATAATTCATATTAGAACTGGTGATTCTTGCTTGTTACAAGGGCAGCCCCTAGAATTTAACAAGTTTTCAAAAATAGTAAATACATTAATACAAATAACAGATAAATCCAAAAAATATTTTATTCTTAGTGATAACAATACTTTAAAGGGTATGATACAAAAATGTTTCCCAAATATACAATGTTATATACTGCCAATTACTCACTTGGGTGAATCTACCGACCAAACGAACGACTCTTTGAAAAATACAATGTTAGACTTTTTTATCATTGGATATGCGAAATTTGTCATTAGTTTATCATTTCATACTTGGGGTAGTGGGTTTAGTGAATGGTCAGCTATAATGCATGATATTCCATATAAAAAAATAATAATATGATCTAAGCACAATCTTGTTCAACCATCTCCTCAAGTAAACTATCAAATGTATACTCTGGAGCCCACCCCATTTGAGTCCTCGCCTTGGTGCTGTCCCCAAGTAACTCTTCTACTTCTGCTGGACGGAAATATTTTTCAGAAACAAAAATAAGTTCACGTCCAGTTTTCGCATCATATCCAATTTCATTCACTCCCTCGCCTTTCCATTGAATGTCAAACCCCTTCAATTTAAAGGCCTTCTCTACAAACTCCCTCACGCTATGATACTCGTTTGTAGACAATACAAAGTCCTCTGCTTCGTCTTGCTGCAATATCAACCACATACCTTTCACATAATCCTTAGCATGTCCCCAGTCACGTAACGAGTTCAAGTTACCCAAAACCAATTTATCTTGTTCTCCCTTTACTATTTTTCCAAGCCCAAGAGTTATCTTTCTGGTGACAAAGTTGTGTGTTCTTCTTGGGCTTTCGTGATTGAATAAAATTCCAGAGCATGCATACATTCCGTATGCCTCGCGATAATTCTTTGTTATCCAATAACCATACAACTTGGCAACACCATAAGGCGAACGAGGGTAGAAGGGTGTCGTCTCTTTTTGAGGGACTTCCACCACTTTTCCATAGAGCTCGGACGTAGATGCTTGATAAAAACGAACTTTCTCCAAAGGAATTCCGCAATGACGAATACCCTCTAGCGATCTCAATGTGCCAGCAGCGTCAACACTGCAAGTATAGTCTGGAATTTCAAAAGATACCTTCACATGACTCATTGCACCCAAGTTATACACCTCCACTCTATCTAGAGTATCTCCATAAGTATTTTTAATTTCAACCATGATATTCAACATGCTTGTTCCTTCCGTCAAGTCGCCATATCTCAACTTCAATTTGTCAAAAATGTGCTCAATTCTTTGAGTGTTAATGCTAGATGCACGACGAATAATTCCCCACACATCATATCCCTTTTCAAGTAAAAGTTCAGCGAGATACGATCCGTCTTGTCCAGTAATTCCAGTGATAAGCGCAACTTTCATTAGTATTATTATTATTCAATATCTTAACATTCTCATTTTAACTTACTGTTCTAAATAACTTTCAACAACTTTTACTGCGAAGTTATATCTTGGTTTATTCAACATACTACATAACATTGACCAAGGATTACATATTTTCAAGTCTTGAGAGTCGTTTTCGCGAAATGAATTCAACGATACTGGACTAAATCCGCTCATCATAGAAACATTTGTCTCTTTGCAAGAACAAGGAAACCCATCTCCTTGGGTTACATTCCAAAACAATATGTGGGGAGGGCGATACGGTGATCCATCAACAGATTTACCTGCATTCTCAAATTTAGTTTTAATCATATTATAAAGTAAATCATTTGTCCAACCTTTTCTATCTTTTTCAAATTTCATGCTAGATATAATAACAAACATCATTTGCTCAACATCGGTTGCAGGCATCTCACAATCAATAATAGATTCTAACAACGTATCAAGCGCCACATGTATATGTGCTGTTAATCCTATATTGTCTTTAATTTTTCTGTAAACCATTTGAATCATATCTGTAAAGTTTGAACGACAGTTTTCATCATCTAAATTTATCCAAATTGATCGTGAACTGAAGCACAATATTCTTCTACCAATTACCGACTTCTCTGCTATTCTACAAGCCAGTGCCATAGCTCCATAAAGCGCATCACACTCAAACATGGTTTGAGAACAATCAACTATTGGTATCATAGATCGTAAACTTTCTATTTGCGATGCGTTATCTTTCCATTGCTTGTTTATAATCTCCTTCTCAAAGTAAGTTATATTTGGCCTTAATGCCTGTTTTGCAAACTGTACAAGAGTTATATTTTTTCCGTGCACGACTTCACTTGAAATAATGAATTCTTCAAATAGTTTAGCGGCCGCGACGTTACTTGGATTAGTTTTTCTTTCCGGTTGACCGTTTACATGTAAATTCAAAAGGCTTCTTGTTTGTTTCAATAGAGTCAGTGAGGGAGTGTTGAGAAAATTCATGTACAACATGTTCTGCTCGCACTGTTTTATCTCAACTGTATCCAATTCTTTATTCAATGAGGAACATATAGCACGATACTCCATAAGGGCTTTATTTGTAGCTTTTATTTTTCCCCATTTATCAGTCGCTGTCTTTATATAGTCTGAATAATAATCTAACGCAAGTTTTTTGTTGAGCCACCCAAATTTTTTTGACTTTTCTCTCGGTATCCATTTTGCTACAAACGACTTGGGCGATGAAATGTCGTATGGCGTTGTCAATACCCTTGTTAATTCTTGATTTGTTATAAATATGGCGTACTCTATCATCTGGTGCGAATCATTTCCTGTAACTTCCAAACAGTAGTTACAAAAATATTTTATATCTTTCCAAGAACCAAATGACTTGTCGTTTAGTCTCAAAGAAATAACTGAACCGTACAAAAGCAACATTGCACAGTCTGGGTAAAAATCATACCAAACGAGAATCATCATATAAAAAAGAGCACATTCTCCCTTTCCTTGAACAATGTCACGGACATGAATTGTCATCTTGTATAGAATTTGTAAGTGTTGAATATCATGTGTTTGTTTTAGTATTCCCAATATTTCTCTCATTCGTTTTTGCAATATATGTAAATGAGTTTTATTCGTTCTCACCAACTGAAAATTTAATTGTACTAGAGAATCTTTTACGTCTGTAATCGTTTCACAGCACTCTATATGACCAAATTCTCCATATTTTTGCATAGTAAAATATTAATGCAATTTTATCCTGCATTAATATTATAAAACAACTCTAAGTCTATTTGCGAGTTGTTTTTGTACGATTATATCCTATTTTTAAATAATGATTTCGTTTGGTTTTATTTTTAGTATTTGTTTTTTGTTTCTCTATGAATAAAAAAAATAAATGGTTCAAATCTTGAAACATTGTAATTGTTTTTTGAAATGGAATGGTGTCAACTGTATTTACCCTCGTTATATAACCAGTTGGACTGTAGTTAGATGTACAGTATTTACGTATTTCATTGCTTTCTAATGTTATATTGTATTTTAAAATTACGCTTAAAAAGTAGCTTGAGTTATCATTTGTCATATTTTTTTGTAATAATGATAACAACTCTTCGCGAGACAGTATATTTGGCGATTGAAGCATAATTTTTTCTCTTTTTACTTTTTGAATATCTCTGGCTTCATTGATATATATGAATTGCACTTTGATAGAGGATACATCTTCAAGATAAAAGTCAGCATAATTTTTGTCTATTTCTTCAAAATGATGTATCCATTGACTGTCTAGTTCATCTGTGTTTAGATCAGGATCCTCTTCTATATTTTCTTCATTCATAAACGTAGTTTATATTTTATGAATAAAAATTAACCGCTAATAATACGGATATTCATCATTATCATAGAAATCTTCTTGTACATAGTCATAGTCTTCATAGTCTTCTTCATCTTCGGATAAATAATCATAGTTTCCATAAACACTTATGTAGTCTTCCATTCCATAGACCGAAATATATTCTTCTTTTTCAGCTTGCCACTTATTTACAAGACCTTGGATAATTTTTTTTGGTGTATTAGTCTTCGTATATTCTTCAAACTCTACATGTTTTTCAGCAAAATCTTGTGGAAATTTTGTAAGATAGACCCACCCGGGCTTGCGTGTTGTTTTAGGTTTATCTTTATTTTTTGTTATTTGAACAGCTTGATCATACCCATTCAAACTAGTTTCTTTTATATTTTCAACGATCAAGCTAGTCGTTGATAAATCCGGAAAATTTTTGGTATCCTTAATATCAATATTCGTCTTTTTCATTTTATCAGAAAAACCGTTTATAGAATGTTTGGGTTGTTGCATTCTTATACTATAAGAGTATAACCTAATGAACGGTGTTTTATATGCAAAGGCTATATGTATACAGTTAAATATCTTTATGTTTTTTCAATATAGTTAATTGTAATAATATAGTAATTATACTTTTAATATAACCATATAAAGTCAATACTAGTAGTAGAGTAGGAAGAGTTTTACAAAAATATAAG
>Ga0136644_10002761_pt1 | contig 13271 bp, 9 predicted proteins | sample C_130820_EF_Meta_FD_94780 | JGI IMG/M metagenome (GOLD analysis project Ga0136644, IMG submission 94780) | Freshwater microbial communities from Lake Croche, Canada to study carbon cycling - C_130820_EF_MetaG (v2) (version 2) | ecosystem: Environmental > Aquatic > Freshwater > Lake | place: Lake... | reverse complement strand
TTCATCTAAAAAATAACAATATGATTGTACAAAATTAGGACTAACTTTTTTTTTACAAATTTCTTCTCGTATAAATTCATAATATAATAAATCTCTTATTGTATCATATTTATTTTTAATTTTTTCTCTATGACGAATTAAATCTTGTACATTACTATAAAAATTACTTTGTTTAAATGAATCTCCAAATACTTTTATTAAAAAATCATGATTTTTACGTAAATTAATTATTTCACCAGTATATATATTATATACTCTTAAATTTAATCCAGTTGAAGATTTACTACATTGTGATCCATGTTCTTTTTTATCATATACAATTGGATAACAAGAATGATATAATAAAAAATTATGAGGAGAAGCAGTAATTGGATTATTTGTAAAATCATTTGTATTATTTGGTGTTAATTCAACTAATTTTAATCTAGAATTAAGACTGTTAGGTCCATCACCTTTAAAATTTTTAAATTCTCCTTCATCATGAATTATAAAAGTACTTCTAATATAATCTAGCAAGTTATTTCTTTCTCTTAAAGATTTATAAGAAGTATAAACATCAGTTGGTGGTAAAATATCTTCATATAATACAGTTGCATTCATTCTATCAGCATTTGGACCACCTATATTTATATTATAATCTTTATAAATAAATGGTGTATAAAAGTTTTTCATCATATTATTCAAATAAGATTGAAATTGTGGAGGCATAAATGGACTTGATAATGCTAACGGTTCTAATGCAATATTTGCTTGTTTATCAGCTAAAAAATTAGGCTTTTTTTGTTCATATATTTGTAAATCAACTAATTTTTTTTGATTTTGTGTTTGTGATGCATATTCATATGTGGGTATATTAGGAGTAACTTGTGGAATACCTTCAGGATATTCTGAAGGACCAGCTGGAATACTTGGTTGTTGTATTTCTCTTTTTTTATGTTCATATTTTTTAGGTGTATATGGTGAATTTTTAGTTTCCATATATAGTGGAATCACTTTACCAGAACCACCTTTTTGTATTAATTCATTATCAAGATTATTATCTAGTTTTTTGTCAAAAAAAAATGTTTTTTTACAGATTTTTTTTTTTCTAATTTAGAAGGTTCTAAAGTTGTTGAACTACCTCCACGCATTCCATTTAATGATGAAAAAGCGGCATTAGTTATATTTGCAGGCATTGGTTTATTATTACTTCCACTAATAAAAGAAGGAATAGTTGAATTATTAATTAATCCAGGGTCCATAATTTTAGGTTCGCGTCCCATATTTATTTCTGATGAAAATTCTTGAGGGTTTTCTCTAGAAATATTTTCTGCAGTAAATAATCCTTGCATTTCAGGTATAATTGGTATTAAGTCTTTATCACTTATGTTTTGTAAAATAGATGAAAAATTAGTATTTTTACCACTCTTTAATTTCATAACATTGTTTAAATTACCTTCTAAACTTACAAATGGGCTAGAACTACCTAGATTAGATAAACCAGGTTGAATCATATTTTGCATTGGTGGTTGCATCATATTTTGCATTGGTTGTTGCATCATATTTTGCATCGGTGGCTGCATCATATTATGCATTGGTGGTTGCATCATATTTTGCATACTATTATTTTGTAAGCTATTAATACCATTATCATCATTACTATCTGAGAATGAAATTTCAGTAGAAGAATCTTTTTTATTTTTTTTACTATGCTTATTTTTTTTACTAGAAGATTTACGATGCATTTTATTTTTTAATTTTTTATTTTCTGATAATAATTTTTTCATCATTTTTTTATATTTATTAGATGTACCTTCTTCTTCTAGATCAATTGGATTAAAATTATCGTCATCGCCATCAGTTAATAAATCTTCATTTTGACTTTCTTGATCAGATGTTAATTCTAAATTTTCAGTTTCATCTGATTCTAGATCAGTTATTTCTTTACTTTTTTTATTTTTTTTATTTTTTTTATTATCTTCTGAATCATTTGATTCATCTGATTCAGATTTATCTGATTCAGATTCATCTTCTTCATCATCTAAATCAATAGTTTCAGATTCATCTTCAGTATCATTTGATCTTGATAATTTTCTAGATTTTTTAGATTTTTTAGAATCTTTTTTAGAAACTTTTTTAGAAGGTTTTTTGGAAACTTTTTTAGAAGATTTTTTGGAAGATTTTTTAGATATTTTTTTTAAAGCACCACCGCTTTGATTATTAGTTAATTTACGATATCCAACTATAACATTAGTATCAGATGAAGTATCAGAAATATTTGTAGATTTCATATTTATAAAAGTAGAAAAGAAATTATTTTTTAATAAAACTTCAATAGGAATTAAATTTATAGAATATAATGTTTGAAATTTATTTTCATCCATTAAATTTAATTTAATTAAATCTATAGGAAAAATATTGTTTATAATTATTTTTATTTTTTCAAAAATAATTTTATTTTTTGTATAATCGTATATTGATTTTAATAAAAAATATACATCATATGTTGGATTATTATATTCATTTATATTTAATTTTGATTTTCTATAATTAAATAATTTACATATGAACTTAACATTACTTATATTAAAATTTTCTTTACCTAGTTTTAATAATAATTTATTTATCGGTTTATTTAATTTATTCACTAAAAATGATTCTATACAAAAATAATTATGTACAAAATTTCCAAATTTATAATTAATATACGCATGTGAAAATAACATCTGAAAAAATAAATTATATAAATCATTATTATCAAGATCTTCATCTAATAAGCTTTTTAATGTTTGATAAGAAGAATAATGTTCATAAATACTAAAACATAATTTAGTATTATCATCATTATTATTATCAATCAGAGTAAATTTTTTAGATATTAAATTATAAAAATCAGGATAAGTATTTAAAACTTGTAAATTAATATTAAAATTGCAAATATTTAATAAATAAAATGGTATTTTATCAATAATAACTAATTCAGATATAAGTTGATTTATAAATAATTCATATAAAATATCAGTAATTTGTAATGAAAATGAATTATTTTTATTATATTTTTGAATTACAATTGTTATAGGAAATTCTTTAAAATATTTTTTAATAATTATTTTATCAGAAGTTAAGTCAATAACTTTAAAATTATCTTTTGAATTAAATGAACTATTTAAAATAATTTTATAATCAAAATTATCTTTAATTAAATCTTTAATAGTTATTTTAGATGATTCTAATGGTTTATAAACATATTTATTAAATGTATCTTTATTCGGATTATATGCTATCTCGTAAACTATTGATAATAAATCTTTTATATTATTATAATCTATACTCATTATAATAATATATTACATAAATTTTTAATACTACAATTTTTTAATAATATATTTAATTACACTATACACTAAATTGTCTAAAAAAATTGTGATCTAGTAAATCAACTGGTTTGTATAATTCATTGTCAACTAATAATCTACAACGTTTATTTACCTTACCTGATGGATGACCTGGTCTATAGTCATCTGGTATTATGTAATTTATAAAATCTTTTACCTCATTGGGTACACATTTTTCAGTCATCAACTCCGGCAAAAATCCTTTGAATACTAATGTACAGAAAAAATAATGTATATCATAATATCGATTTTTAGCAGATGTTATATTTATTTTTTTAGTCCATTCTTGGTATACTTTGCTATTTTCAACAACATTGGGTATACATGCAAAATCAAAATCCCACAAATATATACAATAACCAATAGCTGGTAAAATATACTCTTTTTTATTTACTTTGTATAATAATTTTTTATTACATGTATCAGTTTTTGAAATTAAAATATTATTTGCCTTCAAGTCATTGTGTCTGAATGATGGATATTTCGATTGTATTACTGCTAATGTTGATATAATTTGAAAAAATATACACTGCCAATGAATTAATTCTAATTTTTTATAATGTTTTTTTAAAAACATACTTAAATCTCCTCTATTAGCCCATTCTGAAATAACTACAGAAACTGTTTCATAATATAAATCATTATTGTAATTTTTTATAAAATCTGCATATTTTTCATTATCTTTTGGTATTACTTCATCATCTTGTAATGTTAAAAATGGCTTTATAGATGTATTAAATGTAGAAATAGGTAAAATTAAATGAGGTGTTTGACATTTTATAACAAAATATGATAATAACTTTAACATACATATTTCCGCATTTTCTGGTCTGGTTATGTTAAATAAAGAGCCATATCCATCTTTTTTAGGATATGCTACAACTTTAACAGCAAAACTCATAACTTCGTTATCTTGATCGTCAGTAATAATTCCTTTAAATGTATTTCCATATGCACCACTCTTAATATAAATTAATTTACTATTTAATCTGTTTATAATATTATAAAAATTTAGAGTCTTTTTACCTAAAACTGTTCTAGAATCTAAACTTTTGTGATCATTATAATTTTTATAGCCTTCGTAAAATTCAGTATCTGCATTATTATCCATATTTTTTAAAGGATTTATAGTTTCTAAATTTGCATCAGATACCATTTTTTTAATATTTAATATTCTAGATAAAATACTTGAATTATTATTATTATTATTATTTTTATTATTATTATTTTTAATATTCATATATTATTTATTATAATATAATAAAATTATATTTTGATTTATTCTTATTAATTTTTAATTTTTAATTATTAATTTTAAATTATAAATTTTTATTATTATTAATATTAATTTTTTTAATTACATTTATATATTGGTCATATTCTACCATAGGTATTCTAACTTGACATTTCCAATATATTAATTCTTTATTAATATCTATATCAAAACTATCAGGAAACATAAATCCAGTATTTTTTTCTTTTTTAAGTTTATCTATAATTGATTTTTCAAGAACATATTTATATGTATGTGGTGGTATTGCTAAAATCAATTGTTCAACTGGATTTAATTCTCTTTTTTTTTTTATTATTTCTATTTTTTTAGGATAATATTTTATAATATCTTTTATCAATGGTGCTACCATAAAATTATATCCCCATGACCATGATTTACAATCTTTTAGATAATAATTAATACACCAAGTAATTGTTGTAATATAATCTTTTACCATTTTAATTATAATTAATTTATCAATATTATAATCTAAACATTCAATACCTAAATAATAACTATAATATTCAATATCTGAATTAAATTCTATTTTCTCAAGAAAATTAGTATTATTTGACATCCCTAATTTAAATTTATTCATATTATTTATTTTTTCAATCTCTTTATTAGATTCTTGAATTTTTATTTCTTCAAAATTATTATTGTTATTATTTTGATTTTTATTATAATTTTCTCTATTAATATTTTTCCAAATATATTTTTCTGTCCATAAAATTTCTTTAAATAATTCAATTAATATTAAATCATTTATTATATATTCATTATCCTCTTTTAATAATAAATTTGATTTAATATTTTTATTCTCATCAGTCCTGTTTATTTTTAATTTTGTCAATAAATTATCATATGCTGTAAAAATTTTATCTAATCCTCCCTTTTTAACATCAGTTGTTAGTAATCCCGGCATAAAATCATTCCCAATTAAATAACATAATACTATAAAATCATTTGTACTTATTCCTAAATTTTTTATTAAATTATGCAATTGCTTTATTTCTACATAATTATATTCTATCTCATCATCTAAATTAACTTCTTTATTATTAAATATTTGTTTTTCTCGCATTATGTATAAATTGTGATTTCTTCCTACACCTAATGATAAAAATAATAAATCTGCATCTAAACCATAAATAACTATAGTTTCTGATAATTTATTATCTATATTTTTTTTAATAAACTGTAATATTTTATGTTCTCCTTCTCCTTCTTCATGATATGATGAATAAATAATATTAATTTTTTTTGTTAATAATAATTTTTTAACAAATTCTTGCATTTTTTTATGAATTCTTTCCATATAATCTGTACCAGGCGTCAGTTCAATTGAACTTATAGGTATTTCTGGCAATTCTATACCATTTTCTAATTTTATACATTTTATATCACTGTCTTTTATACTATGTAATTTTATATGTTTATCATATAAATATTTATATCTTCTTTGTCTTTGTTGTAATATTTTACCCATTGGTGCTACACCATCTATTGCAATTAATAAATTTTCTGGATTAACTTTATTTATTATATCAACTATATAACATTCAATTTTATTCCAAATATATTCTTCTAACTGGTCTCTTAATAAAATATTTTCATCTATTAATAATTCATTTAACTTGTATTTTTCTATTATATTATTAACACATGGATGAAGTAAACAATTAGTATCTAACATTAAATATTTAACATTATCAATTGTTTCTTTAATTATATATTTTGAACCTAATTTATTTTTATTTTTAATTAACCAACTAAAAAATCCAGGTACTCCCATAATTTAAATAATATAAATATAAATTTAATATAAGTTTATTAAAATCAATTTTTAATATATTATATTTTTTTTTATAATATATAAATATATAAATAATGACAAATCTTGATTCTCAATCTACTGACAATTTTATTAATCAGTTAAATAACGTTACACAAAATGGTGGTGCTAAAAAATCTAAAAAATCTAAAAAAACCTCTAAAAAATCATCTAAGAAAGCTTCTAAAAAATCATCTAAAAAATCATCTAAAATGTCTAGAATGATGTTAGGCGATGAACAAATGGGTGGCAAAAGAAAATCTAAAAAATCATCTAAAAAATCTTCTAAAAAAGCTTCAAAAAAAGGATCTAAAAAAGGATCTAAAATGTCTAGAATGATGTTAGGTGATGAACAAATGGGTGGTAAAAGAAAATCTAAAAAATCATCTAAAAAAGGATCTAAAAAAGGATCTAAAAAAGGATCTAAAAAAGGATCTAAAAAAGGATCTAAAATGTCTAGAACAATGGATCACGATGAACAAATGGGTGGCAAAAGAAAATCTAAAAAATCTTCTAAAAAAGGATCTAAAAAAGGATCTAAAAAAGGATCTAAAAAAGGATCTAAATCATCTAGATCAATAATTGATTTAAATATGAATGAAGGATTAGTTATCTTTGGAGGTGCTAAAAAGAAATCTAAAAAATCATCTAAAATATCATCTAAAAAATCATCTAAAAAAGGATCTAAACAAAAAAGACCAGCACCCGAACATGCTGCATTACAAACTGAAGTTATTAAGATGATATGTAAAAAGGATGATTTAAAATATCCTCAAGCCATGGGTAAATTAAAAGAATATATTGCCAAAGCAATTGGAAAAGCATATGCTCCTGGAGGTGATATAACTTATATGGATGCTCTTAAAAAAACAAAAGCATATTTAAGTAAATAAATTTTAAGAACTAAATAAATTTAATATTAAATTTATTAAGAATTTATTATTAAGATGGAACTGGATAAGAATTAAAAGGTGTCAACATACTTTTACCGATAGAAGTTATATTAGCATAAGAATCATTACGCAAGTCAACAAAATTATTATAACCATCAAAAGTACCATTAATTTTAGGAGGAATATTATTATTGATTAATTTACATTTAGAAATAGTATTTTTAATATCATCTAAATTTTTATTATTTAATTTTAATAATGGACTATCAGAATTTTGTACTAATTTAACTCTTTGAGTATAATAAGAAGGAGAATCACTATCTACAGCTTGATTAGGTGTATGAGGATCTGGTACAATTAGTAATGGTAAATTATTTACTGTATTATTATTAGGATCTTGAATATTTTCATATTTAGTATTTTCAAAATTAATTAATTCCTCTACTCCTTCATTATCACTAGTAACACTTGCAATAATATTAGAATTAGTTTGAGCAGAAGGATATGCATTTAAATTACCAAAATCTTCAATTAAGTCATTATCAAGATTATGTTCAGATAAAACATTATTCAAGTCAGTTGATGAAATTTGTTGTATTTTATTATTTTTATCTATATTAAAATATATAGGTTGTAGATTATTTGGTGGTATATTTATAGTGACTGCATTTAATTTACTATCAACTAATTGAATTATATTAAATCCAATTATAAATGAAACCAATAAAGATAAAATAACTATTATAATTAAATCAAATTTATTATAAGAATCAATCATTATATTATATTATATTAATATATAATATAAAAAAAATAAATTAAGATAAATGTTCAACAAAATTTTTAATATAATTTAATAATATTGGATTTTTATCTATTATATTTTTATCAGTTTTTGTTTTATTAATATTTGTTAAAATATTATTAATTTCTGTTTTTTTTTCAGAAGTCAAATTATTTTTTTTATCATTATATATTAATTCTAAAAGTTGTATTTCACTATTATAAACAGAATTTAATTGTTTGTCAAATTCTGTTTTACTAAGAACTGATGATTGTAATTTATTAAATGAATATTTTAATTCATTAAATGCACTCATTATTTGAGGATTATTTATGTAATTTTCAACTATTTTATCGTATTTTACAAATTTATTATTATTATTATTGCTATTATTATATTTTCCATCATCTGCATTTTGTAATCTATTTAATCCACTTTGTATTAAATTTAATCCATCTCTTTTAGTATTATTTGCAATTTGTTGTTCTCTAATATCTGGTATTTTTTCTAAATCTTTATTAATTTCGTTACTATCATCTACTAAAATTCTTCCTTTTTTAATCATATTTTTGTAATAATCATCTAAACTTTCTACTTTTAAATTTAAATTATTTAATGTAGGATCTAATTTATTTAATGATAATAGTGGTTTATTTAAATAATCTTCATAATTTGATTTTATAGTATTTTGTCTAAAACCTTCATATGACTTTAAATTATTATAAGTTATTATTTGTAATATTGTTAATACGAAAATTGCTAAAATAACACCTAATGCAGGATTATTGGTTGCAATAAATGATATTAAACAAAATATTATAAATTTAAATAATGGATTATTGAAAATTTCAAAGATAGGTTTACTTATACCTTCATTTAAATAAACAGTTAAAAATGAAATAATCATTATTATAATTATCATCGAATTATTGTTGTTTTTTAAATTTTGAAAATAATTATTAAAAGACTCTACAAAATTCATTATATATATTTAACTTTATATTTTAATTTTGTTAGTATTAAATTAAAATTGAATATAAAAATATATAAACTAAGATTATTACTATTATATATCAATAATTAAACATTATAATGACAAATTATATTATAAATGGTTATTTAAATAATTATGGTTATTGTTGTAAAAAAAAATTAATTGATAATAAAATATTATTAATTATAAAAAAATATTTTAATGTAACACCTGTTTTACAATATCAAGATAATATTGTATCATTTGATGTATTTTATGAAGATGAAAAATATATAGTTTTACCTAAATTTTCAAATACTATAAAAATTAAATTAAAACCATTTATTTTATTAAATAATATATCATATTCAAATATAATATTTAATATTAATAAATATTCTTATAAAAAAAATATTTGTTCTTTCAATTTTACTGGTAATCTTAGAGATCATCAAAAAATTATTATTAATTCAATTATTGATAAATTTAATAATTCTGAAAATATTAATAAACCTAAAGGAGGACTAGTTAAACTTAGTTGTGGATCTGGTAAGACTGTTCTAGCAATTTATCTTTCTCATCTCTTAAAATTAAAAACATTAATTGTAGTACATCAAGAATTTTTATTAGATCAATGGGTTGAAAGATTTGCTCAGTTTACTAACGCAAAAATTGGAGTTATTAGACAAGATATTATCGATACTGATAATAAAGATGTTGTAATTGCTATGTTACAATCAATTAGTGTTAAAGATTATGATCCTAAAGTTTTTAGTCAATTCGGATTGACAATTTATGATGAAGTACATCATTTGGGATCTAGAGTTTTTTCACAAGCTTTACTTAAAACATCATCTGAATATACAATTGGATTATCAGCAACTCCTGAAAGATCAGATGGATTATTAAAAATAATTAATTGGCATGTTGGTGAAATATTATATGAACTAGAAAAAAAATATAGTTATAAAGTTTTAGTAAAAAAAATATATTTTAGATCTAATAATATATTGTTTAAAGAAAAAAAGAGATGGATACAAGGTTCAATAAAACCAGATAATATAAAAATGATAGGTAATTTAATGTTAGTTAATTCTCGCAATAAATTAATGATAGATTTCATTAATGTATTGAAAAATCATGGTCGAAAGATTTTTGTTCTCAGTTCTAGAGTAGATCATTTACAAGTTCTTAAAAATGGTATTGATCAAATAATAACTGATTCAGGTGAAGCTCATATTTATAATACATACTATTATATGGGCAAATCTAAAAAAGGTGAAAGAAAAATGGCAGAAAAAGATGGTGATATTATCTTTGCAACTATTCAACTAGCTGAAGAAGGTTTGGATATCTCTAGATTAGATACTATTATTATCGCTTTACCTATCAAAAAAGAAAAAACATTAATACAATCTATTGGTAGAATACTTCGTAATGATAAATTAGATAATCTAACTTCGGTGCCTCTAGTTATTGATATCTCTGATATACTATCTATATATAGTAAATGGTCTAAAAAAAGAGATGAAGTTTATGATAAAAAAGATTGGTATGTACAAAATTATTATTGGGAAGATGATAAATTCATTTATAAAACTTCAGATTTAAAAGATAAAACACCAATGCAAATAATGTTTAATGATATTATTGATGAAGATTTTATAGAGAAAAATTTAATTAAAGACGAACTATCACCATAATTTAAATATTCTAAATTATAAAGTTAATAATTAAATTTTCTCTACCATATTTATTTATAACATCATTAACATTTGTTTTATTTCTACTTTTATAATATTCCCAAACTAAATTTTTCATTTCTTTATTTAATTTATTATTTTTATTATTTTTTTTAAGATATATTGAACTAACAATTAAATTTTTTTCAACATCAAAAACATTCATCTTAAATTTTTCATTTTTAATTTTTAATAATCTTTCGTTTGTTTTTTCATTCATAAATTATATTATTTATTTACTAATATAATTCATTCAATTTTTATATAAATTTATATAAAAATAATATAAAAATTATATTACATATCCTTATTTTTCCTACTCATAAATGATCTTTTATTTAATAACTCATGTAATTCATTATCTAAATCACTATCACAATTATTATCACTATCACTATTAATTTCATTATCTGATTCTTCTAATTTTTGTTTTAATTTAATAACCTCTTTATTATTTATTTTGTTATCAATTATTGATTTATTAATAATAGTTTTATTAGTTTTAATATTATTAGTTTTAATAGATGTTGAATTATTTGTATTATTTGTAATTTTTATAATTTTAGTTTTACTTTTACTTTCTATACTTGAATAATTAATTTTTATATAATTATATGTTTCATCATTTGATTCGTGACTAACTAATAAATTAATATATTTTGGATATATTTTTTTTAGTTTGTTTCTTAAATTATTCCCTTTTTCTGTTAAACTTAATGTAGTGAAAAATGATTTTGTTACCTGATTTTCTTGAATTAATTCATCATTCATCATTAATCTTATTAAACTTTTCCACCAATCAATATTACCAAAAGATACTCCGGATCCATACTCATCATACTCTAACATCCACTTTTTAATTTTACTTCCTTTACCTAATAATATATTAATTAGCATACCGCAACCAAATTTATCATTAATTTTATAAAGTGCATTTAGACATAAATATACTTGTTTAGTATAATCCGATAATTGTAAAACAATATTATTTTCTTTATTAATATTATTATATTTCATACAATTATCACAATTATTACATGAACTAATTTTTTGTCCAAAACTTTCTAATAATATCTTTCTTCTACATTCATTTGAATAAACATATTTTTCTATTTGTTTAATTTGATTTTCCTGATATACTTTTTGTACAGGATTATTAATAGATTGCAGAAAATATCTATTAATTTTAAAATCTTTATGTGAGAAGAATAATACACATTCAGATGGTTTATTATCTCTACCAGCTCTACCAATTTCTTGATAATAAGATTCTATATTTTTAGGGCAATTAAAATGTATAACTAATCTAACATTAGTAATATTAATACCCATACCGAAAGCGATAGTAGCAATAATACATTTAATTTCACCATCAATAAATTTTTTTTGGATAGTTGATCTTAATTTATCACTTAATCCAGCATGATATGATTCACATTTAACACTTGTAATTTTACTAGCTAATAAATCAGTTTCGTCTCTAGTACTGCAATAAATTATAATATAATCATCTTTGTATTTTTTTATTAAATTATTTAAATCTATCATTGTATCATCTTGTTTAGATTCAACTCTGATTAATAAATTGGGCCTGTCAAAATTACCAACAACATATTCCGGCTCGTTTAAATTTAAAATTTCAGTAATATCTTCTCTTACTTTTGTACTTGCGGTTGCTGTTAATGTTAATATTGGAATATTTGGTAGCCATTCTCTTATTAAATTTAATTTTGTATATGAAGGTCTAAAATCTAATCCCCATGTAGAAACTGCATGAGCTTCATCAATACAAACAAAAGCTAATTCGTCTTCAATACCTTTAATAAATGTTTCCGATTTAGTAAAATATTCAGGAGTCATATAAATAATTTTATTATTTCCATCAAGAATATCACTTTTTTCAAGATTTTTTTGCTTAATAGTATTTTCTGAATTAAAAACGGCAACTGGTATATTCTTATCTCTTAACTCATTACTTTGTTCGAACATAAGTGCGATTAAAGGGCTAATAATAATAACAGATTTAGATGTAATTAGATGAGGTAGTTGATAACAGATAGATTTACCAAAACCGGTAGCTAAAATAGCACAAACATCTTTTTTATCAATTAAAATTTTTTTAATAACTTCAAACTGTTTATCTTTAAGAGAATCGTAATTCCAATATTTTTTTAATATTTTATTATATTCTGTTAATAAAATATCATTTTCATTTAGATTTATTTCTATATTATATTTTTGTTGTTCTTGTTCTTCTTTTCTTATATTTAATTTATTTTTTTTTGGTGGCATTATTGTTAATTTAGTGTATTAATAATATAATTTAATTTTTAATAGTTTATATATTTTTCAATTTTTAAATTAATTATTTTTTAAAAACTGTTTATTACAATAATAA
>Ga0136644_10002759_pt1 | contig 13275 bp, 14 predicted proteins | sample C_130820_EF_Meta_FD_94780 | JGI IMG/M metagenome (GOLD analysis project Ga0136644, IMG submission 94780) | Freshwater microbial communities from Lake Croche, Canada to study carbon cycling - C_130820_EF_MetaG (v2) (version 2) | ecosystem: Environmental > Aquatic > Freshwater > Lake | place... | reverse complement strand
CTGCTGACTGGCCGTGGAAAAAGTCCTCCGGACGTTTTTCCACGACTGAAAACCTCCGGTTTTCACGGGAGCTGCGCTCCCGGGATCGCATCCCTGCGATCCAGCAGGCTGTTGATCCACAGCCTGCTGACGGCTCGTGGCCGGCGAAAACCGCCTGGCTCGACGTCCACCACCAGGCCGGGATCGCGGCCGCATGGCCGGCGCCGCCGCGGCCCGTCAGCGGGCGATCGCCCGCTCCGCAGCCAAGGCGATGCCCGCGAGCACCAGTTCGGGCACCTCGACCGCCCCCGGCAGGGCGTCGCGCACGGCGGCCCGCCACCCGCCGGTGAGGATCACGTCGGCATCCCCTCCGACGGCGGCGCGGGCCTCGGCCACCACGCGGGCGATCGCCCCGCGGATACCCCAGCCGATGCCCGCCGCGATCGCGTCCTGCGTCGACCGGCCGGGCATCGGCGGTGGGGGCGCGTGATCGAGGGCGGCCACCTCGGGCAGCCGGCTCGTGCCCTCGGCCAGCGCCCGCGCCATGAGCGCGGGGCCGGGCAGGATCGCCCCCCCGAGAAACTCCCCCGCAGCGGACACGACGTTCACGGTGGCCGCGGTGCCGCAGTCGACGACGATCGCCGGCCGGCCCGCCCGCTTGATCGCCCCGGCGGCCGCGGCGCCGGCCAGCCGGTCGATGCCCACCCTCTGCGGCTCGTCGATCGCCACCACGAGCGGCAGGTCGGTGTGCATGATGCGCCGCTGCCGCAGCGGCCGGTGGCGGGTGGCCGACACCTCGGCGATGGCCGCCTCGAGTCGGGCCGCCGCCGCGTCGTGCACGCTGGCGACGAGCACGATCGCCGCCCCGGGCGCCGCCTGTCCGAGCCAGCGATCGAGGTTGGCCGCGCGAAAACTGCGGCTGTCGAGATCCTGCCGCCGCACGAGCACCGGCAGCCGCCCCGCGACGATGATCTCCCCCCCCTCCTGACCGCCGGCGGCGTCAGCCGCCAAGCCACCGGCGTCAGCCGCCAAGCCACCGGCGTCAGCCGCCAAGCCACCGGCGTCAGCCGCCAGGCCACCGGCGATCGCCGCCAGCTTGATCCGCGTGTTGCCCACGTCGGCCAAGAGCACGACGTCGGCGTGGGGCAGCGCGGCGGAGGATGGGGGCGTTGACATGGGCGGAAGCTCACGGCGGGCATGATACGGCATCGCGGGGGGCCGGTCTGGTCCGCCGGCGGCTTCGCCGGCACGCTCCTCGGGCGGGTCGGATGGTCAGGCCCTGTCGAGTTGGGCGACGATCGCCGCGAGGAGCCGGTCGAGCCCCTGCCCCGTCACGGCGCTGACGGCGACGACATCACGGCCGGTCTCCACGGCCAGCCGTGCCCGCGCCTCATCGGAGCCGGGCAGTTCGCACTTGCTCATCGCCACGATCTCCGGCCGCGCGCCGAGCGCCGGGTCGTGGAGCACGAGTTCGGCGCGGATCGCCCGGTAGTTGTCCACCGGGTCGGTGCCGTCCATGGGCGCGGGCTCCACCACGTGCACGAGGATGCCGGCCCGCTCGACATGGCGAAGAAACTCGTGCCCCAGGCCGACGCCGGCGTGCGCCCCCTCGATGAGACCCGGCAGGTCGGCGAGCACGAAGTTCCGGTCCCGCGACACCGCCACGATCCCGAGCATCGGCGACTTGGTGGTGAAGGCGTAGTCGGCGATCTCCGGACGGGCCCGCGAGAGCCGGGAGAGCAGCGTGCTCTTCCCCGCGTTGGGCCGGCCCACGAGCCCGACGTCGGCGATCACCTTCAGCTCGAGCAGGAGCCGGCGGCTTTCCCCCTTCTCGCCCGGCGTGGTCTGGCGGGGCGCCCGGTTGGTGGACGACTTGAAATGGAGGTTTCCCCAACCCCCGGCGCCCCCCTTCGCGGCGAGGATCGCATCGCCGGCCGTGGCGAGATCCTTGAGCACGATCCCCGTCGTTTCGTCGATCACGATCGTGCCCGGCGGCACGAGCAGTTCGAGATCCTCCGCCGCGCGGCCATGGCAGTTGGCCGGGCTGCCCGGCGCACCCCCCGTGGCCCGCCACTGCCGGCGATGCGCGAGCGCGGCGAGCGAATCCACCCCCGCCTGGGCCTTGAGAATCACGCTGCCGCCATGCCCGCCGTTGCCGCCGTCGGGCCCGCCGAGTGGGATGTACTTCTCGCGGCGAAAGCTCTTGCAACCGCGGCCGCCGTCACCGGCCGCCACCTCGATCTGGACGCGGTCGACGAACACTGCCGGGCTCCCTGGCCGCCCGGGCCGGCGACGGTTTCGATGAACGATTCGACGTCACACGGAGCGGCATTCGAACCGCACGGTTCAGGCACGACGCCGCGATGACGGACACGGCGACGGGCCGGTCAGCCGACGAGCACGTGCACCCGGCGACCCTCGCGGTCGAAGCCGACCACACCGTCAGTGAGGGCGAAGAGCGTGAAGTCGCTCCCCATGCCCACGTTGCGGCCCGGCTGAAACTTCGTGCCGACCTGCCGGACGAGAATGTTGCCCGCCCGCACCCGCTCGCCGCCGAACTTCTTCACGCCGCGGCGCTGGGCGTTGGAATCGCGGCCGTTGCGGCTGGAACCCTGGCCCTTTTTGTGTGCCATGTCGGCGCTCCTGAAAACGATCTGTCGGGGGAAAAGCGGAACGGGAGACGCCGAAAATCAGCGTCCGACATCAATTTCGTACCGCAAATCCCAGGTGTGGTCAATGCCCTCGCGGACCGCAGTGGCCCGTTCATAGAGGGCCGGGCCGCGCGGGCCGAACAGCCCCTCGAGGAGTTCACGCCGCCCGTCCGCGTCGGGCTGGGCCTCCACGGCCGGCCGAACCGCGTTGAACGCTGCCAGACCGTCGCCGGCGCCGATCTGCCGGACATTCACGTCGCGCGTCTCGAGGGCGGCGAGCGTGCGGACCATGGCCACGTCCCGGGCGAGGGACGACACCCGCGGTGCCGCGTCGCCGAAAAACTCCTGCTCCCGGGCCTGCCGCTTCGGCCCCGGGGGCATGCGGTCGAGGGCGTCGAGCACCTTCGCCAGGCTGTCGAGCGGCCGCGCCGCGGCGGCCTCGGGGGTGAGTTGGATCGACGCCAGCGCCTGCCGCCGGATGCCGTCACGCTCGGCGACGGCGGGGCCCAGCAGCGCCCGCGACAACTGTTCGAAGTATTCCACGCCGAGGTCGCCGAACACGGCCCGCACGAGCGGCCCACGGGCCGTCGGCTCCTTGACGGCCTGGACCTTCCGCACGACCGTCGCCAGCGGCGCGAGATCCCCGCCCCGATCGGCCGACACGACGAGGTCCGACCAGGTCAGTCCAAGATCGGCCAGGCCGAGCACCGGCCGCGACTTCACCATGCCGGGGCGGGCGAGCGCCTCCACGATCTTGCCGCCGAGCGTCATGCGCTCGAACATGCCCGCATAGCCGACGCTCATCTCGCCGACCTCCTCGCGGTCGTCGCCCGGCCTCCAGAAGTCGAGCCGCAGCCCGACGAGCGCCCGCTCCATGCCGGCACCGGGCTGGTCGTCGGGCTGGAAGTCCGCCCCCGGCCGCTCCCGCCACCGCAGCGCGTTGGTCAGCCCGCGCACCGAGATCGTGAAAAAGTCGATTCGTGGATCGACATCCTGCCAGAGGGCCACGCCCCACCGCTCGCCGCCCGGGGGAATGTCGGAGGCTGCCATCGACGCGCTGTCGAAGAGCTCGCGGGCCGGATCCTCGCGCCGGCGGATCGGCCCGATCGCGCCGGGAATCACGCGGTCAAGGTAGCCGCGGTAGGCGGTGTCGCCTTCCCGCTCGGACAAGCCCTCGAGGCTCTCGAGCACGAAGTGGGGCACGAAGCGAATCGGTGTCTCGAACGACTCGGTGGACCGCTTGGTCGGATCGTCCTTGTCGATGACGGTCCGCCTGCCCCCCTGGTTGCGGACCCGATAGACGAGATACCAGATTCGCTTCCGCTGCATCTTCAGCCCGCCGACGGGCACGTCCACGTCGATCAGGCGGGGCGGCTTGAACGCGAACTCGAGGCACCAGATGTCGCGTTGAAACTCCCGATTCTTCGCCCGCTCGACGAATGTCGTGTTCCTGGGGGCGAACTTCGGCTCCCAGGCCAAGTCGGCTCGACCCTCGGTCACCTCCCGGATGTCGTCCCGAAGCACCTGCGAATCGCTGCGGGTGTCGGGGGCGATCACGGTGAGCACACCGGGCGCCAGTTGGCGAAAGCCGCTCCGGCCGGCGGCGGCACCCTCGGCGGCGAGGCCGCAGGCTGACGGGATGACGGCCAGGGAACAGGCGACCAGCGAACAGGCGACCAAGGCGGGAGCGAGGATGGCTCTCACGAACGTCGGCCGCCGCCGCGTCACCGCCGCTATCTGCCCGTGGAACAAGTCCTCCGGGACTTTTTCCAGGAATGAAAACCTCCGGTTTTCACGGGAGCGGCGCTCCCGCGATCGCATCCATGCGACCGAGCAGGCTGTTTGTCCACAGCCTGCTATCCGTGGTTCGCCGGGCCGTGTGCACATCGCGAAATCCATAGCTTGAAACGCAAAAAACAGCCCCGAAACGAGGCTTTTGCCGCACAGACAACCCTTTTTCACCAGAGTCCCTTGATTGCCCACGTTCGCCAATCAAAAATATCGGTGTATTTCGCCTCGGTCGCGGAAAACTGGCCTACTCCGAGGGAGCTGACCGAAAGACACTCTGCCCCCTGCCCGTTGTGCCTCGGAAATGCTGCCTCGGAAATGCCGCGGACACGAAACTTGCGAGCGAGCAACAGTCCGCGACGCACGCATCCTGCAAACCGCCCCCCAATCACGCAATTCGGCATCTGACGGCACCATGCTGGAACAGAACCGCCTTTCTCCCCCCGCGTCCTCGATCCTGCCATCGCCGGCGGTGGTCCCCGCCTGCCCGGCCGTGTTCGACTGGCAGGCTGCCGTCTTGGAGGGGGCGTTCTCCTCGGCGGAGGATTACGATTCCAGCGGGATTCTGGCGGGCGTGGATCCGTTCGAGTCGCGGTATTGGTGGATGCCTGAACTCTACACGAGCGGTTCCGTCGGGGGCGAATCCACCCATGAAGCGGCGGCGAACGGGCCCGCCGTCGTGGCCAAGCCGGTCACGAGCGACCCGGCCGGGTCCGAAACGGGCGTGCCGGAGCGGTCACGGAAGAACGGTCAGGCCGCCCGGAGGCCTGGTTCCCGCAGTCCGGCCGCGGCCTGATCCACCTCTCGGGCCAGCCCCGCGTAGTCGGCGGCGCCGTGGGAATCGGGCGCGTAGTCGAAGATCGACTGTCCGAAACTCGGCGCCTCGGCGAGGCGGATGTTCCGGCGGATCCGCGTTTCGAATACCCGGGCCGCCGCCCAAGAGGCGTGCCGGGCTTCGGCGGACGCAAAGAAGGATTGCACGTCGCGGTCGACCTCGCCGGCAAGGCGGGTGCCCCCCTCGTACATGCACAGCACCACGCCGAGCAGCCGCAGCCGGGGGTTCACGTGGTCGGCGACCAGTTCGATGGTCTCGAGCAGCTTGCTGAGGCCGTGCAACGCGAGGAAATGGGGCTGCAGCGGCAGCAGCACCTCGTCCACGGCGGCCATGGCATTGAGCGAGAGCAGCCCGAGCGACGGCGGGCAATCGATCACGAGATAGTCGAAACGTTCGCCCTGCGCGGCCGTGCCGCTGCAGCGGGGCTCCGCGGCGATCCGCTGGCGAAGGATCCCCTCGCGGCCGCTCTCGGCGGCCAACGCCACCTCGACGGCGGCGAGGTCGATGTGGGAGGGCACCACCCAGAGATTCTCGCCGGCCGGCACGAGCGCCGCGGAGAGCGGTGCACCTGCCACGAACACGTCATACGCGGACACGGGATGCTCCCCCGGCGCCACGCCGGCATGCAGCGTGGCATGCGCCTGGGGATCGAGATCCACCAGGCACACCCGCCGACCGCTCCGGGCCAGTGCCACGGCGAGGTTCACCGAGGTGGTCGTCTTGCCGACGCCACCTTTCCTGTTCGCGACGGCGATGGAACGCATGAGAAGCCTCTGTGCCTACGAACCGCAGGGGGCGGGAGCATACGGATCGCCCCCGTGCGCACAAAAGCCCGATTTCGCCGTTCAGGCCGGGAATCAAGGAAAGAGGACGGTTCCATGGGCTGTCAGCGGCCTGGGGATACCGCCGCGGCCAGGGCGGAGCGGATCCACTTTTCGAGGCCCGGCCCCAACCGTCCCAGCCCCACCCTGCCCGGCTCACCCACCACCGCCAGGCTGCCTCCCTCTCCGTCAAGATCGAAGACGAGCGTCGTGCCGGGGCCACCGGGCTCGCGAAATGTGAGGGCCACGTCCCACGCTTCGGCCCCGAGCGGCGCCGTCGGCTGGCGATCTGGCCAGGCGAAGTTGGCATCCTCCACGAGCCCCCGCCGAAGATGCACGAGGCCGGGAGCCCGTGACACATCGACCCGTTCCGTCGCCGTGAGCGTCCCGGCCCCGATGGCGGGGCGCACACGAAGCAGTTCCACGACCGGCGCCAGCGTGATCCGCCGGGCCGCCTCGGGCCCGTAAAACCCGAGGCACCTCCGGGTCTGGTGCCGCTGAAACCAGATGCCCGTGGCCGCCGCCGCGAGCCCGAGTCCCAGTAACCCCGCCACGAGCCAGTGACCTCTGACGGGGCCTCTGACGCCCTGCATCGGGCCGTGTGCCGCAGACCGATGGATTGCGTGGCGGCCGTCAGCCGCCGCCCGCGCTGCGTCGTCAGGGGGAAGGTGAACGTTGGACACGCGACGAAAGCTCCTTGCGGCCTCGTGCCGGAGTTCTCGCCCGGCTTGCCGGCGTCCGCGCACCGCTCCGGGGAGCGTCTCCCCGCCGAGACGCCCCACTGTATACTCCGCTGACGGTGGGACCATGGCCGCTCCGTCCACGGCGGGACCGCACCGGACGCCGCATCAGACGAGGATTCGCATCGCATGCCAAACGCCTTCGATCCCTATCGCGAAGCCCTGGTCGTCGAACACCACACCCTCTGGCCCGAGGACTACGACGACTGGTCCGAGGCCGACAAGTCCCGGGCCGAAGCGGCTCTCCACGCCGCCCCCGATGCTGCGGCGGAACTCGACTATGTCCGGCAGCACACGGGTTTTGCCCGGGTGATCACGGTCACGCCCGCCGATCTCGACCGGGTCAGCGTCGGTTCCTGACCCGCCCGCCCGCTCACGGCCTCCTCGCTCACCCACCGCCCCCGCCCGTCCGGCGCCGAGCGGCAGGCTTCGATCGTCCGTCCGTTCCTTCCGTCGCCCCCGCGCCGCGGTCACCGCTTGGCTGCATCCACTTCCATCCGCGTGTCCCTCCTTGGCTCCGGCCAGGACGACCGTTCCTACGACATTGTCGTGGGTCACGGAGTGATCGGGGCGATCGGCGGGGCCGTCGCAGCGAGCGGATGCCGGCGGGCGGTCGTCGTCAGCGATGCGGCGGTGGCCGACACGCACGGCCGTGCCGCAGTCACCTCCCTCGAGGCCGCCGGCGTCGCCGCGGTGCTCCTGACCGTACCGAGCGGGGAATCCTCCAAGTCGGTCGCGCGGCTGGCCGGCCTTTGGGACGAGTTGGCCCGGCTCGCGGTGGATCGCCGCACGCACGTCATCGCCGTTGGGGGGGGTGTGGTCGGGGATCTGGCCGGGTTCGCCGCCGCGACGTTCGTGCGTGGACTCGCGGTCTGGCATCTGCCCACGACGCTCGTCGCGCAGGTCGACAGCGCGATCGGCGGCAAGACGGGCATCAACCTCGAGGGGGGCAAAAACCTGGTCGGCGGTTTCTGGCAGCCCCGCGGGGTGATTGCCGACGTCGACACGCTTTCGACGCTGCCCGACCGCGAGTTTCAAAGCGGGCTGGCAGAGGTGGTGAAATACGGGGTGATCCTCGACCCCGCGTTCTTCGGGTGGCTCGAGGCGAATCACGCGGCCATCCTGGGGCGGGCCCCGGCGGCCCTGATCCACTTGGTCGGCCGTTCGGCGGCGCTCAAGGCGGAGGTGGTGTCGCAGGACGAGCGGGAGCTTTCCGGGCTGCGGGCGATCCTCAACTACGGCCACACGTTCGCCCACGCCTACGAAACGACGGCGGGATACGGCACGCTGCTCCATGGGGAGGCGGTGTCGATCGGCATGGTCGACGCCGCCGAGCTGGCCGTTCGCCTGGGGCGCATCGGCCCTGAGGTGGCCGCCAGGCAGCAGGCCCTCCTGACCGCCTTCGGCCTGCCACTGACCATGCCTCCGGCCGCCCGGGCGGCCGTTGACGCCCTTCTCGACGTCATGACCCGCGACAAAAAGACCGTCGCGGGCCGGCTGCGGTTCGTCCTGCCGTCCCGGATCGGCCACGTCGAACTCGTTGAAGGCGTCCCGACCGAGGCGGTCAGGGCCGTTTTGGCCCGATAAAGCCGCCCCAGGCCGTCTACGGAAGGCCGAGGCTGCTCGCCGGCCCCCCCTGTGGAAACACTCCTCAGGGGGTTTTCCCCGGATGCCCCCGGTTTTCGCGGGAACTCCGCCCGGGCTTGCCGTACCGGATCACATCCCGGCGATCCGACCTGCGATCCAGCAGATCGGGCGTTCTCAGCCTGTTCTTCCTGGGTGAGGCGATTCGCCCCACCCCATCAGCCGGAAAGAGTGGGGCAAATCGCCCCACACCCACGTCGCGGCGCCCCCAGTGGAGCGAATCGCACCACACCCCGCCCCGGCCAAGGTGGTCGCCAGCGACCACCCTCGTCCAGCCGACCGACCGGCCAAAGCCGTCCCCTTGGCTAAAAAACCATGGAAAAGGCGTGAAAAACGCCATGTCGGCACAGAACACCTCATCCATTGAAAGAAAAAAATCTTTTGGCACACCGACTGCATCTACGGAAGACCGTCGAAGACCCGTCACGACGACGGATCCGCAACACGGCCTGAGCTCGAACGTCCGACGCAGGAGACATCCGATGAACATCAGCTACTCCACGACTTCCGCTTCGGGTGAGGTTCGCTCGAGCCGCTCGCTGACGCGGGCCGACGTCCTCCTGTGCGTCCTGCCGATCGCCCTCTTCCTCTCGATTGTGTCGCTCGTCTGAACGGCTCACACGTTGTGCAGCCATCAGACCAAGGTCCGACACCACACCATTCAATCTGTCCAACACGCGTTTCTGAAGGGATACCTGCCATGAAGTCCTCGACCCTCTACCGCAACCTGCACGATGACGTGTCCGTCTTCTCGCCCGCCAGCGACGAAGTGTGTGCCACCGCGTCCGGCGAGAAGCGGGTTCGCGAGGTCGTGATCGTCGATCCGAAGATCGAGCTGTATGGCGACTTCGTTCAGGAGGCTCAGGAAGGCAATGTGGGCCTGCACTTTTGCGTCGACGGCCGGTCGGCCGTCCGCCTCGCCCGTCGCTTCCGGGCCGACGTGTGGCTGGTCAGCGACCAACTCCCCGATATCGACGGCCTCGATCTGGTTGAGATGCTTGCCCCGCAGGTGATGCAGGCCGACGTCGATCCCAGCCGGTCCGGTTCCACCCGCTCGCTGAGCAACGTGGATCGCAACGGTCGGTCGGGGATCTTCATCGTGGCCGACGACTACTGCCTCGAGGACGAGCAGCAGGCTTTGGCGTGCGGCGTGGCCGGGTATCTGGTTCGCCCCGTCACAATGGACGTCATCTCCGCGATCCGGGAGCCGGCCGCCGAGCTGGCATGAAGCCGGCGATGTTTCGGCGAACATTCGCCATCCACGCAGCCTTCTTCTTCGGCTGTGGAGAACATGGCTCTGTGAAGCCGGTGAGCCCATCTGCTCGGCTCCGTTCGAGTGATTTCGGGCGGGGTGCTTCCTGCCGGCCGTGCAACGGCTTGGCGATCGCAGCCTTCCTCTTCTGCGGTTTCGGCTGGTCATTGAGCCTGCCGGGGGCGGCTCGAGGCCAGAACGACTGGCAGTTTCCAGATCCCTATTTCGGGATTCTCGAGGTGGAAAAGTCGATGCCCCGGCGTTCTCACCGGGGGCCCGGGAAAGGACTCAAACGTCCCCCCGTGCCGGCGACGCCGCCGTCGCAGGGGGGTGTACCCGGATCAGGGGGCGACGCGTCGATCCCCGCAACCGCCGGCCAACCCGGCCGCGTGCGTGGTCCGCAGCACGCCGACGGGGTCTCTGTCCCTCCGCCTGTCCCTCCCGCTGCCGCTCCCTCGGCGCCCCTGTCTTCCACCGCGCCCCGGATGGGGTCCCCCGTGGCCGCGCAGCCGTTCGGTCCGGACGAGACTGGCCGCCCGCAGCCGCTCCCTGGCTCGAGCCCGTCCGTCGGCCCTGACGGAGTTCTCGAGCCACTGAGGCCCTCACAGGCCGTCCCCCATGCCGCGGCATCGCAGCGGACCCGTTGGCGGCGTCGCGGCTGGAGGTAGCCTGGCAGATTCGGCCCGATCGATGCGGGCCACACCAGCGAACAGGGTGTTGTCCCGTCGCTTCCACCTGCCGCATCGCCCGCCTGCCTGCCTCGCCTCGCAGCGGGGCGTTGTCGATCGTCGTTTCAGCGGCCGCGCTTGTCGCGGCGGGCCTGCGCACGCTTGCCGGACGCCAGCACGTGGCCTCCCAGACGGGTCGTGCGTCCCTCGATCGTGAGCCTGGCCTTCTTGGCGGCCGTCTTCGCCGAACGCTGCTTTGCCCGGTCGAACCGGATCGCCTGCGGGGAAGCCACGACGGGCCGCTTCGCCACCTTCCGCGCGGCCGACTTCACGGCAGCCGCCTTCTTGGCGGGCGTCGCCACCGCCGTCACCGGCGCCGGCTCGGCGGCGGTCTTCTTCGCGACCGCGGGCCGGGCGGCCGGCTGCTTCAGGGCCGGTTCGTTGAGGTGACGCGTCTTGGCGGCGAGGTCCGCCCGCACGCTCGCCCGCGAAGCCCGATGGCCGGCGACGCGGCTCTTCTTGGTCGGCGTGGGACGCGCCCGGCCGGCCGCGGGCCCGGCGGCCGGCAGCAGGCCCTTCGCGGCGCTCGAAAGGGAGGCGAGGTGGGCCTCGACACGCTTGACGGCGCCGTCGAACAGTTCGCTCTTCGCGCGGCTGCGGGCGTTGGCCTGCGCCACAGCGGGCGTCACCCGCTTCTGCACGCGAGACTGCTTCGCCAGGAGGTCCCGCCACTTGTCGCGAAGCGTCCGTGCCCGGGCGAGGACCGACTGGATCTGCGTCGACGTCGCTCGTGCCAGCCCCGAGGCTTCACTGGCGGCAAGCAGTTGTCGCTCCGCGGCCGTGAACAGGCTGGGGTTTTTCTCGGGTGCCCCACCGGCACGCGACGACACCACCACTCGGGACGACTTGGCCATGCTTTTTCGCTCCACCTTCGCGACACCGGCTCCGGATCGACCGCCCCTGTGGCGTTCGCAGGGGGGAAGCTTACCGTACCGCGTCGCCGGCGGCGAATGGAAAGGCTCACCACTTCGCTTCCACGGCCATCCCCCCCAGGTCGGCGATCGGCAGGGGCACGACCCTCACTTCCATGCCGGCAAAATGCGACTCCGTGCCGCTCACCGCCGCGGAACTGGCCCAGGCCAGATACCAGCCCAGGAACACCTGGGAGGGATAGTGGGCGTTGTCCGTCATCCGCGAGAAGCCGACGAACGTCGAGCACACGTAGAGCGTGCCCTTGAGAAGCGGGCTTTCCACCATGTCCGCCGCCGCGAGAAAGGGAATCGCCCCCACGAAGGCGTGGCCGCTCACGCCGTTGTTGTCGTTGAAGAAGTGCCAGCGGCTGCCGGCGGAGCCCTCCCCGGGCCGCGAACCACCGGTCGCGAGCTGCAGCACGTAGAGCGGCGGGGCGCCGACCACGAACATCCGCAGCGACCGGGATCCCCACTCGCCGACGATGTCCCCCGCGGGCTGCCCCTCGAGCACGATTCCCGTGACGGCCGCCGCTCCGAAGATCGGGAGGGCATACTTCCCCTCGCCGATCGGCTTGCAGCCTGAAAAGAACGTCCCCAGATCGGTCGGCGTTACCCCCTGCTGCCACGCGTTTTGCATGGTCGTGTCGAAGCCGGTGTTGGCCATGAGCGCGCCCGCGCCGAACGCCGCGGTCAGGCAGGTGAGGCTCTCGCAGGAGTAGAAGTTGCGATAATCCTCGAGCACCTTGAAGCCGGCCCGCGACAGCCGTGGATAGCGACTGTGGGCCCAGGGGGGCTCGCGGACACCCCGGGCGGCCTCGTCCTCCACGAGCGGCGGCAGGCTGTAGATCGGCTCGACGGCGACGTCCGCCGACGTGGCCATGCGCGCGGCGAGCGTCGTCGTGATGTTCGTCCGCGAACCCCCGTCCGTTCCCGGCCAGCCCCCCGTGAGCTCCACCCGGCCCGGGCCGGTCGGGGCGTGAGCCTCCGCGATCGACTGCGTTTCGACGACGGCGTCTATCCATGCGCCGCTGACCGCGGGCGTCACCCGGACGATCACCCGCTGCCGACGCGGAGGCCAGGTCTGCCCCGTCGCGTACGGTCCGCCGCCGGGCGGCTCGATCCACGCCGATTCGATCATGCCCTCCCGGGGAGGGGAACTGCGGAAGTCGGGCTCGACCACCCGCACCACCGGCCAATCGGCCGACACCGTCGCGAGCGTCTGCCGCCAGAGCCGCATCCGATCGTCGCCCGAAAGAAACATCCCCGTGGACTTCCGCGGCTCCGCCGGCGGAGCCGCCGCCGGGGGCGCCACGGCGTCGAGCAATTCGAACTCGACGCCGCGGACTGCGGCCCCCGGCCAGAGCACCGCCGTCACCAGGCAGGCGCGCACGAGCACCGTGCGCAGCATCTCCGCGACGGCTTTCCTGAGGGGGGGCGGCATGATCGGGGCGGGAATGTCCCAAGCCCGCCGTTCGGGAGCAAGGCGGATTTCGCCATCCCACCGATCCTGACAGGTCGTGCCCGAGGGGCCGTGCAGCCACCACGTCCACGAGCGGACGAAGCGGATCGGGGACGCGCCGATCCCCGGGCAACGGCGGGGGTTTCAGCCCCCTGACACCGACGGCCCCGCGGCACTGTGCCCACGGGCAGACCGTGACAAACACGGCAGTCCGGCGAAAATGGGCCGACGGTCACCCCGCGGCGGAGGCCGGAGCGGCCACGTCGATGTAGACCTCGACCTGCTGCCCGACGAACAACGGGGGCAGCCCGGCGGGGTCGAACTCGTAGATGACCTGCAGCACCCGCGTGTCGACCCGCTCGGCGGTGTCGCCCGTCAGCGACTTCTTCGGCACCACGAACGGCTCGATCCGCACGAACCGGAGGGGATACCGCACCTGCAGGTTGCCGCGCGGCATGGCCGCGGCG
>Ga0136644_10002757_pt1 | contig 13278 bp, 10 predicted proteins | sample C_130820_EF_Meta_FD_94780 | JGI IMG/M metagenome (GOLD analysis project Ga0136644, IMG submission 94780) | Freshwater microbial communities from Lake Croche, Canada to study carbon cycling - C_130820_EF_MetaG (v2) (version 2) | ecosystem: Environmental > Aquatic > Freshwater > Lake | place... | reverse complement strand
GTGTTTGCCGACATCGGCTGGTTTTTCTCGAAAATGGCGGTGGTGACCTTTGGCGGCGCCTATGCGGTGCTGGCCTATGTGGCGCAAGAGGCGGTCAATCTCTATCACTGGCTGTCGCCCAGCGAAATGCTGGCCGGCCTCGGGCTGGCGGAAACCACCCCCGGCCCGCTGATCCTGGTGTTGCAATTTGTCGGCTTTCTGGCCGGTTTCAGGGCCGAGACGCTGTTTCAGGGTCTGTGGGGCGGGGTGCTGGGTGCCTTGCTGGCCCTATGGGTGACCTTTACGCCCTGCTTTGCCTTCGTGTTCCTCGGCGCGCCGATGATCGAAAAGGCCCAGAACAATCCGCGCCTGACCGGTGCGCTTGCCGCCATCACCTGTGCGGTGGTGGGGGTGATTGCCAATCTGGCCCTGTGGTTCGGGCTGCGCGTGCTGTTCGGCGAGATGGCCTTGTTGCACTGGGGCCTTGTATCATTCGAGTGGCCCGTCCTCGCAAGCCTCAACCCCGCAGCCTTGCTGATTGCCGCTCTGTCTGCGGCCAACCTGTTCGGCTTGAGGCTCGGCATCGTGCAGACATTGGCCCTCAGCAGCATCGCGGGCCTGATGCTGCATTGGGGCGGTTTTGTCGTCTGAGCTCAGGCCTACTCGACGGCCTGCAACGCCTCGGCAAGGCTGAGGACGGGAGCCACCGGACGCAGCGCGTCAATGGCGGTGCTATGGGTCTCTGCTGAGAAGGCCGCGCAACCGTCCTCCAGCACCCGCACATCGAAATCGCGCACATGTGCATCGCGCACGGTCGAAGCTACGCCGCCATTGGTGACAATGCCGCAGACCAGCAGCGTCTCGATCCCGGCCTTGCGCAACACCCACTCCATGCGCGTCATATAGAAGGCCGAATAGGCCACCTTCTCGACCGTCAGATCAGCCGGCTGGAGGACATCGACCAGTTGGTGTCCCCAGCCGCCGGGACAGAAATCGCCCTTGCCGAGAAACGGACGCAGCTGTTTCAGATGCGGCGAGATGATCGGTTCGCCGCCTTTGGCGGGCACAAGCGTGAATTGGGTGGACACGATCCACCCGCCTTTGGCCCGCAACGCCTGCGCCAGCGGCAGAATTTTTTGCGGCAAAGCAGCAATGGCAGGGGCCGATTGACCGGCGCGCCCATAGGCACCCCGGGGATCAAGAAAATCGTTTTGCAGATCGACAATCAGCAGGCCCGTGCGTGTGGCATCAAGAGTGTGATGGCTCATGCTGTCCTCTCGATCACCACGTTGCCGAAGGAATCCACCCGCGCCGACAGATGCGGATCGACCACAGTAGTGGCATCCGCCTGTTCCAGAATGGCCGGTCCCTTGATGACAGAACCGACCGGCAAATCAAGCCGCGACCAGACCGTTGTCTCGTGCCATGCCCCGTCAAACCACACCTGACGCGGCTCGCGTCTGGCGCTCTCAAGGGATGCCCCGTCGCGCGGGGCAAGCGAGGCCAGATCGAAAGCGGGACGCCGCCCGATTGCCGCAGTCCGCAAGGTCACGATGCGGATGGCAAGGCCGGGCAACAGACGGCTGAAGGAGGTCTGGTAGGCTTGTTCGAAAGCCTCGCGGACCAGCGCGGCCGTCACGCCCGTGCTCGCGCCCTGCAAGGTCACGGGCAAAGGCACCGAAATGGTATGGGTCTGGCCGAGATAGTGCATATCCAGCTCGTAAACCACATCGATGACTTCCACCTCGATGCCTGCCTGCTCCACCACCCCCGTGGCCTTGCGGCCCAAGCGCACCATCAGCGCGTCGAAAGCGGCCTCGTCCAGTTCATCAACCACAGCATTGACGGTCTGGACCTCGTCATGGCGCAGATCGGCAATGACGCAACCCAGTGCCGAGGTGATACCGGGGAAGCGCGGCACCAGAGCCGAGGAGAGCCCCACCTCATGCACAAGCGCACCGGCATGCAGCGCACCGCCACCGCCGAATGGCATGATGGTAAAGCGGGTCGGATCGTGGCCTCGCTCGATCGACACCAGCCGGATGGCCCCAGCCATCCGCGCATTGGCCACCCGGACAATCGCTTCGGCAGCCGCCATCACGTCAATCGACAAGGGGTCGGCGACATGACGGGCAATGGCGCGTTTGGCGGCCTCGACATCCAGCGAGGCCAGCTTGCCGCCGATCGGACGCGCCGCATTGATCCGCCCCAATACCACATTGGCATCGGTCAGCGTCGGGCGGTCATTGCCCTGTCCGTAACAGACCGGACCGGGCACCGATCCCGCGCTTTCGGGACCGACCTGCAACATACCGCCTTTGTCGACATGGGCGATCGACCCGCCGCCTGCGCCAATGGTGGAAATCTCGATCATCGGGGTGCGGATCACCAGACCGAAATCGATGGTGGTCTGCGCAGCCAGCACCGACCGGCCTCCAGCGATCAGCGACACATCGAACGATGTCCCGCCCAGATCGCCGGTAATGATATTGTCGAAGCCCGCCGCCTTGGCAATCGCGCCAGCCGCAATCACCCCTGCCGCCGGACCCGACAGGGCCGTGCGGATCGGCAGACGCCTTGCTGTCGCCGTCGACATCACGCCGCCATTGGATTGCACGATGTGGAAACTGCCGCCGAACCCGTCCTGATCCAGCGCGGATTGCAACCGCGCCAGATAGGAGCCGACCACCGGCTGCAGATAGGCATTGAGTGCCGTTGTCGAGGCCCGCTCGAATTCGCGGATTTCGGGCAGGATTTCGCTTGAAGCAATCACATTGTCATTGGGCCAGAGGGCACGGACCGCTTCCACCGCCGCCCATTCATTGTCCGCATTGGCATAGGCATTGATGAAAATCACCGCGACAGCTTCGGCTCCCTTGGACAACAGCTCCCGGGCTGCGTCGCGCACTTGAGCGAGATCGACCGGCTGGTGGATCGAGCCATCGGCCAGCACCCGCTCGGAGACCTCAAGCCGCAAATCGCGATCGGCAATCGGGGTAAAATCACCCCACAACCCCCAGGTTTTGGGGCGGTCACGGCGGCGCATTTCCAGCACATCGCGGAAGCCGCGCGTGGTGATCACGCCGATCCGGGCGCCTTTCCGCTCCAGCAAGGCATTGGTGCCTACCGTTGTGCCATGGATGATGGAGGAAAAGCTGGCAATCGGTCCGAGGGTCTGCAAACCCTCGACAAAGCCCACCGCCTCATTGCCGCGATTGGACGGCACTTTGGCGGTCTGGAAACGCCCCGTTTGCGCATCGAAGAAAAACAGATCGGTAAAGGTGCCGCCGACATCGACGCCAATCATCGGCCCGGCCTTTTTGGGATCATGGACACGCATCAGCGGGCTCCTTCGCGCAGGGACTTGGTCGCTTGGGCATCAAGCACGCCGTCAGCCGAGACAACCACCGCATAGTCGCGCAACGCACAAGCGGTGCTGACATAGCCAAGCCGCACATCGCGGGCCACCAGTGCGGGATCACGCTCGCCGGCTTTGCCCCACCCGCCGCCGCCGGGCGTTTCCAGCCGGACATGCCGGCCATGGGCCAGCTTCACATCGGTGATCTTGGAGGCCAGAGGCGGGGTCTGGTCGCCCGTCTCGCTCTGCCAGGTGAAGCGGTTGAGCGCGGCAGCCTGCCCGCCATTCACGCCAAACGGCGCAAACCGCCCGCGCTCACCCAGCAAGAACACATCCGCCCCGTCAGGCGACAGGGTCTCGATTTCATAGATCGCCCCCAAACCGCCGCGATGGGTGCCCGCTCCCGCACTGTCGGGTCGCAAGGCCCATTGCGTGAACATCACCGGATAGGACGCTTCGAGAATTTCGGCCGGCGGAATGGTCGCCATCGAAATCGGATTGTTGCCATGGCTCAGCCCGTCCGTTTCCGGATTGCCGCCAAGCCCCCCGCCAAAAAAGGAGAACATCACATAACGCTGGCCATTGGCGCGATGTCCGGCCAGTGACAGGGCATTGATGGTACCGAACGGTGCGGCCATGGCCTGATCGGGCATTGCCTTGGCCAGAGCCCCGAACACCGTTCCGATCACCCGGAGAATGGTTTCGGTATAACCGCCGACGGGCTTGGGGGCGGACACGGCCAGCAGCGTCGTATCGGGGATCACGAAGCGGATTGGTGCCAGACAGCCCGCATTGGCCGGCACATCGGTAAAGACATGTTTGAGCGCGACATAGCAGCACGCCACCGCCGTGGAATAGGCAATGTTGAGCGGACCCGCACAGGGCTTGGAGGAGGCCGAGAAATCCAGCACCATCCCGTCGCCCTTGATCGTCAGGGTCAGGGCAATGGTCAGTCTGTCATCGGTCACGCCATCATTGTCGAGATAGTCCTCGAATGTATAATCGCCGTCCGGCAGGGCTTTGATGGTCTCGCGCATCATGGCTTCGGCCCGCGCGGTCAGCACATCGAGTGCGGTGGTGACCGTCTCATCGCTATAATCGTCGAGCAGGCCCCGCAACCGTTTCTCGCCGAGATCCAGCGCGTTCAGCTGTCCGTTGAGATCGCCGAAATTGGATTGCGGCACCCGGCTGTTGGCCGCCAGAATGGCCAGGATATCTTCGTTCATCCGGCCCGCGCTGATCAGCTTGACGGGAGGAAAACGCACCCCTTCCTGAAAACTCTCGGTGGCGCGTGCATTGAAGCCGCCGGGCACATTGCCGCCGATGTCAAGCCAATGCCCGACCGAGGCCAGCCAGCAAAACAACCGTCCCTGGCGGAAGATCGGACGCACCAGCCGGAAATCGTTCAGATGTGTGCCGCCCTCGTAGGGATCGTTGAACAGGAAGGTATCGCCTTCCTGCAAGCCCCCATCGCGCGCCACCTTGTCGATCACGGCCTTGACCGCAAAGGCCATGGCCCCGACAAAGATCGGCAGGCCCGTGGTGCCCTGCACAAGCGTCGCCCCTGTCTGGGCATGATAGAGCCCGTGACAGGCATCGCGGGCCTCGGCAATGATCGGGTTGAAGGCCGAACGATAGAGCGTCGCATCCATCTCGTCGGCGATCTGCTCCAGCCGCCCTTTGAGGACAGCCAGCGTAACCGGATCAAGCCCTGTCTTGGCCGCCGCACTCATCGTCCACCTGCTTCATACTGTTTGCCGCGCGCCAGAATGGCCTTGGTCTCAAGCATCTCGTTGAGACCGTCGAAATCGAACATCCGGTCGCGCATCGCATCCGTCGTGCCATCACGATGCAGGGTCCGGTAGAAATCCTGCGCGGTGCGCGCCAGGGCCCGCACAATCGCACCGGGGAAGATCACCAATGCAAAGCCCATGGCTTCCAGCTTGTCGGCCGGCAGGATCGGTGTCTGCCCACCCTCCACCATATTGGCCAGCAAAGGCAGCGTGCCGCCCAGAGCCTTGCTCAAACGGGCCAGATCCGCCTCGCTTTTGGGGGCTTCGACAAACAGCACATCCGCCCCTGCCTCGCGGTAGCGCAAGGCGCGCTCAATGGCCGCATCGAACCCTTCGACCGCCACCGCATCGGTGCGCGCAATGATCAGGGTGTCGGATGAATGGCGGCTATCCACCGCCGCCTTGATTTTGCCGACCATTTCGGTGGTGCCGATCAGGCTTTTATCCGCCAGATGGCCGCAACGTTTGGGGAAAGTCTGGTCCTCGAGTTGCAGGGCACTGGCACCCGCCCGCTCGAACAGCCGCACGGTGCGTTCCACATTCAGCGCATTGCCGAAACCGGTATCGGCATCGACAATGACCGCGGTCGGCACCCGTTCGCGGATCAGCGACAGCGTATCGGCCACTTCCGTCACCGAGACCAGCCCGATATCGGGCCGTCCGAGCTTGGTATAGGCGATGCCCGCTCCGGTCAGGTAAAGGGCTTCAAAACCCGCGGAGGAGGCAATGGCCGCGGTTAAGGCATCGGTGACCCCGGGGGCGACAAGGATTGGCTTCTGCTGGAGACGCTGGCGCAGGCTCATCTCGGACACTTCCTGACTGTTGGCACTTCAAGTCTGATTGATCACACATCTTGCTTTAACATCTTGACGGGTCGGCGCAAATCTTCTCAAACATCTTATACCCCTCTTCCCGACCGACCTGTCCACTCGCACACCTTGTTCGCACAACCTCCCCGATTGGATGCCCCATGACCGAGCGCGCCGGATCATTATCGTCACGCCCCAAAACCCTGATCGACAAGATCTGGGATGCCCATGTGATTGTCGACCGCGAGGATGGCCAATCGCTGCTCTGGGTCGACCGGCATTTGCTGCATGAAGGCTCGTTCCATGCGTTCGACCAGCTCGCCAGACGGCAGGCGCGGCTGCACCGTCCCGATCTGACTTTCGGCATTGCCGACCATTATGTGCCGACCCGGAACCGTGATACTCTCGCCCCCGAGATCAAGCGGATGGTCGACCAGCTGTCGGATCATTGCGCCAGCCATGATGTCACATTGTTCGGGCTGGATGATCCCAGACAGGGCATTGTCCATGTCACCATTCCGGCGCAGGGCCTGACTCTGCCGGGCAATATCATGGTATGCGGCGACAGCCACACCTCCACGCACGGGGCATTCGGTGCCTATGCGTTCGGCATCGGCGCGTCCGAGGTCGCCCATGTGATGATGACGCAAACCATCTGGCAGAAACGGCCCAGGGCCATGCGCGTCACCGTGGAAGGGCTCTTGCCCGAAGGCACCAGCGCCAAGGACATCGCCCTGCATCTGATTGCCACCATCGGAGCCGACGGTGCGCAGGGCCATGCCATCGAATATGCCGGCTCGACCATCCGCGCTCTGTCGATGGAAGGGCGGATGACCCTGTGCAACCTGTCGATCGAGGCCGGCGCGCGGCTCGGCCTGATCGCGCCGGATGATACCACCTTCGCCTTTTTGCGCGGCAAGCCCTTTGCCCCCAAGGATGAGGCTTTCGAGGCGGCCGTGCGGGCATGGCGAAGCCTCCGTAGTGACGATCACGCCGGGTTCGACCGCGAGGTCACGATCGATGCCGGCAGTCTGGCGCCGACCCTGACATGGGGCACCACACCGGAACAGGCCTTGCCGATTACCGCAACCACGCCCGATCCGGCAACGATCCTTGACGCTGCCCGCGCCCGCAGCATCAGCGATGCGCTCGACTATATGGGGCTCGAACCCAACCAGCGGCTCGACAGCATCAGCATCGACCGCGTGTTCATCGGCTCGTGCACCAACAGCCGGATCGAGGATTTGCGCGCTGCGGCCGCGATTCTGTCCGGCCAGCGCGCCAAAGTGCCAGGACTGGTTTCACCGGGTTCCACGGCCGTCAAACTGCAGGCGGAAGCCGAAGGGCTGGACCGGATTTTCACTGGAGCCGGACTGGAATGGGTGGATGCGGGTTGCTCGATGTGTGTCGGCATGAATGGCGATCTGGTCCCCGCAGGTGAACGCTGTGCATCCACCACCAACCGCAACTTCAAGGGCCGTCAGGGACCCGGCTCGCGCACCCATCTGATGTCGCCCGCGATGGTGGCGGCCGCCGCACTGACCGGCCGTCTCACCGATGTCCGCACCCTTGCCAGAGGAACACGCCCATGACCCCGCTGATTGTGCTCGAGGCCGGTGCCTGTCCGCTGCCGCTCGACAATGTCGATACCGACCAGCTGATCCCGGCCCGTTTCATGAAGCGTCCGCGCAGTGACGGTTATGGACAGTTCCTGTTGCATGATCTGCGGCAGGACGCGGCCAATCCGGCTTGTGCACTGGACCAGGACCGGTTCAAGGGCTGCCAGATCCTGATTGCAGGGCGCAATTTCGGATGCGGCTCGTCGCGCGAAGCCGCCGTCTATGCACTGGCGGATTTCGGGTTCCGCTGCGTGATTGCCTCCAGCTTCGGCGATATTTTTGCGTCCAACGCCGTCAAGAACGGCGTTCTGCCCGCGCTTGTCAGCCCCGAACAGGCCGAAGTCCTGCTCGCGCATCAAGGCATCGCCCAAGGCGAGCCGCTCCATGTCGTTCTGCCCGACCAGCAGATCCGCTTCGGCAATCACAGTGTGGATTTCTCGATTGATCCAGTGTGGAAAACCCAATTGCTGAATGGCTGGGACGATATCGATATGACAGTGTCCTATGCCAGCGAGATAGCCCGTTTCAACCAGTCAGACGCGATTGCCAGACCCTGGGCACACCCATCCCGCTCAGCCGCGCAGTGACTGGATATAGCTGAACAGCCCGCCGGTTGAGGCCGGAAGTTCCGAACCGGTGCGCTCGCCATTGACGAAGGGCAGCAGATCGGTCGCCAGTTCCTTGCCGAGCTCGACGCCCCATTGGTCAAAGGCATTGATGCCCCAGATGGCGGCTTCGACAAACACGCGGTGCTCATAAAGCGCAATCAGCCGTCCGAAGGTGAAGGGGTCGAGCGTGCGGTAGACAATGGTCACCGATGGCCGGTTGCCCGCAAAAGCCTTGAACGGGGCAAGCCGTTTGGCCTCCTCCGCCCTCACGCCCTTGGCCAGCATCTGCGCTTCGGCTTCCCCGGCCGTGCGACCCTTCATCAGGGCTTGCGACTGGGCCAGCACATTGGCCAGCAAAAGGGCCTGATGCTGCGGCATGCCGGGCTCATGGCTATGGGCTCCGATGATGAATTCGACCGGAATGACATCGGTGCCCTGATGAAGCAACTGGAAAAACGCATGTTGCGCATTGGTGCCCGGCTCTCCCCAGACCAGCGGACCGGACGGACGTTGCAGGGCATCGCCGAGCCGGTCGACCGATTTGCCGTTCGACTCCATATCGAGCTGCTGCAGATAGGCGGGAAGCCGTGACAGACGCTGGTCATAGGGAATGACCGCGCGGGCCGGATAATGGCAGATATTGCGGTGCCAGATGCCCACAAGCGCCATCATCACCGGCGCGTTCTGTTCGAGGGGCGCATGGCGGAAATGCTCGTCCATCGCATGGCCACCCGCCAGAAAGGCTTCAAAATCTGTCCGGCCGATCGCCAGCATCAGAGGCAGACCGATCGCAGACCACAGCGAATAGCGGCCACCGACCCAATCCCAGAACCCGAAAGTGCGGTCGGGCCTGATACCGAAGGCCGCCACTTTCGCCAAAGCGGTCGAGACCGCCGCAAAGTGATCTGCCACCGCCTGCTCGCCCAAAGCCGCCACCAACCACGCCCGCGCCGACAAAGCATTGGTCATGGTCTCGATGGTGGTAAAGGTCTTGGACGCGGCAATCACCAAGGTCGTGGCCGGATCGAGCAGCTTCAGCGTATCGGCCAGATGCGCGCTGTCGATATTGGAGACAAAATGCAAACGCGGCCCGTCATGGTAGGGCGCCAGTGCTAGGCTTGCCATCACCGGACCGAGGTCGGAACCGCCGATACCGATATTGACGACATCGCGGATCGGCTTGCCGGTCGCCCCCACAATCGTGCCCGTCCGCACACCGTCGACAAAGGCAAACAGCTTGCCCAATTCGCCATGCACATCGCCGACCACATCATGCTCCTCGAGCAGGACCGATGCGGTGCGCGGCTGCCGCAAGGCAGTATGCAAAACCGCCCGATCCTCGGAATTGTTGATGCGTTGGGCGGCAAACATCCGGTCGCGCTGCTCCTCGACACGGGTGGCCCGCGCCAGAGCCAGCAACTCGGCGCGGACGCTTTCGGTGATGGTGGTCTTGGAATAGTCGACCAGCAGATCCTGGCAGGAGACCGAGAACTGCGCGAACCGGTCGGGATGAAGTCCGAACAGGTCTTCCATAAGGATGCCATGATGGCTTTGGCGGGCATGGGCCAAAGCCTCCCAATGTGTCTTGATCTGATGAGCGGGCATGAACGCGTTTCCTGTAATCGTGACTAACAAACAGCAAGGGAATCGTGAATGGTCAAAGGGGCGCAACCGTCCAGAACCGCAACGCAAGCGCCTCTGACCTTGCACAAGCGGGCCGAGACGGTGACGGCATAGGCCATGGCCTGCGCGACATCCACGGCTGACCAAGCCGGCAGGGCGGCCAATGACAGGCGGTTGCGGGCATGGAACCAGCCCAGAAAAGCCGCATGGAACGCGTCTCCAGCCCCCACAGTATCCACAACTTCGACAGACTGGCCCTTGGCTGTCAACACCTGCCCCTGATAGAAGGCCAATGCGCCTTCTGCGCCAAGTGTAACCAACACCAGGGCAGCACCGCGTCCGATCCACTGGCGTGCGATGACCGCTGGGTCCACATCCGGCCCGAAGGCCAGTTGCAGATCTTCCAGACTGGCTTTGACAATATGGGCATGGGCCAGCGCATGATCGAACTGCGCCTGCCATTGCGCCAGCGGTCCGACAATCGAGGGACGGTAATTGAGATCGATGCTGATCAGCCGCGCCTCATATTCACGTGTCAGCAAATGGGCCAGCGCTTGCCCGATCGGCGGCGTCACCAGGGCATAGGAGCCCATCACCAGACTTGTAACGGCATCGGGAAAACGGTCTGGCAGATCAGGGATGCCGACATGCAGATCGGCCCCGTCACCGTAAAAACTGAAACTGTGCCCGCCGGACTGATCCTGCTGAACAATCGCCAGGGTGGTTCTCTGGTCACGCGACACCGCATGAGCGAGATCCACACCCTCGCGGGTCAGAAGATTGCGCAGATAGAGACCGAAACGATCAGATGACAGGCCAGCCAGCAGAGAGACCGGCTGCCCCAAAGCGGCAAGAACACGGGCCGTATTGAAGGCGGATCCGCCTGCCACCAGCTCGGTGTCGAGCCGGTCGGCGCGGTGGGCGACAAAAACATCCATCAATGCTTCGCCACACACCACAATCATGGCGAGCGCCCCGACATGCCGTCCTGCTCAGACGCGTTCGAAGCGGATGTTCTGGGCACCCTTCCACAGCGTCGATTTGCCAAGGGCCGCAACATTCTCGTTACCCTCGATGATGGTCAGGAAGTGGTTGCCGGCCAGTTGGCCCATCTTGCTGGCGAAATGCACGCCGCCATAGGCCAGCAGAATTTCGGTCTCGCTGATGCCGCCAGGATAGAGGATGAACTGGCCCGGGGCCGGATAGCTGGTGTGGTTTTCGTAATCGACACCGAAATCATAATCACCCAAAGGGATCCAAACGCCTTCACCGCTCCAGCGGACATGCACGACCTGGCTTTCGAACGGCAGGCGCGACAGAAACGCCGCACAGGTCTTGGGGGCGGCTTCTTCCTCGAGTTTGCCGATAAAAGTATAGGGTCCGGCCGTAATCTTCAATTTGGTCATTTCAGACATCCTTGGCGGTGGGAACAGAGACAGATCATATTTGTTCTGGCTGGTTTTTGCAGTTTTTTCAATGGCAGGAGCGAGAATCAGCTTTTCAGGCAATAATCACCGCTCTGGTGATAGCCTGACGGGCAGGAGCCCGATTTGGGCATGGCAGGTTTGGAGCTGTTGCTGCTGGCCAGACAATAATCCCCGCTCTGGTGATAACCCGAGGGGCAAGAACCGATTTTTTGCAAAGCCGGGAGCGAACTGCCCGATGACGGCGTGCAGTAATTGCCGCTCTGGTGATAGCCTGACGGGCAAGAGCCGTGCTTTTCCATCGGCATCTGGGCCCAGGCAAGCTGTGACACAACAAGCTGTGCCGCCAGCATCCCGATCGCGGCCACACACACCCTCAAACGCACAATACGCATCACGAAACGCCTCCCTGATGATCAATCCTCGAACCCATTGTGGCAGCATAGCCGCATGTTGCAACTCCCCCCTGACGGGGTCGTTCCAAGCACATCACAACGCTGCGCCGGTGATAAGGCGCAGCACAAATGCAGGCTTGGGGGTTCAAATCCATCGCTTCAGCCCGTAGAGTATGCGACATAAGACTGAGAACACTCTGAAAAACCACCCAAATTCCCAAGGAAAAAGCAATGTCAGCGCAATTCAAAAACCATATCGGCGGCCAATGGGTCGACGGCACCAGCATCAACGACAATATCAACCCGTCCAACACCGCGGATGTGGTCGGCCATTATGCCCGCGCCTCGCGCGCACAGGCCGAAGACGCCATTGCGGCCGCCAAGGCGGCTTTTCCCGCCTGGTCGCGCACCACGCCGCAGGAACGCTATGAAATCCTGAAAAAGGCATCCGATGAAATTCTGGCCCGCAAGGACGAGCTGGGTCGTCTGCTGGCCCGCGAAGAGGGCAAGACCCTGCCCGAGGGGATCGGCGAGGCCGGCCGCGCAGGACAGATCTTTGCATTCTTTGCCGGTGAATGTCTGCGCCTGACCGGCGAGGCCGTGCCGAGCGTGCGTCCGGGGGTCGGTGTCGAAATCACCCGTGATCCACTGGGCGTGATCGGCATGATCACCCCGTGGAACTTCCCGATAGCCATTCCGGCCTGGAAAATTGCGCCCGCTCTGGCCTATGGCAACACGATCGTCTTCAAACCGGCGGATCTGGTGCCGGGTTCGGCTTGGGCGCTGGTGGATATTCTGGTCCGTGCCGGTCTGCCTGCCGGTGTCCTCAATCTGGTCATGGGTCGCGGCTCGGAAGTCGGTCAGGCTTTGCTGGAACACAAGGATGTCACCGCCATCACCTTTACCGGCTCGGTCTCGACCGGCCGCAAGGTTGCTGCGGCTTGTGTCAACGCCTCGCCGATGAAAAAGGTCCAGCTAGAAATGGGCGGCAAGAACCCGCTGATCGTGCTGGATGATGCCGATCTGAAAACCGCCGTGGAAGCCGCCGTCAATGGCGCGTTTTTCTCGACCGGACAGCGTTGCACCGCCTCCTCGCGCTTCATCGTCACCGCCGGTATCCATGATGCCTTCGTCGATGCGGTGACCGAACGCCTCAAGGGTCTGGTCATTGATGATGCCCTGAAAGCCGGCACCCATATCGGCCCCGTGGTCGACCAGAGCCAGCTTGATCAGGATCTGAAATATTTGCAGATCGGCCGCGATGAAGGGGCGACCCTGCATTGGGGCGGCGAGGTGTTGAAGCGCGACAATCCCGGCTTCTATCTGCAACCGGCCCTGTTTACCAATGTCGGCCAGACGATGCGCGTCGCCCGTGAGGAAATTTTCGGACCTATCGCCACCGTGCAGCGCGTCGCCACTTACGAGGAAGCCCTGGCTTTGTCCAATGACACCGAATTCGGTCTGTCGGCAGGCATCTGCACAGCAAGCCTCAAATATGCCACCCATTTCAAGCGCAATGCCGAAGCCGGCATGGTGATGGTCAATCTGCCGACCGCCGGCGTCGATTATCACGTGCCGTTCGGAGGCCGCAAAGGCTCGAGCTACGGCCCGCGCGAGCAAGGTGCCTATGCGAAGGAATTCTTCACGACAGTGAAAACCTCCTACAGCTT
>Ga0136644_10002756_pt1 | contig 13279 bp, 10 predicted proteins | sample C_130820_EF_Meta_FD_94780 | JGI IMG/M metagenome (GOLD analysis project Ga0136644, IMG submission 94780) | Freshwater microbial communities from Lake Croche, Canada to study carbon cycling - C_130820_EF_MetaG (v2) (version 2) | ecosystem: Environmental > Aquatic > Freshwater > Lake | place... | reverse complement strand
GCTCTCGACCGATCCATGGGAACAGATCGAGCGCTTCTTCCGGGTCGGCGATCTGGTCTCCGGCAAGGTCACCAAGATGGCCAGCTTCGGTGCGTTCGTCGGTCTGCCGCACGACATTGACGGTCTGGTCCACATCTCGCAGGTCAGCGAAGAGCGGATCGACAAGATCAAGAACGTGCTCAAGGTCGGGGACGACGTGAACGCACGGGTCATCAAGATCGACCGTGGCGAACGCCGCATCGGTCTGTCGATCAAGGCGGCGAACTACAGCCCTGAGCAGCTCAAGGCCGAGCAGGCCGTGTTGGATTCGCTCAAGCCGGGCGAAGACCTGGTGGCTCTCGAGCACGCCTTTGCGCAGGCCGAGGAAAAAGCCAGCAAGTAATCTTCGGATTTCATACCCAGGCGCGCCCTTCATCGGGGCGCGCCTTTTTTCTTGCGAATTTGGTCACAGTTCCGTGGCATTGTCCCGGAATCCATTTTGACGCTTTCCTTTGCCCGCGCGCCCCGTAACCCTTTCCCGTTGTGGATCGGATACCTTTCCGGCCACGACATAGACCCAACCCATTCGCGCCATGGCTGCTGATACGACACCCGTTGCCAAAGTTGAACTCCCACCGCTCCGTCCGCTTTCGGTCCGCTCGAAGCTGGCCCCTACTCCGTCGGGTCCACCGAAGTATTCGGTGGCATTGAAGGGGGCATCTGGACATCCGGTGATAGCCGCCGACCCCCGGGCCATTCGCGCCTTGGTGGCCCTGATGGATGTCCATGCCGTGGTGGGTGGAGCCGCCTGTCACTGGGGCGGACCGGCCGCATTCGCCGAGGTCAGTTCCGCGGTCCACGCGGTGATGTTCAGCGAGACCGCACGGCCCTGGTACGAGGCCTACAATTTCGTCAATGACGCCGGCCATTGTGAAAACGGCATTTATGCCATCCGTGCGCTGTACGGATTCGACGGCACCAACTTCGAGTCACTCAAGGGATTCCGGAGCATTCATTCCAAGCTGACCGGTCACGGCGAATCGCACCTCAATCCCGAGGGCGTCCTTATTTCCAATGGTCCGCTGAGTTCATCGCTTCCGGTGGCTCAGGGGTTGGCCATTGCCGACAAAATTGCCGCCCGGGACCGGGTGACCATCTGCCTGTTGAGCGACGGAGCCGCGATGGAAGGAGAAGCCCGCGAGTCGTTCGCAGCGATCCCGGGTTTGGCGGACAAAGGGCGGGTGAATCCGTTCCTGCTGGTGCTGTCCGACAACGACACCAAGCTTTCCGGCCGCATCACCAAGGATTCTTTCTCCATGCAACCCACCTTCGAGGCACTGGACGACCTCGGTTGGAATGTCATCCGGGTGCCGCATGGCAACCATCTACCGGACGTTTTCGAAGCCGTCGAGGCAGGTCTGACCGCCGCCAGGGCCAACCCCAACAAGCCCGTCTGCCTTTGGCTCAAGACGGTCAAGGGTTTCGGCATCAAGTCGACCGAAGAAAATTCCGCTGGCGGCCACGGGTTTCCGCTGGCCAACGGGGAGAAAATCCTCGATTGGCTGACCGAATTGTATACCGGCGATCAACCGCCGACCGAGCTTGTCGCCTGGGGACAATCCCTTCGTGCCGAATGGGAGAAGAAGGAAGCCGACAAGAAGGCCAAGGCCGCCGCAACACCGGCGACCACTTCGTCCGCGCCAGCAGTGAAAAAGGACAAGGTCCAGGCTGGCCTGGCCAAGGGAGCGGTGCGTGCCGCACAGGAAGGGTTGCCCGTCTATTCTGTTTCTTCCGACGTGCAGGGCTCAACGGGTATCAGCCCGTTCCAAAAGGCCACCAATCGCTTTATCGAGGTGGGCATCGCCGAGGCCAACATGGTCAGTGTCGGTGCCGGCCTGAGCAAGGCGGGCTTCATTCCCATCGTCGACACTTTTGGCCAGTTTGGCATCACCAAGGGAAATCTTCCTCTGACCATGGCGGCCCTTTCTCAGGCGCCGGTCATCGCCATCTTCTCCCACGTCGGCTTTCAGGATGCTGCGGATGGTGCCTCTCACCAGGCCACCACCTACTTTGCTGCGATTAGTTCGATTCCACACACCATCGTGGTCTCGCCCAGCTGCTCGGACGAGGCGGAAGCCTTCATCCATGCGGCCATCCATCATATCGCGGACGAACGCACGGCGGGTCGCGACGGTGAGAGCTGCATCTTCTTCGTCGGTCGGGAAAACTACCCATTGAGTTGGGTGGAGGGCAGCAAGTACGAATGGCTGAAGGCTCAGGTGATTCAACAAGGCGAGGACGTGGTGCTGGTCGGCAGCGGCCCCCTCTTCAGCAAATGTCTGGAAGCAGCCAGGATTCTGGCAGACCACGGCAAGTCGGCCACCGTGATTAACGCCCCGTTTGTGAATCGACCCGATCTGGAAACCATCGGTCCCGCGTTGCGTCGTTCGGGTGGACGCCTCGTGACCATCGAGGACCACCAAATCGTTGGCGGGATGGGGGCGCAATTGAGCCACGCACTGTCCCAGGCGGGTGAACCGCATCGAGTTGTGACCCTCGGTATCCCAGGTGAATTCGGCCAATCCGCCTATCTGGCCGAAGAGCTGTACCAGAAGTACGGCCTGACCGGCCCGAAGATGGCCGAAGCTGCCCTCCGATTGATCGGATAAGGCACGGACCAATCAATTATCGTTGAACCACAGTAGGCCGTAGGCGCGGCCTACTGCCGGTCACGTTCTGAAGGCCGGGTCTCCCAGTTACGACGGCTTTTATGGGGCCTCGTTGCCGATGTCTGCGCTCAGGCGCCAACCACCGTCGCCGGACCGATGCCATATAGTCAGGTACCGTCCATGGGTGGGTGCCGACATGTCCCCGGGCGCTGGTCTGAATTCAAAGTCGCCCCAGGTCCAACCCAAGTCCCCGCTGAGGGACACATGGGCCTCGCGCGGAATCCATGCAAGCACCGAGCCGGGTGGCATTTGTTGAAGGGCAATGCGGATTTGTTCGCCACCCTGGATGAGGGGCCCACTGGCGGTGATGCGGATGGTGGAGGCATCACTGTACCGGGCAAAGGCCATGGATGCGCCGGCCTCCTGGGCAAGTTGTGAGAAATCGCGGTCGGTTTGCAGCAGTTGAATCTCGGGGTCGCCCATTGTCACGATGGGCCTGCGCTTGGGTTGACTGGTAGCGCAGCCCACGCAGAGGACCAGGAGGACAGGAAGCAGCCTTCGCAATTTCATGGGTTGAAAATAGCCGGAGAGCTGACTCTGGCCAGCTTCGAGATCGACGGGAAGGGCACTGACTTTAACCCCGAGACTTCGAGCGGTCGTTCTCGCCCACGGGTCCTCGTATGGACCTTTCGGCAGTCTCTTGGGCCTACTGCCCTTCCCTCAATTTCCAGAGGGGGACTGCCTCAATTGCTTCAGCAGACGCTTGGAAGGCTCGTGACCCTCAGCGGACGCTTCCTTCAAGAGTCGCATGGCCTGGGCTTGGTCCTGCGTCACTCCCCGGCCCTGGAGGTGGCGTTCCGCCAAATCATACCGGGCGTCCAGGCTCCCCTGCTCCACACGTTCCTGTAGAAACTTGACCACTCGAGCCTCAACGACCTTTGGGTCTTCCTTGGGCCGTGAATTCTCCGCGGCAACGATTGCCCGAATCTGGGCATCACGCCGGGCTTGGGCTTCGGCCTGAAGCCGTCGCGAAGTTTCGAGATAGGCAGCGAAGGCCTTGGGGTCCACCTGCACCGGCGGAGGAGGATGCACCACCACAACGGGTGCCGGGACCACATGCCGATGAACCACATGATGCCATCCTGCCCGGGCCGGAAGCACTCCCAAGAAGCCACAAAGCGCCCACATGCCTCGTTTCATGCCAGTAATTTAGTGCAAACCGTATGCCAGGCCAGGAATCTGAAATGTTCATACAGATGACCTGTCCCTTTGTCATACTTCCCGCTGTTTTTAAACCTGATGGGCCAACGGGCGCACCGAAGGTCGATGGAAAGTCTGCGCTAGGTTGCCGGGGGGCTTGCAGGTGGAAAGTTGGTGACCATCCCCACTGGTCAGTTGGTTTCATCAGAAACGGACGGGTCAGACTAAGGGACAGGTCATTTGTCTGTCCTTTGTCTTACTAATGACCTGTCCCTTTGTTTTGTCCTTTGTCTTACTGATGACCTGTCCCTTTGTTTTAGGTGCAACTTAAGGCGTCGGCCCGGGTTATCCCCTCTGAGCTTCTTAGGGCTGGCGATCAGACCGCTCGTTGAGCGACCAGTCGTAGTCCGTGTACCGCACCTTCAGGCCCGGCAGGTCCAAGGCTGCGGCATCTGCCGATGGCCAATAGGGTCGAATGGCGGAAAGGACCGAGCCCGACTTGGCCTCGAAGTCTCCTGCGTACCATTTGAAGATGGGTGAGAGGTAAACGGTCCGTTCCTTCGCATCGAACCGGTTTTTCTGAGGCGATGCCAGGAATTGACGGGCTTGGTCGTCCAATTGCACGTCGAGTCTGGCTCCAACGAAGGCTTCTGAGCGCAAGGGAGGACAGCCTTGAGCGGCACAGACCAAGGCGAAATGAACCCGGGGCTCCTGATACCGTGGACGGATGATTTCGTGTTCCAGTACATCCAAGGTAATCACCTTTCCCCACAAATGGACGGTTTCCTGCTTCCAGGGGCCTTTCCAGACGGTCCCAATCTTGCGAATGCTGGAGACCGGATGGTGTCGAACGATCAGCTGGACGGTGGCTGCGTTGTAGAGGTTGATCAGAAAGGCCAACTGCTCGGGTCGATGCCAGGCATTGAACTGTTCCTCTGATACTGGGGCCAGGCTGTCCAAATAATGGTCAAGTTCCGTCGGGTCGGCATGAAGGGAGGCGTATTGGACCAAGCCGTTGGTGACATGACGGGCTAGCAGGCGGGTCCACTGCCCATGCTGGGCATCAAAGTCCGCCGCCCTGACAAAACAGGACTGGGCCAGGAGGAATAGAATAACGGTCGCCGCCCGAAGTGCCTTCATACGCTGCTGTTCCCCATTGCGGAGATTGGCAGTCATACGGCAGCATCCCACCCGTGGTGCTCCGGGGTCAGGCCGGGTATAACCTGCGAGGCGGACGTGGTACGGACCGCCGCGGCTCGACGGGAGCCTCGCCCTACCGATGTGACTGTGATTCATTAGGTTGCAGACGAACCAACCGTTGAGGTCAAAAGCTGTTATTTGGAAGCCGGCAAGCGCCCCCTACGGAGGGGACCGAGACTATTGGGCCACCCGGAATTCGATGGTCCAGTCCAAACCTGACGCCACATGGTTTCGGGCGGCAAAATTACCCTGATTGAGGGCTATCGATACGTTCAGAAGGGAATTGAGGAAGACCAGCGGTTTGCCGGGAGGGACCCGACCGAACGTTTCGGAGTAGGGTGCGGTTCCACTGCAGACGCTCTTTCCCGCGTGAAAAATCCTGTAGGTCAATGCGGTGCCGGGCTTTAGACCGAGTTGGTCAAACAGGGATTTGGGGATGTCGGACCAGACGTTGCCGTACTGTGGGTCGAGCACGGCAATGGTTCCTGTGAGAGCTCCGTCCTTAAAAGCGGGGGGCGTATGGTGAAGCCGGATGCAATCGCGTCCGAGGTCGGGCCCGACCTCTTCAAAGTGGATTTGGCCCGCAGCCAATTTGGCACCCACAAATGCGAAAATGTCTCGTCCGTGAAAGGTATAGCTTGCCTCGCTTCCCGGACGACGGTGGCGGGTGGTATCGATGACGCGGATGGCTTCGATACCCGGCTGTTCGGCCAGGAGAGTGAGAGAGCCATTGTCTGGGGAGACAATGAAATGGCCGTCACGGGTCAGTGCCACCACCCCTTTGCGCTCAGTCCCCACACCGGGATCGACGACATTCACAAAGACGGTGCCCTTTGGCCAATAAGGCACCGATTGCTTTAGACGGTAGGCGGCTTCCCAAATATTGAACGCCGGAATCTCATGAGTCAGGTCGAACAGGGGAAGTTCCGGGCTGACCCCGAAGGCGACCCCCTTCATGGCGGAGACGGCACCGTCCTTGACGCCAAAATCGGTCTGAAAAACCAGCGCTGAAGGGGAGCCCCCCCAGGCGTGAAGAGGACCCGGAGCCGAAGCCAGAAAGAACACGACCCATGCGATAAACGTCCGACGCATCGGGAACAGATAGAAAAGGAATTGCGCCTGGTCCAGTTCGGCTTATTCCAATTCAAGCAGGGGACGGAGATTTTCGTTCCGCAGCGCCATGGACCGAAGGCGGGGTTCAATTCGAAGTGATTTCCGAATCAACTGTTTTCCCGCCTCCTGATTTCCCAAGAGGATTTCATAGCAGGCCAGGTGATAATTCCAAAGGCCGTGGTCGCGGGCTGCCGGAGGTGCTGCCAGAAGTGCGGAGCGGCACTCGGCGTAGCGTCCGAGCTCGTAAAGGACGCAGCCCCAACCAATAAAGCGATCGATGGAGGCATCGGGCGCCTGACACAGTTCGGAATGAACGGAGGCGGCCTCCTCCCAACGTTCCAACTGTTGGAGAACAACGGCTCGCAATTCCAGGGATGGGGCCTCGCGCTGTTGGTCTGGGCTGAGGCTGTCCAATTCCTCAAGTGCCTCGCGGGCCATGCCAAGTTCAACGTAGCCGATGGCGGCTTCGAGCGTGCGTTGAAAGGTCAGCATGAGGCGACAGGGTGCCATGCATTCGACCGGGCACCAAATTTTCACTTGGAGGGGTTGAAACTGAGGTTGAACTGAAACGGACCCACCGGCGTCCATGCAATGACCGTGCGAAGGCTCACTTGCCGGAAGCGTCACCAATGGTTACTTAACACCGATGGATTTCCGCAGATTGCTTCCTCTGGCCTCGATTGCGCTGCTATCCCTTGCCTGGCAGGGATGCAAGCGCGAGGGGGTGCAGGTCTACCAAGCTCCGAAAGACCTACCGCCTTCAAACCCGGCGGTGGCAGAGGCCCCACAACCCTCGAGGGCTCCGGCCTCCGGTCGACCGGCTGAGAGCCAATCGCCACCCTGGGTCACACCGGACGGGTGGATGGCGGTGCCCTCCACGGGAGGGATGCGGCTGGCCAGCTATGCCATTCAAGGCTCGGACGGACGAACGGCGAGCGTTTCGGTGGTTCCCCTGGGGCCTGAAGCCAGCGGCGAGCTGGATAACGTGAATCGCTGGCGGCGCGAACTTCAACTGGCTCCCATCACCGAAGCGGAAGCCGTGGCCCTGCGGCAGCCAGTCAAGATTGGATCGCTGGACGCACGGATGTTTGAACTGGTGAGCGACCAGAACATCCTCGACGGAAAATTCAAAAGCCGAACCCTGGTCTCCATGCTGGCCGTCGAGCAGGCGACCATCTTTTTCAAACTCATGGGCGAGGATGCCTTGGTGGCGGAGAACAAACCCAAGTTTCTTGCCTGGCTGAAATCGGTCCAGGTGGGTTCCAATGAACGGTCGGATTCACCCCCGCAGGCAGCTGCCGCGGGTGGCCCGTCCATGGCCGGACCCGTCGCTCCGCCGCCCTCAACCGACCTTCCGAAATGGACGCCACCAGCCACCTGGAAGGCAGTGGCGGGTAATGGCATGCGGTTGGCCAGCTTTGTTGTCCCCGGGGAAGGCGGTGCCAACGGAGACCTTTCGGTGGTCGCCCTGGGTGCGCAAGCCGGCGGTGTGGTGGCCAACGTCACCCGATGGCGTCGACAACTCGAACTCCCTCCCGTCGACGAAAATGAACTTTCGAGCAGCCTCAAAAGTCTCCCCATCGCCCAAGGTGAGAAGGCATTGCTCGTCGAACTGGAAGGCACCGCTGGTCATTCCGGCAGCAACCTTCTAGCCGCCATTGTGCAGCGCTCGGACCGCACCTGGTTTTACAAGCTTACCGGACCCAAGGCCCTGGTTACAGCCGAACGGGATAACTTTCAAAAATTCGTCCAGTCCGTGAATTACCCATGAGCACCCCGGTGAGCCCACCCCCTCTGGTCGTACCCCCTGCTGCCGGGCCGATCCCGGTCGCCGGGTCTGCAGAGTCACGTCCGCTCTGGAAGCTGATTCTGTCTCCGTTGAGTTCCCTCCGGCTGACCGTGATCCTGCTGACCTTCAGCGTCCTAGTGGTCTTTTTCGGGACACTGGCCCAGACCGACGATGGCCTTTATCTTGCGCAGAACCGTTATTTTCGATCCTGGTTTTCCACCTGGTCCCCAATAACTGAGGGCTGGCGTTGGATCGTGATCCCGCTGCCCGGAGGTTACCTGCTGGGGACTTTGCTCCTCGTCAATCTCGTGGCTGCCCACGCCACACGGTTCAAGTTCACGTGGAAAAAGAGCGGCATTCTACTATCCCACTTGGGAGTGGTCCTCCTGTTGGTGGGTCAACTGTTCACCGACATGCTCGCCCGGGAAAGCCGGATGACCTTCAGCGAAGGCGAGTGGCGCAATTATTCTGAGGATTTTGCCGCCTCGGAGTTGGCCATCCTTTCAGACGCCCCCGGGGACCAGATGACGGAGGTGGTGGCTATTCCGGAAGGACTCCTGCGTGCCGGGGAGGTGGTTCGTCACGATCGACTCCCGTTTACGGTTCGAGTCAGCCAGTGGATGCCCAACTCGGAACCCATCTTCCGCGCCCCCCGGGCGACCAATGGACCACCGCAAGCCTCCAGCCCGGTGAGCAAGCACTTCGATTTTCTATCGGTGGCTGAAACCCACAAGATGGATGAAAAGAACATCCCAACCGTGGTGATCGAACTGACCGATAACGGCGGAAAGAGCCTCGGAAGTTGGGCGCTGTCAGTGTGGTCGGGGGAGCCTGCGATGGCCAAGAGCGCCCGCACCTCCTGGTACAGGCGGTTCAGCCGGGGAGACACTTCCGGGGACGACAGCCAGGCTCGTATGATGGCCGGACAGCTCCATGCTTTTCTGACCGAACCGCAAACGGTGACAGTGAACAACCGGGCCTACACCTTGACCCTCCGCCCCCACCGGTATTATCAGCCCTTCACCCTCCAACTGCTCAAGACAACCCACGAAGTCTATCGGGGAACCGACATCCCCAAGAACTTCCAAAGCCGCGTTTTGATTGATCACCCGGCCCGTGGAGAGCGGCGTGAGGTCAACATCTACATGAACAACCCGCTTCGGTACGGGGGATTGACCTATTTCCAATACCAGATGGGACGCGACGAATTTTTCTCCACACCCGTGGCGCACAGCGTTCTGCAGGTGGTTCAAAATCCGTCGTGGCTCACCCCGTACATTGGCTGTGCCTTGGTCGCCGGCGGGTTGCTGGTCCAGTTCGGGATTCATTTGGTCCTCTTTGTCCGCCGCCGGGTCGCCCCCTAGTTTTACCTCCTTAGTTCCATGAAAAAATACCTTCCGTGGATCCTGTGCGCCGCCTTCGCCGCCTGGTTTTTGAGCACCCTCCTGGCACCCGGTGACAAGGGATTGGCGTGGGGAGGCCTCGCCCAGGTGCCGGTCGTCAACGGCGGTCGTCATCAGCCGTTTGAATCCCTGGCACGCAACGCCCTGGTGCAAATCCGGGACCGCTACTCCCACTACGATCTTGCAGAGGAACGCACCGTTCCAGCGGTGGAATGGCTGGCGGAGGTTCTTTTTGACAGCGAACGGGCCAGTCGCCGGAAAGTCTTCCGGGTCGACCATCCAGACCTCATCTCGCTTTTGAAGCTTCCGCTGAAAAATGATTCCAAGGACCCGGCACTCCGGGAGGACGGCAAGCACTACTCCTGGGGGCAAATTGTCACCGAAGAGAATGTCGCATCGCTCCAGCGGGAATCGGAACGGGTGGCGGGAAAGGATGCCTCGCATCAAGACGCCTTTGACCAGGCGGTGCGGAAACTGAGTGGCGCCCTTTCGCTCTACAATGCCCTTCAAAGCACGGCCCGCCCGAGGGACGTCCGGGATTACGGTCAGTTCCTTTCCCAATTCTCGCGGTCGCTGGACATTGGAGCCACGCTGCGGGAAACCCTCCGGGCGAAATACGCTGGTAAGGAAATACCGAAAGATAACAGTGACCCACTGTTGAGGATTGGCGGACAGGTCCTGGTCGGTGCGGACCGGGAATCGGAGACTGGTGAACGGTCGACTCTGAAGATTCCGTTGTTGCTCCCACCCGATGGCACCGAGGAATGGAGTCGGATCAACACCCGGTTGGTGGGCATTCGTGGCGGGGAACCGCTTCCCCGCTCGTTACTGGCCTGGGCCCACCTCGGGGATGCCTTTGTCGCCCGGGATACCAATCGGTTCAATGCCGAACTGCGCGATTATCGGGACTGGATGCAGTCCACTTTCCCGTCCGAATTGAGCCATGCCAACCATGAGGTCTTCTTTAACCGCATGGCCCCATTTTATGTGGCGATGACCATCTATGTGGTCGCACTGCTGCTGGCACTGGCGTACTGGTTCAGGTTTGATTCCTGGTTGCGGGAATCTTCATTTGCCCTGGTGGGACTGGCCTTCGCCATCCATACGGTCGGGTTGATTTATCGGATGGTTTTACAGGGGCGTCCGCCCGTCACCAACCTCTACTCGTCGGCCATTTTCATCGGCTGGGGTGCCATCGCCCTCGGCATGGTGCTCGAGCGTTTCTGGCGGAATGCCATCGGCCTGGTGGTCGGCAGTTTTCTCGGCTTCGTGACCCTCGTGATCGCCCACAATCTGGCACTTGACGGCGATACCATGGAAATGATGCGAGCGGTCCTGGACACCAACTTCTGGCTGGCCACCCACGTCGTGATTGTCACCCTCGGTTACGCCAGTACCTACGTGGCCGGCTTTCTGGCGATCGTCTACGTGGTTCGCGGCGTCTTCACCCGGGGGCTGGATTTGGCGACCCGGCGGGCGATGGCCCGCATGGTTTATGGCATCATCTGCTTTGCCACCTTGTTCAGCTTCACCGGCACGGTGTTGGGGGGCATTTGGGCTGATCAATCCTGGGGCCGGTTCTGGGGTTGGGATGCCAAGGAAAACGGTGCTCTGATCATTGTTCTCTGGAATGCCCTCATCCTTCATGCGCGCTGGGGAGGGTTGGTGCGCGAGCGGGGCATCATGAATCTGGCCATCGCCGGTAACATCGTGACCTCGTGGTCGTGGTTTGGCGTCAATATGCTGGGAGTCGGGCTCCACAGCTATGGATTCCTCAATGGTGCCTTCCAAACGCTCCTGTACTTTGTCCTTAGCCAATTGGCCTTGATCGCTCTTGGTTGCCTCCCGCTGAAATGGTGGAGAAGCTTCGGAGAGCATTCCACCGACACCATCGCTCCAAATGCGCCCACTGCCGGTAAACCGCCCCTCCGTCCAGTCAGGTCTGTGGCTTGAGGCCCAACGCTGACGTTCCGCACGGAATGATCTCCATCGCCGTCATCGGTCTCGGATACGTCGGTTTGCCGCTCTCGCTGCAATTTGCCCGCTCGGGAGTCCGGGTGATCGGGCTGGACCATGATCCGGTCAAGGTGCATACCCTCAACTCGGGTCGTTCCTACATTCACCACATCCCCGCGGAATCCGTCAGCGAACAGGTGGACTCCGGGCGCCTGACCGCCTCCACCGACCTGTCGCGGGTTGCCGAAGTGGAGGCCATTCTCATCTGCGTTCCCACGCCCCTCAACGCGCATCGCGAGCCGGACCTCTCGTACATCGTCGACACAGCCACCGCGATGGCACCGCACCTCCAGAGAGGCGCATTGGTGGTTCTCGAGTCCACCACGTATCCGGGCACCACGGAGGAGGAATTGAAGGCTGTTCTCGAGGCCGGCTCCGGGATGAAGGCCGGCGTTGATTTTCATCTGGCCTATTCCCCGGAACGGGAGGACCCGGGCAATCCCCAGAGCGGCGCGGCCACGATTCCCAAGGTGATCGGTGGACTCACCCCTGCATGCCTTGCCCGGGCGCAGGCCCTCTACCAGCGGGCGATCCGCACCACGGTTCCCGTCTCCTCCTGCCGCACGGCGGAGGCCACCAAACTTCTGGAGAACATCTTTCGAAGCGTCAACATCGCCCTTGTGAATGAGTTAAAGGTGGTTTACGAAGCGATGGGTATCGATATCTGGGAGGTCATCCGGGCGGCCAAGACGAAACCGTTCGGATTCATGCCCTTTTATCCCGGGCCTGGACTGGGCGGGCACTGCATTCCCATCGACCCTTATTACCTTACCTGGAAGGCACGCGAGTTCGGTCAGGTTACACGATTCATCGAGTTGGCGGGTGAGATCAACACGCGGATGCCCGAACGGGTGGTGCAGAGGGTCGGCGATGCCTTGAATGCCGTTCGCAAGCCGGTCCATGGGTCGCGCATTCTGGTCCTGGGTATCGCCTACAAACCCAATGTGGATGACGACCGCGAATCGCCGAGTTACGTCCTGATGGAGTTGCTCAAGCAGCGCGGGGCTGAAATCGCCTACCATGATCCTTATGTGCCGGTTATCCGTCCCACCCGGGAGCATCCACAGTGGGCTGGAGTCTCCTCAGTCACCTGGGACCGAAAAACAGTAAGCTCGTTTGATTTGGTTCTGATCAGCACGGCCCACAGTTCGATGAATTGGGAGGAATTGGCCGTCTGGGCACCGCTGATTGTCGATACGCGGAACGCCATGGAAGGAAAAGCCGTTCGAGAGGGACAGGTATGGAAAGCCTGAAGCGGAACCGCTCGAGTTCGATCTTGCCGCAGGGTCGGGATGGATGGGAGGAACGTCGATGAGACTGTTGGTCACGGGCGGCGCGGGGTTCATTGGTTCGAACCTGATTGAGCTCCTGCTGGATCAGCCCGAGGTGGAACAATTGGTCAACCTCGACTGCCTCACCTACGCCGGCCATCTGGCCAATCTACGAACCGTCGAACATCATCCCCACTATCAGTTCCTTCAGATCGATCTTCGGGATCGGGATGCCGTTCACCAAGCCTTGATTGATTTTAATATCACCCATGTGCTGCACCTGGCTGCGGAATCTCATGTCGATCGCTCGATTGCCGCGCCAGCTGACTTCATCACCACCAACATTGTCGGAACCTTTCACCTTCTCGAAGCCTGCCGTGGCGCATGGGCGCATATGCCGGGCGGACGCCGGTTCCTCCATGTTTCCACCGACGAGGTCTATGGATCGCTGGGTGGAGAAGGGCGGTTTACCGAGTCGACTCCCTACGCCCCGAACTCCCCCTATTCCGCCAGCAAAGCCTCGAGCGACATGTTGGTGAGAGCCTACCACCAGACCTATGGACTTCCGACGATCATCACCAATTGCTCCAATAATTATGGTCCGCGGCAATTTCCCGAAAAACTAATCCCTCTTACCAT
>Ga0136644_10002755_pt1 | contig 13291 bp, 13 predicted proteins | sample C_130820_EF_Meta_FD_94780 | JGI IMG/M metagenome (GOLD analysis project Ga0136644, IMG submission 94780) | Freshwater microbial communities from Lake Croche, Canada to study carbon cycling - C_130820_EF_MetaG (v2) (version 2) | ecosystem: Environmental > Aquatic > Freshwater > Lake | place... | reverse complement strand
TTAAAAATTATTTCCTCTCCTATAGTAGATAATGGCGCAAACAATTATTTATATAAGAAAAGAGATTATAAATAATGAATATAGAACACCATTAATTCCCAATCATATTACAATTTTAATAAAAAAAGGATTTACAGTTTATATACAACACTGCTTAAATCGTATTTATCATAATAATGATTATGTTGAACAAGGAGGGATAATTACAAAAGAAGAATGGTTTTCTCCTCGTTTTAAAAATGCTATAATAATTGGCATTAAAGAATTAAAAGATTTAGATCAATTAGACAATCACTGTCACATATATTTTTCTCATAGTTTTAAAAATCAAACTAATTCGGAATATATCTTAACTAACTTTAAAAATTCAAATAGTCGTTTATACGATTTTGAATATATTTTAGATAGTGCTAACAAAAGATATATTGCTTTTGGATATTACTCAGGTATTGTAGGATGTATTCTAGGATTAAAACAGTATTATAATAAAATAAAGTTTCTTGATAATTTAAAAGATTTAGAATGTTGGCCTTCTTACGAAAAAATGATTGAATTCGTAAAACATAGTATAATTAGAGGTGCAAAAATAGCAGTTATTGGTCCAAATGGTAGATGCGGTAGCGGTGTTAGAGCTATATTAGAAACTTTTAATTTGAAACATACATTTATTAATAAAGATTACGATGTTTCTAAATTAAAAGACTTTGATATTATTTATAATTGTATTCTACTAGACGAAAAATATAATAAAGTTTGGTTTGATAAAAATACAAATATTAGAAAGAAAACTGTTATTGTAGATATTAGCTGTGATTATTCTAGATCAAATAATCCTATACAATTATATAATGAGGCAACAACTTGGAAGAAACCTGTTTATAGATATAACAGATATATTGATATAATTGCAATTGATAATTTACCATCGCTACTTCCTAAAGAAAGTTCTAATTATTTCTCAAAAAGATTAGTAGAATTATTATTAGATTTTAATGCAGACTTTAGTAATTTTTGGAAAAATAATTTACAAATTTATTATAATAAAACGAATATAAAAAATATTGATTAAAATAATTTATAAACTAAATTAATTTGATTAATGAATCTCTCTATAAAACCAAAAAATCTTGTCTTGGGTATCTACTTTAGTGGAGTACTATCCTATAATCTCTATACTATATACTACAATGGCACTGAACAATTAAATGAGTATCGCAAAAATAAACAATTTTTCAAAAATGAATTAGATGCTGTAATTTGTGGGACTCAAAAACATTGGTTTGAAAACTTATTGTTATCTTTATTCTGGCCAATTAGATTACCATTTAAACTTTTACCTATAATGATATTATTTTTGAATGATAAAGAAAATGCAGAAGAATCTTTTATTCAATATGAAATTAAAAAGTATGTTAATATTAGAAACCCAAGTGATAATGAAAAAATAAAATACATTCAAACTATTGATAAAATGAAAAATAATTCTTTTGAATCAAAGAAAGAAAATATAGAAACCTTTAAAGAAACTATTGCATCAACAAAAGAAGTAGAACCTGAAGTTTTACCAGAGTCTCCTAAAGAAGAAATAAATAAACCAGTTGAAACTCCTAAAGAAGAAACTTCTAAACAATTAGAAGATATTAAATTAATTAGTACAGAGACTGGTTTTGAATTCAATGACGATGGGCAATTCAGTTTTACTTTATAATACTAAACCTAAATTAGTAAAAATCTTTTGAACTTTATTATTAAATGTTCTCATTACACAATTTAATACTTCATCTGAATTATATTTTGCTCCATATTTAATTAATATTTCAATAATATTAGTATTTTGAGTATAGATTGATATTATTAAAGGAGAAGTTGCAATTCCGTGACTATTTGGATTACCTCCTTTCTCTAACAGAAATTTAACAATATCAAAATCATTTGCATATACTGCATTAAACAATGGTGTTCTAAAGTTTCCATCTATTTCATTTAATAAATATCTATTAGTATTTATTAAATAGACCAACTCGTGATACTTGTGAAAATGAATATAAGCATTCATTAAATGTATTTTATTAACACCATAGTTAATTAGTAGTTCCACTATTTTATAATTTTTATTTTCAAATGCAACAAACAAAGGAGAATTTTCAAGTAGTAATTCAGGATTGGGATTAGCTCCGTGTTTTAATAATAAATCAGCATAATAATATTTATTTCTCTTAGCTGCAACAAATAAAGGCCACCTACAAGTATAAAATTTGTTATGAACTAAATTTTTATCTTTATTAAGTAATTTATCCATTATTTCTAATCGATCTTGATAAATACAAATATTTAATAGGCTCTCTTTACAAATATCTATCACATTCAAATCTACATCACAGTCCAATAAATAATCAACTATTTCAGAATATCCATTTCCCACAGCAAATATAATTGGATTATTCCGTTGACTATTTTGATGATTCATATCTGCTCCTTTTTCTTTTAATATTTTAACAATTTCTAATTTTTCTAATAGAGTAGCAATATTAACTGCAGTATCTTGAAGATTATTTTGTGCGTGAATATTTACACCAGCCTCAATTAAAATTTTTGCATTCTCTGGATTTTTTATAGAATACAATAATGGAGTATCACCGAATATTTTTTCCTTAAGTTCTAAATCAGCACCATATTTAATTAATATTTTTAAAATGTCAGTATGATTATTTGCTAAAGCTCCAAAAATAGGATAATAGGATTGTTTGTTACAAACATTAATATTAATACCTTTCTTGCATAATAACTCAGTTAACTCTATATTATTATAATCAACAGTTCCAAATAAAACATTTTCATTATCCAAATTAATAATATTTACATCTGCACCATTATTAATTAAATATTTTGCAATGTGATAATGCTTAAAACACAATGCAAAAAATAAAGCAGAATTACCATAAGTATTTTCAACTAAATCCATTTTAGCACCCTTTTTAATTAGATCTTTTACTACTTCTAAATCACCATTAGAACAAGCAAACATTAAGATGGTTCTATTCTCAGCCAATCTATAATTAATATCTATTTCCTCTTTTCTTGGTAGAGAAATAACAATAGGCTCCCTTGATTGATAAAATGAAAGTATTTCTTTAAAAATAGAAGTTTTTAACATAGGTATTTATTTATGTAAATATGAAGTAAAACCTTCAACTTTTTTAATAGATACTATTAGTCTATAGACAAAAAACATTGATTAATTTACTTATTATATTTATACTTTAATAGTTATGACAGACAAAATTTTCTATAAATTAGGACGAATAAATTACAAGAGAGGTGCTATTAATATTGGACTTCGATATTACTGGATAGCAGTTGACTATGGTAGTGTTGATGCGATGGTAGATTTAACTGAAATATATTACAATAATAATCAGTTTGAACCAACAGAAAAATTAATTGATTTGATAATAGCTACTAATGATTTAGAAGCTATTAATAAAATTATAAAATATTGTAAGAGTCTAAATAAAATACATCTTTTATATATGAAAGCAATTGAAAATAATGAAGATAAAGCAATGTGGTATAGTTTGTTACTACTAAATAAAGTCTAATTTAATAAATCCTGTAAGTGCTGGAATATAAATTTTTTTATCAATTACTTGAATACATCTTGTAAAAGGATATTCAATATCAAATGTAAAGACACCATTGTTATTAGAATATTTAATAAGATCATCAAAAATAAAACATCTCATTTTATTGTTTTCAATTGTATGGTCTTTAAAAGTATCATTACTAATAATTTTACAATGATTATGTAAATAAGCCATCACTGTGAAAATATCATCATTATATTTATAAGGTGTTGCAAAGAATAATTTACCTGCTAATATTTTCTTTATCTTATTATTTTTCAAATGTTTAGTATGAATAATGATTAAACTGTTTTTAAATTTGTTAATAACAAATTCTAAATCTGTTATAGAACTTTCATTAAATTCTCCCTTTCTAGAATACATAATATTACCAGCGTCAATAATATATTCATAATGATTATTTATTGTTGTTAAAAATAAATTCATATCATCTACTTTAGAAGATATTTTATTGAATTCATCTTTAGCTTCAACAAAAGAATATCTTTTGAAATTAATAGTATCAAACATTTTTCCAGTAAAATCCAAAGTAATAAAATGTCCATCTAAAAATCTAAGAAGATAATTCAAATCATTCTCAATTAAAAATGTAATATCTTTTGAAAGAATAGAATCAAATGGAATATATTTTAAAAATAATTCTTCACAAAGATTTTTATTTTGTTTATTATAAGCAATATAATGAAAGTAGTCACGTCTTCTAGATAACAATGGTAAGACTTTATTAATAATTTCTTGATTATCAGTATAAATACCATATTGTAAAATCAATGAAATTACGCTATTATTTTTTAAACTAAGTAAATAGTTAAAATCAAATTGTTTAATAGCTTCAAAATTTCTTTCATTTAATAAAGTATGAAAGTTATGGCATAAATAATTTATTGACATAACTATAAGTTAATAGTTATATTAATAAATTGATCAATTTTTTAACGATTTAGCAAATTCTTCTTTAATTATACTATTATAATCCACAAACTTTATTTCTTTCATATTAGGCGACATTTTAGTACAAATTGAAAAGTCTTTATATTTTTTATATAATTTACCACTAATCTTATTCATAAAGTGTAAAATACTTCTTGGTTTTTTATGTCTAAAGATAGGAAACGGATGATATGTTATAGTTTTAAATATAGTATTAATTTTATCGCTTAGTCTAGGACTAACAAATACAGAAGATCCATTTTTTAATACATCAATAATAAAATTATTCCAGTCTTCATCTTCTTTTGGATCAGGAATACAGTTATTACTACTATATTGGCATATTAAAATAATAAAGTTTATAATATCTTCTAAATATTCTTCAGGAAAATAATCAAAGATTCTTAATTCAATTCCGTGTTTTAAAAACTTATTATAATTAATATCGTAACCAATTTGTTCAGGAGGATAATAAGGCGAGTCTTGATGTAATTTATTAAAGTAATGATTTGTTTGACTTTTGTATTCATAATCATTTAACATTTTTCCTTTAATCATTTTATTAGTATCATAGGTTCCTAATCCAATGTATCTGCTCATCATTAATCTTAACGAACCACCTGAATAATTATTATTTAACATATGAAAAATATCAGGAGAACCATATAATCCAATTAAAAAAGGTTCAAACCATTGAATTGCTTTTATTGCATTAGAGTGTACCTTTTTGAAATTATCTTCATTTAATATCTCACCAGCTTTATTTATTTTTGTTGGTAAAGTAATATTAATATGGTAGGTCCCATTGTTACAAATTGCAATATTATTCATATTAGTTCTAAATTTTGCAAATCCATAATTAAATTTTGGATATATTACCTTATCTGTAAATATATTATTTTTATTATATAATTTATCATTTACTTCATCTAGAAATAATTTTTTAACTGTAATTAATTCTGACAAAACATTTTTAACATTTGATTTATAGAAATCATATGTTGTAAATTCAATTGTATCTCCATCGTAAATCATATTTTTATCAAATAATTTATTATATATATAACTATTTTTTTTCAAATATTCTTCAATTGTTTCCCCATTAAATTTAGGATTTGGTTCTGCTAATTTAGTATATCTTCTAGTTGGTTCTCCTTGTAAATCATTCTTTTGAAAAAGATAACCATTTAAATAAATTGGTATATTAATAGAATCTGGTAATTTTTCTAAAGCATTTTTGAGTTCTTCTTTTTTAAAGTTAACCCAATAATCTACAGAATATCTTTCTCTTTTTTGATTTTTCAATATAAAGTTCTTATCAACTTTAACTAAATTTTCAAACATAAGATAAGATTCATTTTCTATACCTAATCCCCAATATTCGTTATCTTTGATATTTGAATTCTTATAAAAATCATAATATTTTAAATGCTTGTCTTGTGAAAACTTATAGCTTAGGTCAGACATAATTACATTACGCTAGAAAAAATATATAGTATATTATAATATGGATTTCTATCAAAAATATCTAAAATATAAAAGAAAATATCAAGAGTTAAAAATGTTAGGAGGTGCATTAACCGGTTCAATTTACAACAAAAATTATGCTCAACCTCCTAGCAGCGACCCTTATTCTGATTTACATGATAATAAGAATAAAGTAGTAATTGCAAGTGATTATTATAGAATTAAAAGAAAAGAAAAACAATGTAAACTTTTATTTTCATATAAAATAGGTAATAAAAAACATATTACTCATAAAGAATATGAAAACTTAATTAACTATGCTAATTTAGTCAAAATACCAAAAGAAACATTAGATTATTGTATTAAAACTGAAAAAATTAAAGTAGATCCTCAAATAAATCAAGTAGCTCCTGCTAATCCAGTACCTCCTAAACTAGTTGCTCCTCCTAAACCAGTTTTCGCTAATCCAGTACCTCCTAAACCAGTTGCTCCTAATCCAGTACCTCCCAAATTAGTATCCTCACGTCAAGCAATTCCTAAACCTATTCCTTATGGAAGTTGTTCTAAATATATTAATGTTTTATTAGGAAATAATAAAAATATAACAAATTCTGAATATCAAAAATTTATTACAGATTTTCAAAAACACGGTATCAATAGAGAAGTTTTTGATCAATGTTTAAAAGATCAACAAATTACTATTTCTAATTCAACAGAATCGAATGAAAATCCAGTAGCCCCTCCTCTATTAGGTCCTCGTCCAGTAGCACCTCGTCCTATAGTACCTCCTCCTATAGCACCTCCTCCTATAGCACCTCCTTCATCACATTCACAATCAATTAAACATAAACCAATTACTGATGATAATTTAGAATTTTTCTTTAATTTTAATAAATCAAGAAATCATATACTTCAAAAGTATAGTAATTTAACAAATTTACAAAGCCCAATTAAACGTATTGGAACAGCTAGTGCAAATGGTTTTATTAATAAATTATCATTTAGTAATAGTCGTGATAATAGAAACTTATTAATTGCAATGAAAACAAGTCAAAGACAAGATGCAGATAATAATTATTATGAATTTACGGTTGGTAGATGTATAAATAAAATTAAACGTTATTTACCAAATTTTGTATATACTTTTGATTTTATGAATGTCAATCAACAATTTAAATCAAAAATTATGGGTGATTATAATAATGTAGCTGATTTTAAAGCAAATGTTACTGTAAAAAAAATAAATGAAGGTAATGAATCACAAAAAGAAAATATAGAAGCTGGTTGTATTAATAATAAAACTTCTTCAATTTGGCTTCAATGGATACCAAACAGTATGAGTCTTGATCAGGTTCTTCGTTCACAAGCCTTTTTGAATTATAAAAATACAGAAGTATTTAATATATTATTTCAAGTTTATGCAACATTAAGTGGTTTAAAAGATATTTATACTCATTATGATCTTCATCCAGGAAATGTTTCTTTTGTGCCAGTACCAGAAGGTAAAACAATTTTAATTGTATATAACATTAATGGTAATCAATACGATATTAATACTCATTTTATTCCAGTAATTTTGGACTATGGTAGATCTCATATTGATTGTAGAAAATTTGGAAGTAATATTGATTCAAAAAATTTTGCTAATGTTGGATGCAGTATAAATCATTGTAGAAATCCTACAATTCCTTCAACTTGTAGAACAAATTCTGGTTTATATTTTAATAGAGATGAAAGAGGAAATTATTCTTCTCCTTTATCACAATATTTTATTGTTCCTGCTAATAAAAATATTTCTCACGATTTAAGATTTTTATATTTATTTATGAGAGAAACTGCAAGAATTCAAGATACTAGATCTAATACTAATATTTATGGATCATTTGGAAGTGTGGAAGAAAAAAGTTGGTTTAGTGGACAAGTTCCTGCTTATTCTTATGGTGTACCTGAAACAAATAGTGCTTTTGGAAAAGGTTTTTCAAGTAAAGTGAAAAATGTACAAGATGCAATTAATTGGTTAATTTCTATTCATTCAAAAATTTATTTAAATAATCCTATAGTAAATGCACCTAAATTTGGTAGGATGGATATTTATCCTGAAGTAAATAAAGTAATGAGAGAATGGACATTTACTTAATAATTTAATTTATTCAATTCTTCTAATGTTAAAGCATTATAAAAATTTAATATATTGTTACAATCTGAAATAAATTTAGATAATACGAAACCTCTTTCGATATTTTTATTCAATTGATTAGTAAAACTTTTGTATTCATCGCTTAATTTAATTTTTTCTAAAATTTCACCAACCTTTTGATCATTCAAACTAGAATAAAAATCATAAGTTAATTCATCTGAAATTACTTTAGATAAAGCATTAATTAAGTATTTTTTTATTTCTTTACTTGTATCCACGTTATAATAATTCAAGTCTTTCAAGTACTTAATTATTTGATCTTTAGGAAAATAGTTTTTTAACAAATCTCGTTGACACAAATATTTAATTAAACTATTTTTATCAACATTCATTATATCATCGTCATAAGTATCCATTAAATAAAATATTAATATTTTTTTAAATTAAAATATAGGTTATAATATAAAATGATTTTATTATTATTAATTATTATTCTAATAATTTTACTTTTTATAAATTTTCAATGTTCTGAATCATTTGAAAACACTGATATTCCTTATATATTTCCAATGGATAATATATCAATATCTCCAGTTGGAGATAGAGGTGTTATTGCTTCTAAAGATTATAAAGAAGGTGACATTTTAGAAATATGTCCTTGTATTAAACAAGAGAATACTGAAATAAAAGGAAGAATTAATGATTATGCTTTTTCTTTTGATGAAAAACATAGTTTAATTGCTTTTGGATATTGTTCAATGTATAATCATTCAGACGATAATAATGCTTCTTGGAAAGTGTTAAACGAAAATCAAATGATAGTTAAAGCAATAAAAGATATTAAGAAAGGTGAAGAAATATTTGTAAGTTATGGTACAGGTTATTGGAATACGAGAGGAATGAAAAAAAAAATAATTTAAATTAATAAAATAAATTTATTTATAATCATATTTAATGGATATTGAATATGATTATATTATAGTTGGAGGAGGGCCTACTGGAATGACATTAGCTTGGTTATTAGAAGATAAGACAAGAAAGATATTATTAATTGAAGACGAAGAAATGTTGGGTGGATGTCATAGAGTTCATCGTGTTAATGGATTTTTTTCTGAACACGGACCAAGAGTTTATTCAAATAGTTATTTAATGTTAATTGAATTATTGAAAGATATGAATATTGATTTTGATGATTATTTTGTAGAATATAAAACAACTGTTACTACAGTAGGGAAAAAAACACCAATTGCTTCTTTTAATTTTAAAGAAAAAATAACTTTTTTATCATCATTTTTTCAATTATTTATTGATAAAGATTTTGGTAAAACTACATCTATGACAAAATATTGTAAAGATAATAATTTCACTTCAACTTCTATTGATTATATTGAAAGATTATGTAGATTAACTGATGGTGCTTCATCTGAAAATTATACATTGCATCAATTTTTACAATTATTAAATCAACAATTTTTATATAAATTATATCAACCTAGAAAACCAAATGATAAAGGTTTTATTAAAATATGGGAAGATAAATTAATTAAAACTGGTAATATCGAAATTATGAAAGGTAATAATGTTGTTCAATTAGTACCAAATGGAAATATTATAGAAAGTATTGTAGTTGCTAAAGAACAATTAATTAGTAATATTAAAGGTAAAAAAATTATTTTAACTATACCTCCTAAACCTCTTTTTAATTTAATAAAGAATTCTCCAGGTGTACAAAATGCTTTTAATGATATTAATGAATTAAAATTATGGAAAGATAAAAATAGTTATTTTGATTATATTTGTTTAACATTTCATTACTATAAAAAAATAAATTTACCTAAAAAAGGAGGATTTCCAAGAACTCCTTGGGGTATAGCATTTATTATTTTATCAAATTATATGGATTTTAGTGATGAACCTTCTAAATCAGTAATTAGTATTACTCTTACTTGTACTGAAAGAAAAAATAAATATGGTAAAACAGTGCATCAATGTAATAAAGATGAAATTATTAATTATGTTAAAGAAGAATTATCATTTTTCCCACCCCCTGATTTAGTAATAATGTCACCAAATGTAGTAAGAGATGGTAATAAATGGATTAATTTAGATACTGCATATGTTTTAACTACTGATAATAGATTTTTAAAAGATACCAGTGATAAATTTAATAATTTACACGCAGTTGGTATTTTTAATGGAAATAGTTTATATAGTTTTACATCAATCGAATCAGCTGTTCAAAATGCTGTACACTTTTGCAAGAAAGAATTAAAAGATTTAAAATATGAATTACCGCTTAAAGCTCTAACAACTATTATAGATATAGTTTACAATATTATTACAGTAATTATAATTGTGATTATTCTTTATTTATTAAAGAAAAATGTTTTTACAAAACAGACTATAAATAAATAATCATTCTGAATCAGTAGAGCATTCTGAATCCGAATTTATAAAAGATAATTCTTTATTATTTTTTAAACATTCTCTTTCATCCTTATTTAACCATATATCTTCTTCAGTAGGAATATTTAATAGTTCTCTTATTTTATATGCAACAATATAAGGACATTTAATATTAGAATTATTAAAAAAGTTATTATTATTAAAATAGTCCCACCTATATTGAATAATTTGTAATTTTTCAATATAATATAAAAATACATATTGATTGTATCTTAATTTTGAATTAGGTGTAATTTTATCAGTAAAAATATCTGAATTATTATCATATAAAATATAATCTAAACTAGTTTCAATATTTTGAATAAAATTAGCAATATAAATAATTTCTGCTAACGTATTTTTTAATTTTTTATGATTCATATTATCACTCAAAAAATATATTATTCCAGTAACAAATAGTATCGGTGATATTAATATTAATAAGTTAATCAATGATATGGACATTAAATAATTACTTTTGTAATTATTTAATATTATTTTCAACTTTTATTTAATTAAAATTTTAATTTAAATAAAATTTTATATTTCTTAATTCGTCCTTCTTATATTTTTTAATAATTTCTAATTGTTTTTTTCTTTCTATACCTCTTTCAAATTGTATATTATAAAAATCTTTTATTGGGTGAATCACTGGTTCTGGATCAAATAAATTAAGATTTTTATACTTTGGATTAAATGGGCCGGGAAAAAAATTTCTTTCTGGTTTCTTATCCATAATAATATATTTAAGAAAATATATTCTTTAATGACTTTCGTATACTTTTAATACTCGAGCAGAAGGGTCAATATATTCAGTAATTTCTTTTCCGTCAGCACCCCATTTTGGTTGCCAATAGTGAGGAATGACTGATTGATTTCTCTCTCCAAAATAAGAACAAAAAACCTTTCTATAATAATAAGCTTCTTTAGTTGTTGGAGTATGATAAGGATACTTTACAGATGCATTTTTCAATTCCTCATCAGTAACTAAAGGTTCTACATATTCTTGAATAATTTGAAACCAAGACTTTTCTTTTCCACTTACTCCATCTGAAAAAGCTTCCTTCTTTCTCCACAGTACTTCATCTGGAATAATTTTAGTATCTGCAAAAGCTTGTCTCAACCACCACTTTTCCATTTTCTTATAAGTTGGCATTCTTAAATCAGCTGGAACCTTCCAATAAGCTTCAATAAATTCTGGATCTAACAATGGAACTCTTCCTTCTAGACCCCATCTTGCTAAACATCTATCTCCTCTCTTGCTATCAAAATAATGAATGTTATCTACATATTCTAATGCAGTTTCGTGCAATGCTTCTCCTGAGGGAGCAGACCAGTTAAACATATAAGAGGAACAAACTTCATCCGGACCTTCTCCAACTCCAACTACCTTAATATCAGTTTTAGTTCCAATGAATTTTGAAATAATATATTGTCCAACAGATGCACGAACAGTAGTAGTATCCCAAGTTTCAACCGTATAAATTACATCTGATATATATCCCAATGCCTCTTCTGGTGTAAACATTACTTCAGTATGTTGAGAACCAATATGTCTAGCAACCTTTCTTGCATAGATTAAATCAGTTCCTTCGCTCATTCCACAACAAAAAGTGCGAATGGGTTCTTTAGTTAATTTTGCAGCAAGACCTGCTACTAAACTAGAATCAACACCACCAGAAAGAAGAAATCCAATAGGTCTATCAGATTGCAATCGTCTTTTAACAGCGTTATAAATAGATTCTCTAATTTCATCTAAATAGAATGATTCATCTATATTTTTAATAGCAAGAGTATTATAAACCCAATTGAAAGAATAACTAGATATATCTGAAATATAGCCGTTATCTCCAAATGAATATGTAATTATGTTACCAGGTGGAAATTCCTTTACATCTCCATAACAATAATTTAGCGTACCTTTAATTTCTGATGAAAACATCATAGTATTATTTTCAGTACTGACTGGATGATAATAAAGAGGACGAATACCAATTTGATCTCTTCCTACTATTAATTTTTTCAGAACCATCTTTTGATCAAACTCATATAATAAGAAAGCAAATTCACCTTTAATGATATGTTCAAATAGCCCCAAAAATTCATTGTAACCTAATTTAGTATAAAGCTCTGGGATTGTCATACAATCACTAGTATCAGTTAATTTCAAATCAAATGGTTTAATTAAATCTTTAAAATCATAGATTTCTCCATTGCAAATAAAAACAATAGTTCTATCTTTTTCTTTAATAATAAAAGGCTGGTCACTAGTGACTGTTGGGTCAACAATTGACAAACGTTGATGTCCAACCCAAACTTCAGTAGGGCCTTTCTTTTCGTAAGGTTTATAAATTTTTAAACAAGAATGTTCAGGTCCTCTATTTTCAAGTTCCATAAAGTCTTGAAATAGTTTTTTTGATATCTCTTGATTAAATCTTATGTTTGTTAATTTTAGAAAACTCCATATACCACACATTAGCTATAATATATATTAAATAAATTTTCTTTATTGCAATTTTTTCATATAAAAGAATATTCTTATTAATAATTTAATGAGCACATTTGGTAATATATTTAAAATCACCACATTTGGTGAATCCCATAGTAAAGCGGTCGGTGTCGTAGTTGATAATTTTCCTTCTAATTTTGCTATTGATTTTGACGCAAT
>Ga0136644_10002750_pt1 | contig 13303 bp, 22 predicted proteins | sample C_130820_EF_Meta_FD_94780 | JGI IMG/M metagenome (GOLD analysis project Ga0136644, IMG submission 94780) | Freshwater microbial communities from Lake Croche, Canada to study carbon cycling - C_130820_EF_MetaG (v2) (version 2) | ecosystem: Environmental > Aquatic > Freshwater > Lake | place... | reverse complement strand
CTGCCGCCAGTATCCTCAACCGAAACCTTCACCGCTTTAACCTCTGCCTCTTCGCGCACGCCAAGACCGAACAAAGTTTCGGGAATGTAGAGATTGATCAGCCGAGTGGCAGAACGCCAGCGGAGCATCTGGCCGGGGATTGACTTGTATTTCGGGTTGCGTGCCCACCCGTCCGCTACTGCTTCGGCCATGGTCACGGTTGCAGTGATCACTTCGCCCGTTTCGCGTAGGGTGGCCGATGCGGTAACAGACAAGGCCTCACCTTCGCCCGTCTCGGTCCACGTGATAGGACCGGCCAGTAGGCCAGATTTATTGGCCCTGGCAATCGCGTAGCGGGCCGACATTCCAGGGCGGCCATTGATCACCGTCAGCTCTTGAAACAGCACCATGGGATGCTCGCCCAGCTGCTCGGCATACATCAGGGCCACCATGCAGGATTCGGGTTTGCCCTGAAAATGGGCAGGGACCATGCCGGACAGGCTGAACGCTTTGGCCACCCTCCAAAGGTGGTCAAAGGCTCCAGTATTAGTCAAAAATCCACCCTGATAATGAGTGGTTGTCAATGCAGAATCAGTCATGGTTCCAAGAAGGGAGGTCGATGGGGTCTTGAATTTGATCGCCATAGCCAGTCCAGTTGCCAGAAGCCAGGCATTCGGCCAGCTGCTCCATTGCGGCCTGGATCCGGCGCTGACCGGCAGCAATCAAGGCGGCGCTGGCTGGGTAGACGGCAACGGCATAGGGCCGCTGTGATTCGACTGCAATGGTCAGGAACGTTTCAGCCTCCAAGGCGTCAAGATTCCAGGCGGTCTGAACGTGATAGTCGTAATTGGCGATTGATTTGGTGAAGGCATCCCGGCTGGCGTCAATGGTCGATTTGAGGTCAACCACAAACCGACGGTCTGCGGTGTGGAAGTCGGGCCGGGTTTTGCAGTTGACCCATGTAGTCGGGTCGTTCCATGCGTAGGAGGCTTCCCGCTGGCCTTCCATCGCCAGGATGAACCTGGCAGCGGGGTGGGCGCGAACGGCAGCGGCCATGGCCTGGACTCTGGCGGCATCATCGACGGTGAGGATAATTTTGCCCGCTGCCTCCTGCTCAAATTGAGCAGCAGCAGCTTTGCCGGCGGTGGTGCGACGGTCCCATTTTTCGGTTTGAACTGCCACAGTGGCGCTCCATAGATCGGGCTCCAGGACTGCTGTGTGAAACGCAGTCCCGACCTGCATGGCCGGCGTTGACTCCTGCGGCTCCCGATCCGGCGCTAGGTAGCGGTCAAAATAGTGAAGGGGCGAACGGTTGAGCAGTTTTAACCGGGAGGGGCTGACGGCATCTAGGGCGTGATAGGCCTCGTTGGAGAGGCCAGGGTGATACGTGAGTTTGGGCATCAGTTCAATGCCTCCAACCCACAGGCAATCCTGACCAGGTGATGCACCGCCCCTGATGCGCTAAGCCCGTGGGCCTGCATCAGGGCTTGCACAGCGGTCCAGCTGTCCAGGTGCAGGCTCACGGCAACGATCCGCCGTGGGCCGTAATAGCGCCGGTAAGGGCGGGACCTGGAGTCGCTCATTCGGAATCCTCGCCATAGCCATAGCCAGAGCCATAGCCATAGCCAGAGCCATAGCCATGGCCAGAGCCATAGCCAAGGCTATTGCCAGGTTTACTCATTTCCAGTCCCTCGCGTAAAGTTGTAATCCTGGAGCAGGAATAATTTCGCACCATTCGTTAAGGAAAATTACCGGATTTATAGAATCAATCTTGTTATCTTTGCTATCGTCCATTCCGTATTGCGCTAGGCCTGATAGCGCAATGCCTTCTTTGGCGTGCCATTTCCAAAGCCGATAGCTATTTTTCAGGGTGACAACGCTGCCATCTACTGCCGTCAATAAACCGCAGTACACTCCGGCGTTAACGCACCTAACAATTACAAACTCATCAATTGGATAAATTTTAGGTGGGTTTTCTGGTCGTTTAATTGCATCAGCTTGAAATAGCTGGGAAAAAATTGAAACAAGTTGTTGCGTTGAGATTTCCATTTAAAAAGTGCAGTTTGATGTTTAGTTGGAGTTAGAAGCCTGAGTCTATGGAATTAAGTCACAAGCCCCCGATGAGCTGCTCTCATTGCCCGCCCAAATTCAATGTCGTGAACCGAAGCGCCGGCAGGAGGTGGCACCGGTGATGGCCTGTAGGCCTCTGGGTTGCGCTGGCCTAGACGGGCCTCCAGGTCGGCGAGGATCCCCTCCAGTTTTTCCCAACAGGAGGATTCTGGGTCGGCGTCAGCAAGGCGACGGGCTTCAGCCATGGACTGAGCCAACCACAGGCAGCGACGTTCGAGCAGGGTCATGGCCCCATCCTCGCCAGGTTGGGAGTTGGGCAGGCTGCCCGGCCGTGGTGAATGCCGACCTGCATTGCGACGCAGGCCAACAGGATGGCGCCACCCAAGCTAAGGATCAGATTCTCGGTCTTGCGTTCAATGCGTTGGGCAGGGGGCATTGTTGACCGTGGTCGGCCAACGCGGGGCATAGTCAACAGCTCACGCAGATCGTCAAGGTCGCCAATCGCTTTGGCCAGGGCTTTGCTTTTGACGGTTGGCGCCACGCTGACGCGGGGCAGCGCATCGCGCAGATCGTCTAGCTGGGCAACAATCGCGTCAAGCTGCCGGATTTCGAGGGTCTGGGTCATGGTGCCTCAGGGTCAAGAGTCTGATCAACGTGAACCGTTTCAATGCCTAAAAAGCCCCACAGCAGCTGATCAACGTCCGGCCCTGTTCGCTCATCTTCGGCGCCGCTGACATGGCGCAGGGTGACCATATGAGCGTCGGAATGGTGCGGGTTGACAATCACGGCAAAACCGTGATCGTTGAAAATTTGCAAGAGGCTGGGGTCGTCAATACACGACGCGTCGACCTGGGCGGCGATCAGGGATTCGGTAAATGCTTGGTCAGCCAAAAAAGCAAGCTCTGCCAGTTCAGACGGAACTGGCGGGGTCGATGTCATGGGGTCAGTGACGTGGACTCCGAAATATTACCTGTTAGTAAGTCTGAAACGCAAGCCCCGCAGAGGGTCAGACTTCCAACCATGTAGCAACCCATACCGTTGGCAGCCAGCAACCCTCGCTCGCGTCCCACATGGGGGCCAAGTCAGCGGCTGACAAGTCGAGCATCAGGCCGTGCTCCATGGCATCGCGGTGCTCCTGAGGTACTAGGCGCAAAAAATCAGCCACTGATTTCATGGCGCCTAACCCTTTGGCCCTACCGGCGTCAATGATGGTTTGCCGCCAGGCCGTTCCCAACTCGGCCGCCTGGTCGTCGGTGAGCGTTGGAGCCGGAATCGTGGGGCTAGGGGCCAGGTTCTCGGGAACCGCCCGAAGGCCGCTATGGCACTCCCAAAACTGAGCCGGGCCCCAGGGTTCACCATTTTCATCGCAGATTGCAACGCTGCCCTGCAACTCATCGCGGATTTTTCTACTCTTGACTCCATGAAAATCAGCAACATGCACGCGGTAGTTAACTTCTGCAAGTCTGATAAATGTTCCACATCTAGGATTTTTTACATGCCCATTTTCTAACTCACTTATACCAGAATGGGGCGGCGAGTCAAAGTCGCCAGCCTCCTTGGCCCATTGCGCTGCAGTGTATTGCGTCCATCCGTTCTGGCTTCTCCACCTTTTGAGCATGGCGCCAAAGGCCACGGCGGAATCGGTTTGGGCGGCTTTAAGGGATCGGTAAGTGCTGGCCATAACTTGGGGGGGGGGGAAGGCTGATTTGCCCATCCTATGGCTCCCAATGCTGATGTTTTATTAAGGTCGCGCAAAGAAACTTGGTCAGACTTCCGGGTAAACAATGCGTACCAACTTGTTTTTAGTCTGTGCCTGGCTCTTGCGGATCAGAGTTCCAACCCGCTAAGGTCTCGCCATGGACGCACGCACAGCCCTACGGCAAATCGTTGCCCGGGTAATCTCTCAGCCGGATTTCGACCCGGTTGGGATTACCGACATAGACAACCTCCGCGACCAGCTCAAGAACGAGTGCGCGGAGTTGCTCAACGCTGGCAATCTCCAGGCTTCCAGGCCTGATCAGCACATCACGGAACCCTGCCCAGTCCGCTGATTGTGGCGCTGGCGGCGGCGCTAACAGATCCATCCTGAGGGCTTCTAGCGACCCTTCTAGGCCAGGGACGCCCTGTTGATGCAGCTGCTCCAACTGGTCAAGCTGAGCCCGTTTGGCGATCCGCTCCGGCGATTCGGAAGGCTGAACCGGGACTGCTGCAGCCTGGGCCATCTGGGTAGCAGCGGTCCGCAGGGCGTCAATCACCTGGGCCCGGACTTTGGATTCGGCAATGGATTTACCCCAGTAGCGGCACTGGGCGCCCGTGCATTTAAGCCTTGCCTTCCCGTAAGCCATGGTGTAGTGCATCCGCCGATCACACCCAACGCAGCGGACCACGCTGGAAAAAACCCGGAGCTTTGATGGGGCCCTGGTCTGATAAACCCTGCGTGATTCCTGCAGCTGGCGCGCCCGCTGCCATTCGTCCCAACCAACCAGAGCCTCAACCTTGCCGGGCTCCCCTCGAACCACGCCCCGCAGGATCGGATTGTCCAGCCAACGATTCAGGCCTCTCTGAGACCAGTCCAACTTATGGAGCCGCCTGGCGCCGGAACAGTTGAATTCCATCGCCGCCAACCTGTCCCACAATTGCCGCGCCAGAGGAAATGTCTCAGGGTCAGGCTGGACCTGCGAGCCGTCGTATTTATAGCCATAGGGCACCCGGCCGCAGGCGTAATGGCCCTGGGCGCGGCGACCGGCTAGGCCAGCCTTGGTTCGCCTGGACTTGATGTCGCTGTCGATTTCATTGCAGAGGCTCACGACCCCGGTAATCAATTTCGACGATGGGTCCTCCATATCAACCGGCGTGCCATCCAGCAACACCACATCCACCCCCAGGCGAGCGCACATCCTGAACAGCTGCACATCCTCCCCGCGACGGCTCAGCCTTGATTGAGACGCGACGTAAAGCCGCCGGACCTGGCCGCTGGCAACGAGCCCCAGCAGTCGCTCCCATTCCGGCCGGGGCTGGCCCTTGTAGGCGCTGGCACGCTCCACGATCACCAAGTCGCAGCCAAGGGCTTTGAGGTCAATCACCTGCTGATCAATCGACGTGTCTTGATCGGCCCCCTTCGTGGAAACCCGTGCGTGACCTACGACCAGAGTGCCAGCCATGGCAGCGTTACGGACTGCAACAGAACCTAGCGTTTAAGGGAACTACTCGAAGGAGAGGGGTTACTAAACGCTATGATTCCTGGGCCGGAGCGATTCGGCCCTCGGCCCTGAGACGCGAGCAGAGGCCATCCCCCAGGAGATGCAATGCCTGGCACCCTCCGCCCTGGGACGAGTTCAGAGGCCGTGACCGTGGGGGACCGTTACACCCCCGCAACCATTCCCGCCAACCGGAGAGGCCCTGAGAGGCCCCAGTTGGTCACCACCACCAACAACGAAACATGAACACCATCAAAGCTGCCCTCCAGGCTGACTGGGCCCCAGCAATCAAATCCATCGCCCGTTCCCTGGGCATGCTGATCGCTGCGGTGATTGTCCTGGCCCACTGGGCCAGGTTCACCTGGCGTCGGCCATGGGAGGGCCTCCTAGCGGTGATCGGCTCCCCTCGATCCGCTGGCAGCTCCCCTCGATCCAGGCCGACGGCGCCCCTGCTGCTGATGCCTGCAGCCCCGGTCCTGCTGCTGGCCGCCGGCCACGAAACAATCCCCGCTCCAGCAGCACCACCAGCATGCAAGCGGGGACGGCGAGCGACACGGCAACCCAAGGCGGTGGCTTGATTGCGACAATTTGTGAACTGTCCCGCACTGACCCCACTGGCCGTAACGTTGAGCGCTACTATATGAAGACAGGGGAGCAATCCCCGCCACCACCACCAGCCATGACCACCATCACCGAAACCCTCCTCAATCAGATGGGCGGCGCCTGGAAGATCAGCGCAATGACCGGTGCTCAGATCGTCACCGACACCGCAGCCGCAACCCTGGTCTTTAAGAAGCAGGCCGGCGCCAAGAAGCTCACCCACCTCAAGGTTTCCTACAACCAAGGAACCGACCTGTACGACCTGCAGGGCTTCAAATACAACCGCAAGACCTTTGCCTGCCCCGAAGTGCTGTTGCTCTCCGGGGTCTACGCCGAAGACCTAAAACGGACCTGCGAAGAGCTTACCGGGCTCCACTTCACCCTTTGACCCTCACTGGCCCGCCGGGGCCTATCCGGCAAAACATCCCATTGCATCGCCTCCAATGACCCCCGTTCCCACCGTCACCGACCTGCTCGAATCAACTGACATCGGCAGCTGCTTGCATCGTTGGCGCACCAATGGCGGCACCATCACCGTCAGTCGGGACACGCTCCGCCAGGCATTTGAAGACGCCTACGACCCAGCCATGCCCAACTGGCCCGCCATGGTTGAGATTGACGATGCCTGACCCCACCAACGCCGACCGTCAACGCCGCTGGCGAGAACGGCAGCATGCTGGCGCCTTCTGGAAGCCGCCTGTCTGCGCTGCCTGCGGTCGCAACACCACGGGCGGAAACACCAGTCAACCGATCCACGGCCAGCTCTGCCGACGTTGCTGGGAGCGGCTCACCCCTGAGGGCAGGGCCGCCAAGTCTGAGCGGGTGAGGAAGTCAAGGGCGCGGAAAAAGCAGTGTGACGGATTGTGAACAGGTCTGCTGCTGGGTTGTTAGGCGTAACGCTGGACGCTACACTGTGAAGACAAGGGAGCGATCCCTGCAACCCAAAGCCAAAAATGACCAGCGCAACCTTTCAAATCGGCAACACCTACAGCGGCCGTTTCATTGGTGATGCCGATGCCGTGTTCCAGGTAAAAATCCTGGCTCGTACCGCCAAGACCGTTTCTGTCGCCGGCCCCCAAGGCTTGAAACAACTGCGCGTTAGCCGTGACCACGAAGGCGGCGAGCAGGTCTACCCTTTTGGCAAATACTCCATGGCGCCGGTCTGCCGGGCCAAACGGCTAGTTACCGCCTAACACTGACGCCCTAGCCCCTCACCCGAGGGGCTTTTTCATGCCCACCTAAACTCAGACTCCCAACCCCAAACCGACCATGCTCAAAAACGACCGCTGGATCAGGGATCAAGCCGAGGCAGGCATGATCAAACCGTTTCAAGCGGACCTAGTGCGCCACCTGGACCCAGAGAGGCGCTACGGCATGGCGCGACTAGGGCCCGTGCTCAGCTACGGCACATCCTCTTACGGCTACGACATCCGCCTCTCCCCTCGCGAGTTCCTGACCTTCCGCCATGTCCCCGGCACGGTCATGGACCCCAAGAGGGCCAACCCAGCCAATCTGGAGCCCGCCACCCTGCACCATGATGAACAGGGCTCCTACTTCATCCTCCCGGCCCACACCTACGGCCTGGGGGTGGCCCTAGAGCGGTTAAGAGTGCCGCCGAACATTACCGTCATCTGCCTAGGGAAGAGCACTTACGCCAGGCTGGGAATCATCGCCAACATGACCCCAGCTGAGGCCAGCTGGGAAGGTCACCTGACCCTGGAGTTCAGCAACTCATCCGGGGCCGACTGCCGGATTTACGCCAATGAGGGCATCTGCCAGCTGCTGTTTTTGGAGGGTGACCCCTGCGAGACGACCTATGCCGATCGGCAGGGGAAATATCAGGGGCAGCCGGAGGGGGTGGTGTTGGCTAGGGTTTAGGGGCTGTCGCTGGCTGGCGGCTTCATTTTTACAATCTCCCCCAATGCGGATTGGGCCCGGTTTAATTCACGCTTTTGGCGTTCAACATTTTCGTTGGCACGCCTCAATAGCTCATTATACGCGGCTTCCCATGTGTCATGGAAATCGTTATTTTTGCGGCATTGATAAGTGGATAACCTGCCGCGATAATCTGTGCGCTCAATCCACAAAGTTTTAGCAGTCTCCTTGACCGCCTTGACAGGAAAGATCCTGTTAGGTCCATATCCTGCAATCTCCCACTTGATCGCGGGTTGCTGGTCGTTGGTGTTGGTCATGGCGCAATCCTCAATTCACATTCAAAAGCAATGATCAGCGGCGGCTCAACCGTCCCCGCGCCAGGGTTTGGGCTGGGGCGGCGCAGGCAGTTCTCGCAGCCTTCGCGCCAATACCATTGACCGTCTTCTAGGTTCCCCATGTAGCCTTTGCCGGGGCAATGGGCAATGGGGTCAGTCATTGGACCCCCCCTTCCGCTTGAGCCAGGGCGGCGCGGGCATGGTCGACCACGATTTGCAACGAATCGCACCCCATGATCGGGTGCCACCATTCGCCGTCAATCAGCTGGGCGCCATCCGCGCTGCCGTCGCCTGGCTCGTAGCCAGACCCCAATAAAGCGCGAATAGGGGTGCTCATGGCGCCAACCTCGCCTTCCCGTAACGGGTCGCTTTGTACCATTCCGCAACCTCCGGCGCCCATGCCTCCAAATGGGGCCACATCAGCTCACACAGCTGCCGAATTTCAAGTTGAGCATCCATTTTTGCGCGCAGGTCAAGGAAGTGAAGAAAAGCCCGCAGGGTAAAGCTTACAACAAAATGCTGGCGATAATCAAAGGGCAGGATGCCGCGGGCTTGCTCTTCGGCCATACCTTCCGATATGTTTTGTAAATATAATTTAGCAGCATTATGGCAATGGTCAAGGTCCCTGATTCGCTGGGTTTTAGTATATTCATACTTCTTGCCTTGTCGGTTATCATAGACGCCTAGGGGGCGCAGATAGAAGACGTCTTCTAAGTCAATCTCCGAATCCCATGCAGTAGCTCTGATGATGTTCTCCGAGGTGTACCTGAAACTCTGAACATCAAACGACACCCCTACCCGATGGGTGCGGGCCTGTTGCATGACCGAATGGGGAAACCAGCCAGCATTGAGCGTGATTTGAGGATGCTCCAGTGGGCCGTAGTGGCCTCGCTCGCCGACTAGGAGCCGCTTGATGCAGATTTCGCCGGCCTTTGTTTCGTTTTCGGGCCAATCAAAATCAGTTGATAAAGCTACAAACTCATGGCTGTAATCTTGGTGCATTGCTGCATAAATTACTTTTTGAGGGTTGGGAGTCTGAGCAATCAGCTCCACTCGAAAGCGGGGATCCATTGGGGGTGTGGGGTGGGTCATGCGGTCAACAGCTCCATAAAGGCGTCATCCATGATTTCGTCAACAGTGGGAACATTGGTAGGAGGGGGCGGCTCGGGACCGGCTGGGGCGGCATGCAAACGAACCTCCAAGGCTTGGCGCTCGACAGCGGTCAGCAAGTGCCGGATCGGGCACAGTGGCACCGAATCGGGGCCCGCCTCCCATGATGGCCAGCGATCACAGCCGTATGACCAATGGCGGCCTAGGGGGTCGTCGGTGTTTATTAGGTGGTCAATGGTGTCTCCGTTCCAGAGGATGGCCAGGGTCCAGCCGCTGACGCAAACAATTTGCAGTTGCCAGCTACTATCGGCGCGCAAGGGGCAACCGTTGACGGTCATCACCACCTCAGGGTCAGCAGCCTGACGCAAAATGTCAATCAGATCCTGGCGGCTGGGGCGGATGTGATTGTCGGTTGGGGTGTTCACGGGTGACGGATAGGAAAGTGATGGGGGCGATGATCAGGAAGGTGATCATTAGCCAAACGATTAGGACCGTGATCATGGGGTCACAGGCCCCAGGCGGCGGACTAGGTACTCGCCCCGGCCGGTGCGGTACTCAATCAAATTGTGGTTCCATAGGCTCGTCATGCGACGGCTGACGGTGCATTGATTGCAGTGCCAGGCCTTCTGGAGGAACGCGGTTTTGATCTTGGCGGGCATGGCTGGGTAGACATCCTGCAGGTGCAGGATGTCAAGGATTGTGCCGTCTGGGACGGTGGGGCGGAGGGATAGGAGGGGGTTGGGGGGCATGGGGTTAGGGGGTGGTTACACAAACAATTCCCCCCATGGTGGTTGAACAGATCCCTTGTGCTGTTTTCTGTGTTCGGCCGCCGAAAGAACCTGAATGCGGGAATGGCGGGCGTGATACAAAAGCCACGCATCGCACATATCGTCTTCAAAGCTTTTGCCTCCTACTGTGTCAGTATCTAATACAATAATTGAATTTGGGTTTACGTTTGTCTGGTTGCACCATTCGGTTATAAATTCAAAAAACAACCATTTAAAGCTTTTACCGACATGATGAGCTTCCGCTTTAGATCTGTTTAATTTAACGCCAGATATTTCGCACTTTCCGTCTGTTTCAAGGTGCATTAATACATGTTCTTCAATTTGATCACGTATCAAATGGCGGGCGGCTTTGTCGATCCACTTAAGGCGTCTACGACTTGCGGCACAATGATCTTCAACAACTCCAAACAAGTTTTCACTAATTTTGTAAGAAAAAGGATGATCGTATCCATCTTCAAAAATTATCCATATTTGATACTGAACACATTCTGGTGCGCCACAACCGCGAGGCACTTCAAAATTGTGTCTGATCTCAATGGTTCTCATTTCACCGTGGTACTGCTCAAAATCCTCTAAGGACTCGTGGTGCCGCATGTAACACTGCAATAGCGCACCGTCAAGACCTCTTACGGGCTCGTTGTGTGGCCTGTACTCCTTGCGGATCTTGTTGATCTCAGCCTCAAGCTCGGCAACAAGCTTGAATTGGCGACCCGCAATAGTTGGAAGAGGTTTTTTTCTTTGCTTTCGGGCAATGTTGGGCTTTGTTTTGGTTTCAGGCATTTCCGGTCTGGAGGTCGGCTTCTTCCTCAGAGTATCAGATCCGACCCCAATACGGGTACAATGCCTCAGGACTCTGACTAAAGCCATGACCAAACCGACTGTCACATTTCGACCGACCATTGCCCAGCGGCAGTGGCTGGATCGTCAGAGGGTGGACAGGGGAATCCCTGTTACCACCCTGATTCAACTGGCCTTAGAGCAGGCGATGGCAGCAGATCCACAGCAGCCACAAAGGGCCAATGACAACCCCTGAGCCCACCATCCTTACCAAGTGGGGTCGGCTCACTGGGGCGCAGTGGCTAGAGGCCAGGCATCAAGAGGCCATGGACGCCTGGTGGACGCCTGCGGTGGAGCAGTACGTCAACGACCACTGGCCGACCCCTGAGCAGATCGAAGCCAACCGTCGCAACCTGGCGCAGGAAAAACGGGCACAGCGGAACCGCAGCCTTAAGGCCAGGGCGATTGCTGATATTGCACGCTCAGACTCCCGACTCAGAACAAAACCCAAACCCGTCACACAACCACAACAGCTAGCCATTCTGTGAATATCCCCCCGATTCACCGGGGCCAGGCCGACATGTTCCTGCAGTTGCTCGGGAAGGATCCCGCGACGGCTCGATTACGTGCCTTTCCCCATCGCCTCAACCCTGATCGGTTTGACGCCAAGACGAACCCGAACGGTATCAAGGCCCGCGCCGGCGCCTACGACCTCTCCAAGGCCAGCATCTGGCAGCGTGAAGGTCGCGGGCTTTACCTGGTCGTCAACGATGGAGGGGACCGCGACGATGCCATTACTGGCTGCGTGGCGTTCTGGGTTGAATGGGACAACAGGCCCGTTGAATGGCAGCTGCAGGGGTGGCGGGAATTTGGCTTAGGTGAGCCGTCAATCACCGTCACCACCGGCGGCAAGTCGGCTCACCTGTACTGGGTGCTGGACAAACCGATCAGCCCTGAACGCTGGCGACCAATTCAGCGGGCCCTGATTTCGGTGACCACAGCCGACCCGGTCAACAAAAACCCTAGCCGGGTGATGCGCCTCCCTGGGGCGTACTACTTGGGCCCAGATGGCAAAGCCTCAGGGCAATCAAAAATCCATGCCCACAATGATCGCCGCTACACCGTTGAAGAGGTTGAGGCTTGGCTAACGGCTCAACCTGCAGCAGCGCCGACTCGGCCGATTCCCGCGGGCTCACCTTCACCAGTTGAGCTTCCCCCGCGGCCGGCCGATGCCTTGAAGAATGCTCTGCTGAAACTGCCGAAGTTTGAGCACGGGGCTGGCCAATATCAAAAGCTGGTCGATCTGGCGATGCGCCTCCACGTGGAAATCGGCGCCGCAGCAGCTGAGCAGTTACTGGCCGAAACATGCGCCCCATCAATCACCGACCTGGCGGCCTACTTCAATGGGACGCCTACCAAAATTCACCCTGGCAGCATCTGGGCCCACTTGCGCGAGGAATGGGGAATTGACATCCGCAGGCATGATCTGAAAAAGGACCATGTTCCTGACGCCAGGAAAATGGTCGAGCCTGGCCCCCGGGAGCCCCAGGAAGGGTTCACGGGTGAACGGTGGGACGAAGAGGCGGCAGAGGCCAACAATCAGCCACAGGGGCCCACGTCGCCGCCACTGTTGAGCCTTGGCGAGGTGCGCGACCAGCTGCAATACGCAGTGCAAGGCGGCGCCTCGCGTCAGGACCTAGAGGCCGAACGGATCCGCCTGTCAGAGGCAAGCGGGATCCCCGCGGCAACCTTGCGCGATCTGCTGCAGGCAATCCAGCGGGAGGACGAATCAGGCCTCCAGGTGGAGCAGGAGACCCAGCGGATCATTCGCGCCGCGGAACGATCAGGCGGGAATGCCCGAATCAAGCTGGCCGAAATACTGCCTCCCCGGCTTGCTGAAGCCCTCAGGGTGCGGACACAGTTTCTCCCTGCGGATGACATGGCCACCGTCATGGCCTTTTTGGTTTGCGTGTCGGGGGTGGTGAAGCTCGGCACCGAACTGGTCGCCAGTTATGCCGCCAGTTACCGGGTGCCTCTCAACCTGTACGGGGCCTTGGTAGCTCGGTCTGGGGCCAAAAAATCACCACTCAGCCGCTTGCTGGTAGCCGAACCAACCCAGGCCTTAGCCCTTGACCTGGCACGGCAGCAGAGCAGGGCGATGAGCGATTGGATGGAGCAGAACAAAGGCGTCAAGCCTTCAGAGCGAACCGAAGAGCCGCGGGCCGCCTACATCTCGGTCAGTGATGCCACGGCCGAGGCATTGACTCAGCAGCTGCAGGTGCACGAAGAGCGCGGTATGGGTCTCCTGTTGCATCGGGATGAATTGGCAGGCCTGTTTGGCAATCTCAATCAGTACCGATCGGGTCGGGGTTCTGACTCTGAACAGCTTCTTGAGGCCTACGACGGGTCGGGTTTCAGGTCGCTGCGGGTTGCTGCCGGCAATGGTGGTCGCTCCTACAACCGCTGCCATTTGTCGATCTGGGGGACGATTCAACCCGCAGTACTGCAGGCCTTGGTGACCGGTGGGGACGCCTCTGGCCTCTGGGCCCGCTACATGTTCATTCCCCTTCCT
>Ga0136644_10002749_pt1 | contig 13304 bp, 14 predicted proteins | sample C_130820_EF_Meta_FD_94780 | JGI IMG/M metagenome (GOLD analysis project Ga0136644, IMG submission 94780) | Freshwater microbial communities from Lake Croche, Canada to study carbon cycling - C_130820_EF_MetaG (v2) (version 2) | ecosystem: Environmental > Aquatic > Freshwater > Lake | place... | reverse complement strand
TGGGTGATGGCGATTGGCTCCCCCTTTGGGCTAGAGAACTCGGTCACGGCTGGCATCGTCAGCGCCAAACAGCGCGACACGGGCGACTATTTGCCCTTTATACAAACCGATGTGGCCATCAACCCAGGCAACTCCGGCGGGCCGCTCATCAATATGCGCGGCGAGGTGGTGGGCATCAACAGCCAAATCTATTCCCGCTCGGGCGGCTTTATGGGTATTTCTTTTGCCATTCCGATTGACGAGGCGACCCGTGTCGCCGACCAGTTGCGCGCCAATGGCCGGGTGATGCGCGGGCGCATCGGTGTGCAAATCGATCAGGTGAGCAAAGAAGTGGCGGACTCCCTGGGTCTGCGCAAGCCCGCTGGCGCCTTGGTGCGCGGTGTGGAGAGTGGGTCCCCGGCAGAAAAGGCAGGCATAGAGGCCGGCGATGTCATCACGGCGGTGGATGGCAAACCCATTGAGCGAGCCAACGAGCTGCCACGCGCGGTGGGCAACACCAAGCCCGGAACCCGCAGCACGATCACGGTGTTCCGGCGTGGAACGGTGAAGGAGCTGCCGGTGGTGATTGGCGAATTCGAGGATGCAAAGCCCGCCAAAAAGGCGACTGGCAAGGTGGGCAAGCCAAAAACCTCTCAGTCAGGTCAGGCGTTTGGGCTGACGGTGAGTGAGTTGAGCGAGGCGCAGAAGAAAGAACTCAAAGTCAGTGGGGGTGTGCGGCTCGATGCAGCAGGCGAGGCGGCGGCACGGGCGGGCCTGCGTGAGGGCGATGTGATTTTGTCGGTAGCCAATACCGAAATCGCCTCGGTTAAGGAGTTTGAGGCCGTGCTGGCGCGTGTGGACAAGAGCAAAGCTTTGAGCGTGCTGTATCGGCGCGGCGAGTGGGCCCAGTACGCCCTGATCCGCCCCGCAGCGCGTTGATGCCGGGGTTCGCCTCACAGCCCTCGGCCATTGCCTACAATCGCGCGCCGCAGGCTCAGGGCCAGGGCTCTTGGTTTCAGGCGCGTCTGACTGGGCGCGCCCTTTTTCTCTCTAAAGCCCTCGCTTGATGAAGCACATCCGAAACTTTTCCATCATTGCCCATATCGACCACGGCAAATCGACGCTGGCTGACCGCCTGATCCAGCGTTGCGGGGGCTTGAGTGATCGTGAAATGGAGTCGCAGGTGCTGGACTCGATGGACTTGGAGAAAGAGCGCGGCATCACCATCAAGGCGCAAACGGCGGCGCTGCGCTACAAGGCAAAAGACGGCATCAGCTACCAGCTCAACCTCATCGACACCCCCGGTCACGTGGACTTTTCCTACGAAGTCAGCCGCTCGCTGTCGGCCTGCGAAGGCGCTTTGTTGGTGGTGGACGCCAGCCAAGGCGTCGAGGCGCAAACGGTCGCCAATTGCTACACCGCACTCGACCTGGGGGTGGAAGTGGTGCCGGTGCTCAACAAAATGGATTTACCGCAGGCCGACCCGGATAACGCACGCATTGAAATTGAGGACGTGATTGGCATTGACGCCAGCGACGCCATCGCCTGCTCGGCCAAAACCGGCATGGGCATTGACGACATTTTGGAAGCCATCGTGGCGCGCATTCCGGCGCCGCGCGGCAAGCCCGATGGGCCGCTGCGCGCCATGATTGTGGACAGTTGGTTCGACGCTTATGTGGGCGTGGTGATGCTGGTGCGCGTGGTCGATGGCCGCTTGGCAAAGGGCGACCGCATCAAACTCATGGCCACGGGCGCCACCTACAACGCGGATAACCTGGGCGTTTTCACCCCCGCCAACGAATCCCGCACGGCGCTGGAGGCGGGCGAGGTGGGCTACCTGATTGCGGGCATTAAAGAGCTTCAGGCGGCACGCGTGGGCGATACGGTCACGCTCATCAAAGCCGGTACCGGGGGCGCGGCCTCTACCGCTACCGAGGCGCTGCCCGGCTTCAAAGAAATCCAGCCCCAGGTGTTTGCGGGCCTGTACCCCACCGAGGCCAACCAGTACGACTCACTGCGCGACGCGCTGGAAAAACTCAAGCTCAACGACTCCTCGCTGCACTATGAACCCGAGGTCTCGCAGGCGTTGGGCTTTGGTTTTCGCTGCGGCTTTTTAGGTTTGCTGCACATGGAAATCGTGCAGGAGCGGCTGGAGCGCGAGTTTGACCAAGACCTCATCACCACCGCCCCCAGCGTGGTCTATCAGGTGCTGCGCGCCGACGGCGAAGTCATGATGGTGGAGAACCCATCCAAGATTCCCGAGCAAAGCAAAATAGCCGAAATCCGCGAACCCATCGTTACCGTGCACCTGTATATGCCGCAGGAGTATGTGGGCCCGGTGATGACGCTGGCCAACCAAAAGCGCGGCGTGCAACTCAATATGGCCTACCACGGCAAGCAGGTCATGTTGACCTATGAAATGCCGCTGGGCGAGATCGTGCTGGACTTCTTCGACAAACTCAAGTCGGTGTCGCGCGGCTATGCGTCTATGGATTACGAGTTCAAGGAATTCCGCGCCTCCGACGTGGTCAAGGTGGATATCTTGCTCAATGGCGAGAAGGTGGACGCGCTGTCCATCATCGTGCACCGCAGCCAGTCGCAGTACCGTGGCCGTGCGGTGGTGGCCAAGATGCGCGAGATTATTTCGCGCCAAATGTTTGACGTGGCGATTCAGGCCGCCATCGGGGCCAACATCATCGCGCGTGAGACAATTAAAGCCATGCGTAAGAACGTGCTCGCCAAGTGCTACGGCGGCGACATCACCCGTAAACGCAAGCTCTTAGAAAAGCAAAAAGCAGGCAAAAAACGCATGAAACAAATCGGTTCGGTTGAAGTTCCCCAAGAGGCATTCTTGGCTATTTTGCAGGTGGAAGAATGATGGCCGCTTTCACCGCCTGTGTGCTGGGAGCGTTCGGGATTTATGGGCTGTCCTTGTACTTGGGTAGCGTAGAAGGCAATTTCGCGTTGTTGCTGTTTTGCGCCTCAGTGGTCACGGGTTTGTATTGGCTGGCCGAGCAGTTTTATTTTTTGCCCGAGCGTCGCCGTGCCGCGCAAGTCCTGGGGCAACAGATGCAGAGCCGTGACAGCGAGCTGACCAGCCGCGGCATAGATCCCGGCGTGGGCCATCTGGAGCAGGCCCAACAGCGCGTGCTGATGCAACCTTGGTGGCTGGATTGGACAGCCGGGCTGTTCCCCGTCATCGTGACGGTGTTTTTGCTGCGCTCTTTTTTGTTCGAGCCCTTCAAAATTCCCTCCGCGTCCATGATGCCCACCCTGCTGGTGGGCGACCTGATATTGGTCAACAAGTTCACCTACGGCCTGCGTCTGCCGGTGCTAAATATCAAGATCACCCAGGGCCAGGAACCGCAGCGCGGCGATGTGATGGTATTTCGCTACCCCCCCCGACCCAACCAGGATTACATCAAGCGAGTCGTCGGCGTGCCCGGCGACGAAGTGGCCTATCTGAATAAAACACTGACCGTTAACGGCCTGCCGGTGAGCAAGCAGGCGGTGCCTGATTTTCTGGATGAAGAAACCACCCGCTACTTGAAGCAGTATGAAGAGCAACTGGGCACCCATACGCACCGACTGCTGAACAATGAGGAGCGCCCGCCCTATATACAAGGCGCCGACGCATTCCCCTTTAGGGATAACTGCCGCTACAGCGCCGAGGGCGTGGTGTGCAGAGTGCCTGCGGGCCACTATTTCATGATGGGCGACAACCGCGACAACTCGCTGGATTCTCGCTATTGGGGTTTCGTACCAGACCAAAATATCGTCGGACGCGCCTTTATGGTGTGGATGAATTTTGGCAACTTGGCGCGCATCGGTTTCTTTCATTGACAGCAGGAGCACGCCCATGAGCATGTCACAGCGCAACACAGGGGGTATTGGCCTTTTCCTCAACATCGCCCTGTTTGTGGGCGTCGTGGTACTGGCGGTGGAGCTGGTTCCTACCGTAACAGAGTACACGGCGGCGAAGCGGGCACTGGCCCAGGCGGCCCGGGCGGGCAGCGCGAACGATATTCGCAGCGACTTTGACCGACGTGCCATGGTGGACGACATCCGCTCCATCTCGGGCAAGGACTTGCGCATCCTGGCGGACAACGGCAAGAACACGGTGAGCTTTGCCTACACGCGCGAGGTACACCTCGTCGGCCCAGCCTACTTGCTGCTGCGCTACACCGGTCGTGCGGACTATTAGGCCCGGTTTGGTCACACATGGGTGGTGAACTAGAGGCTTTGCGAGCCCGTTTGGGTCATGTGTTTTCAAAGCCCGAGCTGTTGGAGCGGGCGCTTACCCACCGCAGCTTCAGCGCCGACCACAACGAGCGGCTGGAGTTTTTAGGCGATTCGGTGCTCAACCTGGGTGTGTCCAGCATGCTGTACAAGGGCTTGGCACAATTTCCCGAGGGCGATTTATCGCGTGTGCGCGCCCACTTGGTCAAGCAAGAGACCTTGTACCGGTTGGCCCTTGACTTGGGCCTGCCTGCTGTGCTGCGATTAGGTGAAGGTGAGGCCCGCTCGGGCGGGCACAATCGCCCCTCGATACTGGCCGATGCGCTGGAAGCCCTGATCGGTGCGATCTACTTGGACGCCGGGTTTGCCGCCGCGCAGGCCGCAATCGCTCGTTTATTTGACAAAGTAGAAATACAACCAGGCCTGTCGGCCATGGGTAAAGACCCGAAGACCGAGTTGCAGGAGTGGTTGCAGGGGCGCAAGTTGCGCCTGCCGGTGTACCGTGTGGTGGCTGTTCTGGGTGCGGCGCACCGACAGACTTTTGACGTGGAGTGCCAGGTGCAGCAGCTGGCGCACGCCGAGCGCGGCATTGGTTCGTCGCGCCGTGCGGGCGAGCAAGCCGCTGCCATTGCCATGCTGGCTTTTTTGAAAGAGCACCACTCATGAATGCCCCATCTGCCACCCCACCGCCGACCCAGGGCGGCGCCACCCGCGCCGGTTGGCTGGCCATCGTGGGCAGGCCCAATGTGGGCAAATCCACGCTACTCAATGCGCTGGTGGGGCAAAAAATCAGCATCACCTCGCGTAAAGCGCAAACCACGCGCCACCGCATCATCGGCATACGTACCGAGGGCGCGAGTCAGTTTGTGTTTGTGGACACGCCAGGCTTTCAAACCCAGCATGTGAACGCCCTTAACCGCAAGCTGAACAAGACCGTGCTGGGCGCCATCAGCGATGTCGATCTGATTGTGTTTGTCGTCGAGGCCGGTTCGTTTACTGCACAAGACGCCGCCGCGTTGGCGCTGCTGCCTGCGGGTACGCCCACGCTGCTGGTGGCCAACAAATTCGACCGCATCCACCGCCGGGCCGACATCGCGCCCTGGTTGGCCGAGATGCAGCAACGCCATGCCTTTGCCGAATTCATTCCCATGTCGGCGCAGCACGCACGCGACGTGGCGCGCCTGCTGCCGATCTGCGAAAAGTACCTGCCCCAAGCGCCCTGGCTGTACGCCGCCGATGAATTAACCGACCGCAGCGAGCGCTTTTTAGCCGCCGAAATCGTGCGCGAAAAGCTGTTTCGCTTCACGGGCGATGAATTGCCCTACACCTCTACCGTCTTGATCGACAAGTTTGAGGAGGAGGGCGCACTGCGCCGCATTGCCGCCACCATCGTGGTTGAGCGCGAAAACCACAAGGGCATGGTGATTGGCGACAAAGGCGAAAAGCTCAAACGCATAGGCACGGAGGCGCGCCAGGAGCTGGAGGCGCTGTGGGGCGCCAAAGTGTTCCTTGAACTGTGGGTCAAGGTGCGCTCGGGCTGGGCCGATGACGAAGCCCGTGTGCGTGCTTTTGGCTACGAATAAACAGGCGACCCCGGTGAAGCGCATCAGCCAGGAACCCGGCTACCTGCTGCACCATTACGACTGGAGCGAATCCAGCCTAATCCTGGAAGTCTTTACCCGCCACCATGGTCGCGTGGCGCTGGTGGCGCGCGGTGCCAAGCGGCCCACATCCAACTTTCGCCCGGTGCTATTGCCCCTACAAGGCTTGCGCCTGAGTTTTGGCGACGCGGCAGAAATTCGCAACCTGAAAGCCGCCGAATGGGGCGGTGGCCTGGTCATGCCCACCGGGGCCGCCCTGCTGGCGGGTTATTACTTGAACGAATTGCTGATGCGCCTGCTGGCCCGTGACGACCCGCATGAGCGCTTGTTCGACGCCTACGCCGACGTGGTGCGCGTGCTAGCCAGCAGCCCCGGCAGCGACTGGCCCTGGGCCTTGCGCGCCTTCGAGCTGCTGCTGCTGCGCGAAATCGGCGTCTTGCCGTCCTTGGCCATGCAAACCAGCAACCTGGCCGCCTTGCAAGACGAATCCCTGTACCTGCTCACGACCGAGGCGGGCCTGCGCGCCGCCCAGGCCAGCGAGAGTGGGCTAGCCATCACCGGGGTTCAATGGAAAGCCCTGCAAGCCGCGCTGGATGCCGCCGAGCCCCTGCCCGCGTTGGCGCGCGCCGCGCTGCCCGTGCTGCCTGCGCTCAAAACCCAGTTGCGGGCGCTCCTGCACCAGCATTGCGGCGTGGCCGAGTTGCAAACGCGCAAATTGCTGCGTGAGCTGCACGATTTATGATGGCAAGCTTTGCCTCTTGCTGCGACCAAGGCCCCATGCAGACCGCTCTTTCGGTGAACGTGAATAAAGTCGCTCTGTTGCGCAACACGCGCCACCTGAGCATTCCCGACCCGCTGCGGGCGGCGCGCCTGTGCCTGCAAGCCGGTGCACAAGGCATCACTGTCCATCCCCGGCCCGATGGTCGCCATATCCGAGCCGACGACGTGCGCGCGCTGGCGTCGCTGCTGGCCGACTGGCCACAGGCTGAGTTCAATATTGAGGGCAATCCTCAGCAAAACCTGATGGACTTTATTCGCGCCTTGCGCCCGCAGCAAGCCACCTTTGTGCCCGATAGCGAACAGCAGTTCACCTCCGACCACGGCTGGAACTTGCCCGCCGACGCGCCCGCTTTGCAGCCCTTGGTGGATGAATGCCACGCGCTGGGCGTGCGCGTCAGCCTGTTTATGGATCCCGTGCCGCAGGCCATGGCCTGCGCCCGCGCCCTGGGTGCGGATCGGGTGGAGCTGTACACCGAAAGCTATGCCCGCGCCTGGGGCACGCCCGAGCAGGCGGCCTGCCTGCAAGGCTTTGCCGCCACGGCGCAAGCCGCGCTGGACTGTGGCTTGGGCGTCAACGCCGGGCACGACCTAAACCGCAACAACCTGGGCGACTTTTTGCGTGCCGTGCCGGGCGTGTTGGAGGTGTCGATTGGTCATGCCTTGATTGCCGACAGCCTGGAGTTGGGCTATTGCGGCGCCGTGCAAGCCTACTTGACCTGCATGGCCGATGCTCGGTGCGCCCCATGATCTACGGCATCGGCACCGATATATGTGATGTGCGGCGTATTGATGCCGCCTTGCAGCGCCACGGCGAGCGCTTTGCGCAGCGCATTTTGTGCGAGGCGGAATGGCGCACCTACCAAGCCCGCAAGGCGCGCTTTGCAGCGCGCGCGGTGCGTTATTTGGCCACGCGCTTTTCGGCCAAAGAGGCGTTCAGCAAAGCCATCGGCCTGGGGCTGCGCGCGCCCATGACTTGGCACGCCTGCGAGGTGCGCAACGCCGCCAGTGGCCAGCCGGGCATCGTGCTGCACGCGGCCTTGCTGGATTGGTTTGAAGCGCGCCACCTGCAAGCCCATTTGAGCCTGAGCGACGACGGCGACTACGCCGCCAGCTTTGTCGTGGTGCAGGCCCCATGACGCTGCCCTACGAACTGGTACTGGGCTGGCGCTACACCCGCGCGCGGCGCGACACACGGCGCAACGGCTTCATCTCCTTCATCTCGGGTGTGTCCATGCTGGGCATTGCGCTGGGCGTGGCCGCACTCATTGTGGTGCTGAGCGTGATGAACGGTTTTCGCAAAGAGGTGCAAGGCCGCATGTTAGGCGTGATCTCTCACATCGAGGTGCTGGCGCCCAACGGCGCGGCACTGCCGGATGTGGCGCGCACCCTGGCCGAGTTGCGTCGCCACCCGGAAGTGCTTGGCGTGGCCACTTTTATCGCCGCGCAGGCGCTGCTGGCGCGTGGGGAGGACATGCGCGGCGTGCTGGTGCGCGGCGTGGATCCCGCGCACGAGGCCGAGGTGACCGAGCTGGTAGCCGGAAAAAACGCCGACACCCTGGGCCTGCTGGTGCCGGGTGGCTTTCAGGTCGTGCTGGGGGTGGAGCTGGCGCGTATGCTGGGCGTGCACAAGGGCGACCGCGTGACCCTGATTGCACCCGGTGGCCAGGTCACGCCCGCGGGCGTGTTGCCGCGCCTGAAGCAACTCACGGTGGCGGGTACTTTTGATTCGGGCCACTACGAATACGACGCTGCGCTGGTCCTCATGCACCAGGACGACGCGGCGCGGCTGTTTCGCCTGGAAGGCCCCAGCGGCATCCGGGTGCGCTTGCAAGACCCCGACCAGGCGCGGCGTGTGGCCATTGAGTTGAGCCGCACCCTCAGCGGCGATCTGCTGGTGCGCGACTGGACGCGCCAGAATCAAACCTATTTTTCCGCCGTGGAGTTGGAAAAACGCATGATGTTCATCATCCTCACCTTGATCGTGGCGGTGGCGGCGTTCAACCTGGTGAGTACGCTGGTGATGACCGTGACCGACAAGCGCTCCGACATTGCGATTTTGCGCACCCTGGGCGCCAGCCCGCGCAGCATCATGGCCATCTTTGTGGTGCAAGGCGCACTCGTCGGCGTCATCGGCACGCTGGCGGGCTTGGGCCTGGGCCTGCTGATTGCCTGCAACATCGACGTCATCGTGCCCGCTCTGGAGCAACTGCTGCACGCGCAGTTTCTGCCGCGCGACATCTATCTCATCAGCCGCATGCCCAGCGACCCGCAAAGTGGCGATATCGTGCCCATTGCGCTCATCTCGCTGGCGCTGGCGCTGCTGGCCACGCTGTACCCGAGCTGGCGCGCCAGCCTGGGCCAACCGGCGGACGCCCTGCGCTATGAATGAGCCCTATACCGGCCCGGTGCTGCGCGCCCAAGGCTTGAGCAAACGCTTCCAGGAAGGCGGGCTGGACGTGGCTGTGCTGCAAGGCATCGACTTGCAGGTGGAGCCGGGGCAAACCCTGGCCATCGTCGGTGCCTCGGGCAGCGGCAAAAGCACGCTGCTACACCTGCTGGGCGGGCTGGCGCAACCCAGCGCGGGCCAGGTCTGGCTGCAAGGGCAAAACCTGGCTGGGCTGGACGCCGCGCAACAAGGGCGCTGGCGCAACCGCCACCTGGGCTTTGTCTATCAGTTCCACCATTTGCTGCCCGAATTCAGCGCCCAAGACAACGTGGCCATGCCGCTGTGGATACGCCGCGAAGCGCCCGAGGCGGCGCGCCAGCAGGCCCGGCACATGCTGGAACGTGTCGGCCTGGGCGAGCGCGCCTTGCACCGGCCCTCCGAGCTGTCGGGCGGCGAGCGCCAGCGGGTGGCGATTGCGCGCGCGCTGGTGACCCAGCCCGCGTGTGTGCTGGCCGACGAACCCACGGGCAACCTGGACCGCAGCGCGGCCGACGGCGTGTTTGAACTCATGCTGGCGCTGACGCGGGAACACCAGACCGCCATCGTCGTCGTCACCCACGACGCCACGCTAGCGGCACGCTGCCAGCGCCAGCTGCAATTGCTGGCTGGACGTTTGCAGGATTGACCCGCACCCCATGCCTGACTGGATAGACACGCATTGCCACCTGGACGCCAGCGAGTTCGACCCCGATCGCCAGGCGGTGCGCGCGCAGGCACGCCAGCTTGGCGTGCGTCACTGTGTCATCCCAGCCGTGCAAGCGGCAGGCTTTGAGGCGGTGCGCCGCCTCGCCCACAGCGGGCACGACGCCTATGCGCTGGGCTTGCACCCCTTGTATGTGGCCGATGTGCAGGCGCAGCACCTGCAACAGCTAGACGCCGCATTGCAGGCCCAGGCGGATGATCCGCACCTGGTGGCGGTGGGCGAAATTGGCCTGGATTTTTTTACTCCGGCGCTCGCGCAGCCGCCACTACGCGAGCGTCAGCAGGACTGGTTCGCGCAGCAGTTGCGCCTGGCGCAGCAGCACGGCCTGCCTGTGATCTTGCACCTGCGCGGTGCGGTGGACGCGGTGCTGCAACAACTGCGCCGCACGCGGGTAAGCGGTGGCATTGCCCATGCTTTTAACGGCAGCCACCAGCAGGCCCAGACCCTGCTGGGCTTGGGCTTCAAGCTGGGTTTTGGCGGCAGCTTGAGCTTTGCGCGCGCGCAGCATTTGCGCGCCTTGGCCACGCGCTTGCCGCTGTCCGCCCTGGTGCTGGAAACCGATGCCCCCGACATGGCGCCGCAGTGGCTTTACCGCACCGCCGCGCAACGCGCCGCTGGCCAGCCGCAGGGCCGTAACGACCCCGCCCAGTTGCCCGCCATCGCGCAGGTGCTGGCCGATTTGCGCGGCATAGACGTGGCTGAACTGGCCGCCGCCAGCAGCGCCAACGCCTGCGCCGCCTTGCCCCGCTTGGCCGCTTTGCTTCGTAGCGCAACCCGCCTGAGTGCCGCATGAGCCCACCAGCGACCGACGCTCGGCCCGAGGCGAGCCCGCCCCAACCGCTTGCCAGCCCCCAGCCAACCACCGGCCCCCGGCTATACGGCCTGCCGCCGGTACTGGATGCGCGCTGCCGTTTGGTGGTGTTGGGCAGCTTTCCGGGCGCGGCCTCCTTGGCCCAACAGCAGTATTACGCGCATCCACGCAACCACTTCTGGGCTATTTTGGGCCAGCTATGGTCGCGTCCGCTGCTGCAAATGGCCTATGCCGAACGGCTGCAAACCCTGCTCGCGCATGGCCTGGGTGTGTGGGATGTGTACGCCTCGTGCGTGCGCACCGGCAGCCTGGACGCACACATACGCCAACCGGTATTGAACGATTTTTCGCTGCTGGCGCAACGCTGCCCGGCCCTGGTGGGGCTGGCACACAACGGCGCGGCCAGCCACCGCCAGGCGCACCATGCGGCGCAGGCCGCCTGGGCCGTGTACCGCCTGCCCTCTAGTAGCCCAGCCAACGCCAGTTGGTCACTGGCGCGCAAGTGCGCGGCTTGGCAGGCGGTGTTTGCCGCCTGCGGCATGGCCTAGCGCCAACCCATGCGCGTGAGCAAGCCGCAGCCCGTGACGGAAGTCAACTTCTCCGAGTGGGCGGGTGTGCGCTATCTGCACCTGGGGTCGATTTGGGTGCAGGGCTCGATGAAGATATCGGCACCGTTTGACATTGAGCTGGAGTACGTGCGCCGCATGATGGTGTGGTTGCTGTTTGTCGCGCCTGACAGCGTGCCGCAGCGCCATGCCATGCAGCTCGGCCTGGGCGCGGCGGCGCTGACCAAGTTTTGCTACCACCGGCTGCACATGCGCACCACCGCCATTGAGATCAATCCCCAGGTGGTGACGGCCTGCCGCACCTGGTTCAAACTGCCGCCCGACGACGAGCGCCTGCACGTCGTTTTGGCCGATGCCGAGCAGGAAATTAGCCGTGCGCGTTGGCAGGGTACGGTGGACGCGTTGCAAGTCGATTTGTACGACCATGAAGCCGCCGCGCCAGTGCTGGACAGCGCCGATTTTTACGCCGCCTGTCGGCGCCTGCTCACGCCCGACGGCTGCCTGACGGTGAACCTGTTTGGCCGCCAAAGCTCGTACGCGCGCAGTCTGGCGGCTTTGGTGGAGGCTTTTGGCGCCGACGCCTTGTGGGCCTTTGCGCCCACGCGCGAGGGCAATACCGTGGTGCTGGCCCAAGCCAGGGCCACCCGGCCATCGGCACAGGAGCTGGCTACGCGCCTAGACGAACTGCGCCAGCACTACCGGTGGCCTGCGGGAAAATGGGGGCGCCTGTTTCAACCGATTGCACCCATTGGAGCCACCCCATGAGCATTGCACCCAAGCTGTCTGTGCCCCGCCCGCCGGACCCTGAGCGGGCCAAGCGGGCGCCGGGTGGGGCCGGGAGCGGGCCGCTGGACTGGCGCCAACTGGTGCAATGGCTGCAAGCCGACGGGGTCATCTCGGCCGAGGAGGCGCAGCGCACCATCGCCCGCTGCTCGCAAGCCGAAAGTGCGCAGCACCCGCTGGTGCGTCTGGCCAGCGTGGCCATGGCCCGTGCCAGCGACGCCAAGCCGTTGGACATTGAAACCCTGACCGAATACCTGGGCACGCGGGCCGGGCTGCCGTATTTGCGCATCGACCCGTTGCGGGTGGACGTGGGCAAAGTCGCTGATGTGATGAGCCCTGCCTACGCCGAGCGCCACCGGGTGTTACCGGTACAGGTGAGTGGTACAGAGGTGGTGGTGGCCACGGCGGAGCCCTTTGTGACCGACTGGGTGGCCGAGGTGGAGCGCCAGTCGCGCCGCAGCGTCTCCTTGGTGGTGGCCAACCCGCTGGAAATTCGCCGCTTCACCGCCGAGTTTTTTGCGCTCGCCAAGTCGGTACGCGCGGCGGTTAAAGCAGGCAGCGGCAATTCGGCGGCCAGCTTCGAGCAGTTGGTGGAGCTGGGCAATAGCAGCCGCCAACTCGACGCCAACGACCAGGGCGTGGTGCAGGTGGTCGATTGGCTGTGGCAGTACGCGTTTGACCAGCGCGCCAGCGACATCCACCTGGAGCCGCGCCGTGATCAGGGCGTGATTCGCTTTCGCATCGACGGCGTGTTGCACCCGGTGTATCAAATGCCCACCGGGGTGCTAACCGCGATGACGGCGCGCATCAAGCTCTTGGGGCGCATGGACGTAATAGAGCGGCGCCGCCCCCAGGACGGCCGTATCAAAACCCGCAATCCGCGCGCCGAGGAGGTGGAAATGCGCTTGTCCACCTTGCCCACCGCCTTTGGCGAGAAGATGGTGATGCGCATCTTCGATCCCGACACCACCACCAAAGACCTGTCTGCCCTGGGTTTTTCCAGCCACGACGCGCCGCGCTGGGAGGGCTTGGTGAGCCGCCCGCACGGCATCATCCTCGTGACTGGCCCCACCGGCTCGGGCAAGACCACTACCTTGTACGCCACGCTCAAACGCTTGGCGACCGAGGAGGTGAATGTGAGTACGGTGGAAGACCCGATAGAAATGATCGTGCCCAGTTTCAACCAAACGCAGGTGCAAACGCAACTCGACTTTGGTTTTGCCGAAGGACTGCGCGCGCTGATGCGCCAGGATCCGGATATTCTGATGGTGGGCGAAATTCGCGACCTGGCCACGGCAGACATGGCGATACAAGCCGCGTTGACGGGGCACCTGGTGTTTAGCACCTTGCACACCAACGACGCGCCTTCAGCAGTGACGCGCCTGATGGAACTGGG
>Ga0136644_10002748_pt1 | contig 13305 bp, 14 predicted proteins | sample C_130820_EF_Meta_FD_94780 | JGI IMG/M metagenome (GOLD analysis project Ga0136644, IMG submission 94780) | Freshwater microbial communities from Lake Croche, Canada to study carbon cycling - C_130820_EF_MetaG (v2) (version 2) | ecosystem: Environmental > Aquatic > Freshwater > Lake | place... | reverse complement strand
TGGTTACTTGGTAAATATATTTCAGAACATAGTGACGCTAAAGTCATATTTAATGGTGATGGTTCGGATGAACTTGCAGGTGGTTATTTATATATGAACTGCGCATCCGATTCTATTGAATTTGATAAGGAATGTCGTAGATTATTAAAAGATATTCACACATTCGATGTATTACGTTCTGATAAATCAATATCAAGCCATGGTCTTGAACCTAGAACCCCTTTTTTAGATCGCTCTTGGGTACAATATTACATGACTATTCCAGCGGAACTCAGATTCCATAAAATATCCGGAACTATTGAAAAGTCTATTTTACGAGATGCGTTTTCAGAAAAAGAATATAAAAATTCTCAAGGGGCTTCTTTATTACCTGTCGAGGTATTAATGCGTAAGAAAGAAGCATTTAGCGATGGTGTATCGAAAACGACACGTTCCCTTTATCAAATTATACAAGAATATACGGATGAAAAATTTATGAATGAAGATTATGTAAACTTTAATTATATTCCAATTTGTCAAGATATGTATGAAAAAATTTCTAAAATTCATAATGGGATGATGATTATCGATGATTATTTATTACCTACCACTTCCGAACAATTCTATTATCGTAAGATCTTTGAGAAATATTATCCAGGAATGGGAGAAATAATACCGTATTTTTGGATGCCAAAATATGTAAATGCAAAAGATGCTAGTGCAAGAACATTGGAAATTTATAATAAAACGCAATCCGCTTAGATATCTATTTTTTCATCGAATAAAGGAAAAACATCTTTATCATGGGAAATAATAATGATGCACTTCTTATATTTCTTAAAGTCTTTTATAATCCCGATTAGCTCTCGTTTTAATTCAATATCTAATGCATTTGTAGGCTCATCTAATATTAATATTTTTGTAGGGTTAATTAGTCCATTTATTACATTTACGATTTGACGTTGTCCACCAGATATTCTTTCTCCTAATGAACCGGTTTTCTTAGAATAAAGATCTACATCACGATATAATTTTACGATTTTCGGATATTTCATAATTTCATCCAAATGGCTTTTGCATTTATCTACGTCGTTACATCCATAAAGCATGTTATCGACAACAACTTTATCAAATAACTTTGAATTCTGATTTACATAGGTAATATTTTCACGAATGTATTGTGGGTCTATATCTTCAATATTTACATCGTCAATATATATATTTCCTTCGTCCAGTTTATACATTTTAATTAATAATTTCGCCAAAGTAGATTTTCCATTTCCGGATAATCCAGTTATACCTATAATTTTATCTTGTGTATTAATAGTTAGATCTGTGTTTTTAAATATATATTTATCTGTTCCTGGATACAAATAAGAAATGTTTTCGAAACGAATACTGTCAAAATTTAATGATATATTATCATATATTTTTAAATCTGTTACTTCTTCATTATTACCCAACATATTTTTAAACTCATTTACAATATAAACCATCCTTCCTGTAAATTCTAATATTGTTGGTATTTCATGTAACACATCCCCCATAGTATCTCTATAAAAGAGTATTATTGTAAAAAAAGTGATAAACGTAGTAGCATCCATTTTTTTCTGAATACACAAATAAATCATATAACCTATGCAAATAAATATAATAATATGCACCAATATATTCATTAATAATGAATGTATATTTATATGATTAAAAAAAGAATTTGTTACATCTATGCATTTATCGGTTTTATCTTTATAAGCATTCATTTCATTTATCGTTTGACCTCTATAAATTACTTTATCGATATTATTCAATAAATTAATTATATATTTTTCGTTTTCATTAATTATTTTTTCTTGGTCTGTCTTCTTTTCCAATAAAGAGTCCCAAAAATAATAAATATAGCAGGATATTAAGATATTTGCGATTATGAAAAATAATCCTAGGTTAGTATTTTTATACAAGAAATAAATGGCAATTATAGATAAAAAAGAAAACGTTGGTAATAACCATAATAAAATTGTACTAAATATTATGTAACTCGAAGCTGATATACGTGTAATTGGTGTAATGAATTCTATAAAATTGACATCGCTAAAATTTTCATTATTTGTCATAAAAATGATCTTTAATACTTCTCGTTTTACCCATTGTGTCATTTTTACTAATAAGCCATTCTGTAAAAAATTTGTAATTGCATAAAAAAATATGAATAAAAATGATATTCCTATAAAATAATTAAAATATTCATGCGCGAATTTATAATTTTTTTGCTCTATGCCTCTTATAATATTTGCTGTAATAAATGATATGCCGTTTATTTTTAATACAACCTTTATTAAATTTAAGGCGACTATAATTCCAGTAGTTACATATTCCTCCTGAAAAAATTTATAAATTAAATGTTCTATTATCTTCATTTATAAAATCCTTATATTTTAATTTGTAAATTACAATTGTAATTCAAAAATCAAAGTTGTGAAAAAATTGATTTCTTTTATCCAACATTATTTTAAATAATTCGAATACCACCAATAATGGCAGATACTTTGTACGGCGTTATCAAAACAAAGAACAATAGATTTTATTTGATGAAAGAAATTATAGATATTGTAAAAACATATACTGGCGAAGCTTGTTGGCGAAATGGAAAGTTTATTCTTATTCATCGTATACCTAAAACCGATGAACGGTATGCTATGTTAAAAAAGCGTCCACGTATTAAATCAGTTTTCCATACCGATAATGAAAACCCAATAAAGGGTAGTGTTTGGTTTAAATTACCCACCGGAAAATTTATGGTAATAAATGTTATAACCGGTTATTTTCGATGGAATACAGAACAATATCACGGTACGTTTTGGGAAATGCACTATAATCAAGACGTAACCGTGATTCGAGTTCTATAAAATTTCTAAGCATATCCTATATGGAAGAATCGAAATTATTAGAAATCACAAAACAATCCTATAATGTTGTATTTACTATTATGATAGCAGCATATTTAGTATCTATTTTTTCAACTATTTTAGTAAATAATAATGATGCTCGTAGAATATTGTTTACAGAAATAATAATTACCGGTGTATCTTGCGTAATGTATTATTTGTTTATTCATGAAACATCTAGAAAAATTAATGAAGAAAATGAAACCGAAGCCTTTCATAAAGTAGATGTTTTACGTTATAATGGATGGGGTATTACAACACCTCTCATGTTAATCGCATTATGTTTAGTTCTTAGCAATACAACAAAGGTTCCAATTACTACATCAACTGTATTAACTATTATTGGATTAGATTACGTTATGTTACTTTTTGGCTATTTAGGAGAACTTGGAAAATTAGATCGTTTAACGGCTATGATACTGGGGTTCCTACCATTTTTTATCATTTTTTATATTATTTTTAATAAGTTTTTGGTAGGACATTATAACTTATTCAATTACTTACTTTTTGGTATTTATTTTGTAATATGGACTGGATATGGTATATCTTATATGTTTGAAGAGAAATTAAAAAATATTTTAACAAATCTTTTTGATTTACTTTCAAAAGCGGTTGTCGCGTTTATTGTTTCCTATAAATATTTGCTTGCATAAATTTATTCGTAAATTATTATTTATTGGTTTTCCAATAAATAATATAGCAATTTTTATAAAAAAAGATTTTGTAAAGGAGGGGTCAGAGGGGAACCATCGGTTCCCCTCATTAGAAGTCTGCACTAAAATCAAAGACGTCACCTTCAACTGTCTTATTTGCCAAAGCATATTCTGCATTTGTACGCTCAAAGAAGTTTACCTTTGACTCAATACTAATTAACTCCATAAAATCAAATGGATTGATTGAGCCATATATCTTGTCGTATCCAAGTTGTAAAGATAAACGGTCTGCTACAAACTCTATATATTGTGTCATCAACTTTGCATTCATTCCAATCATACGACAAGGAATTGCCTCTGTAATAAATTCCTTCTCTATTTCTACTGCCTCAGTAATAATCTCATGAATACGCTTTTTCGGTAACTTTCTAACTAACTTTGAATACAATAAAATCGCAAACTCAGTATGCAACGCCTCATCCCTAGAAATCAATTCGTTGGAAAAGGTAAGTCCAGGCATTAGTCCACGCTTCTTCAACCAATAAATCGATGCAAAGGATGAACTAAACAATAAACCCTCTACGCAAGCAAAAGCTACTAATCTTGCTGCAAAACTACTACGCTTATCGTTCAACCACTTCTTTGCCCAATTAAACTTCTTTGTTATGCATGGATAATGCTTTGTCGCCTCAAATAGCTTTGTTTTTTCCTCTGAATCCTTAATGTATGTATCTATCAATAAACTATACATTTCGCTATGTATATTTTCCATAGCAATTTGAAACCCATAAAATGCCCTTGCCTCTGAAACTTGTATATCTGCCATAAAACGAACCGCTAAATTCTCTGTAACAGCACCATCAGATGCCGAAAAGAAAGCTAATACCATTTTTATAAAGTTACGTTCATCTTCTGTTAATGTGTTCCAATCATTTACATCCTGAGCTAAATTCACTTCATTTACGATCCAAAAACAATCTACTTGGCGTTTATACATCTTCCAAATATCGTCGTGTTGGATTGGGAACATAACGTAGCGGTTATCGTCAGGAGTAAGAAGAGGCTCAATAAACGCAGGCTCGGACATTTTTCCTCTAAATAATATACTCGTTAGATTTTATCCCCTTTTAAAAAATTAATTAAGTAGTATGTGAAAGTGCGTTCATTTTCACATAATTAATTTATATTTCAATTTTTTCTGGACTTTCTAGACTTTCTGGATTTACGTGTTTTTCTGCCTCCGTACTTAGTACAACCTCCGCCACGAATGGCTCTTTTAATAGACTTGGGTACTACATTTCCAACGAATTTACCCACACCGCTAACTACACTTCCAACTATTTTTTCACTTTTATTCACAACGTTTTGAACGATTCCTTTTTTTGCCATTATATATTAATAGTAGATATTATGCTAAATCTTTGCAAATATAAGAATCTCTTCGGAGAACCAAATACAGGAATCCATAGTTATAGAATTTTTAATATTGCTATAGCTGATGTACTAATGACAATAATTTTTGCCTACGCAATTTCCTATTTTTTTAAATACCCATTCCTACCCACTTTAGGATTATTATTTTTAATCGGAATTTTTTTACATCGAATCTTTTGTGTCCGCACTACAGTTGATAAAATTATTTTTCCAAATGTTAGTGATTAGATTCATTTGTATGATTTATTATCCGTAGGTATAGTAAGAATGAAAAGTACGGATATCGACTTCTCTGATTCTCTCGGCGAACCAAAACTAGAAGCTAAAAAACAACGTGCTCGTAAACCTAGGAAACAAAATCAAAAAGAAATAATGAATGAGTACTATGCCGATGTAGAAAGAGAAAGAGACCAATCCGCAGTTAAACAGCGCAAGTTTTATGAAAATATGCACTACCTATCTCCTAACGAAAAAATATTATTCGACCAAAAATTTACTTGCCCTAAAAATTTTAGTCAAGAACGCTATGTTGGGTTATTAAAACAAAAGTCTAAAAAAATTGTGGTTGCCACCGGTCCAGCAGGTACTGGCAAAACACTATTTGCAACAGAATTTGGTGTGCGTAATTTCCTCTTGGGAACTTATGAAAAACTTATTTTCACTCGCCCCTCTGTATCTGTAGATGAAGATTTGGGATATTTACCAGGTACTCTAGAAGAAAAAATGGCACCTTGGGTACGGCCGATTTATGACATACTATATCAATTTATTTCACCAAAAGAAGTTACAGCATTAATGGAAGATAAAGTGATTGAGATTGCTCCACTTGGATACATGCGTGGTAGAACTTTTAAAAACTGCTGGATTGTTGCAGATGAAATGCAAAATTCTACTATATCACAAATGAAAATGTTATTGACTCGTTTAGGCGAAAACAGTCGTTTAGTTATAACTGGTGATTTAGAACAATATGATCGTATGAATGAATTAAATGGTTTAGATGATTTTTTATCTAAGTTTAGAGGTAAACGTTCCAGCAGTATTAGTAGTTTTGAATTTCAACGATCAGATATTCAAAGAGAGGAAGTTGTAAAAGAAATTTTAGATATTTATGGAGGAGATGTTCCTATAGATTATGAAATAGAACATTCAAAAGAAGATAGCGAAGAATCAATTTAGGAATAAAAAGGTAATAATTTCCAACTATAGTGTATAGTATGGCAAACTTTTTAAATAAAATATTGAAATTTACATATACTTTAAAACCAATTCTTCATAACCGAATAATACTTTATTTATTTGCTGCAGTAGCATTATTTGAATTGATATATTTTTTAAATATTCAAGATATTTATTCAGCATCCACCCTTGTTTTGATTGGATTATTAACATCATTTTTTAATAAAAATATGACTATAATTTTATTTGTAGCTATCGTTCTTACTCATGTTTTAAAATACGGTCGTAAATCTTATAGCGAAGGTATGGATACTATGGATAAAATAAAAAACGATGATAAAAATATAGATAACGAAGATGATTCCACAAAAAAAAACAAACCTAAACCAGATAAAGAATCAACAGATAAAGCACTAAATGATCTATCTAAATTAGGAAATATAACAGATAAATTAAATAAGGTAGCAAAATCAACCGATACAGAAAAAGATAAGATACGTGAGGAGCTTATTAATAGTTTAAGTGAAATGAAAGAAACTCGCAATCAAATTGTTGAAAATGTTCAAAATATTCAACCTCTAGTTGAAAAATTTCAGGGCTTCGTAGAAAAATTTAAAACTTATAAGGAATTACAAGATTAATAATATATATTATTTTCACTATGTTTAATATATATTAAATAATAATTATAAATGGCTGGTATTATTGCCGATATTGAATCCGTTATAAATGTTGTTCTTTCCCAAGCTGGGCTCATGCAAGGCTTTATGTCTACTATGGAAGGTGCTTTGTCTTATGCTACAGGTATGTTAATGGAATCGCAATATTTAGCAGCTATTCCTCTTATTGGTATTGAATTTAAAGGAATAGTAGATGTTCTCATGGGTGCAGGTGAATTATTTATAGGAACAATCGAAGTTTTAGCGTCTAGTTTTATACCTGATCTTTTTGATGGAATATTTACGTTTTTTGTATTTGCAATAACATGGATGATGTGTCTCTTTAAGAATCTAGGAAATATGCAAACTTGTCTTATGTATTATTTATTAGAGGTTGTTGGTCAAATATTATACTTACCGATTCGAATTATTTTATGGATAGGTCATGAAATAGGAATCGATTTATACGAGAAAGAGACTATGTTTTGGAAGATGATAGAATATATTGATTCAATCGTTCTAAATTATTTGGGATTTCATATTTGTCATTATCCAAGAAATATAAGAGATTTATGTTATAACTGTAGAAGATTAAAAGTATCTGCTCTTACAAGCCACTCTGCACCACTTGTATATGATATTACTACATTAATACCCAAGAAGTTGATGCCTGGATTTATGCTTATGGCTAAGGGTGGTGAAGAAATAATGAACCCTTTCGGGTAATTTCATAAACCCTTTCGGGTAATTTCATCAACCCTTTCGCATAGATATATTATGTACGAATTATATATAATTATTATAAATGGGAAAAAAATGTATTCCGGGATTGTTTTGTATTGAAAACATGACTCTTTTTCTTTTATTCGTTACATTAGTGCTAGTAGTTTATTTTTATTATTCTCAATTCTCAAAATATAGCAGTAGATTAATCGAATCAGGTACAAAAGTTATTATTGTGCAACCTCCACAAGTTTCTCCTTTAGGCGCTATAGCTACAAGACAGGATCCCATGAATAACCCATATGCTCCTCCTTTAAAAAATGATTCATACTATTATCCACCTAATTTTGGAGATGTACGTGGAATGATTCCAGTAAATATTGAGTCTAGAGGGCTATCTCAAAGTTATCAACAAGTAGGAATTTTAAATCGATTATCTAGTTCAAGTGGTATGATTCTTCCATTAATGGGACGTCGTACTATGTCTGGACGTGATAAATGGCAATATTATACTATATCAAATACAGGAAATTTAAATACAAAATTACCAGTAAGCTTAAATGGAAAAAGTTGCACGAGTGAGTATGGTTGTGATAATATTAATAATGGTGATGTTGTTTATGTTGAAGGTTATAATGATACATTCCGTGCAACTGTTTATGAAACAAATACTTTCCAATATTTACCTCAACTTTAGAAATAATAAAAAAAAAATTAAGAATAAACTATATCTTACTATAATATAGTTTATCATGTCATTTTTTGATATTAAAGATTCAGTACCTGTAAAATCATCTTTTTTATCTTATAGTTTTCCAGAAGTTACATTATTTAATCAAGGTCAATGGTCAAAAGAAAAGATTTCTTTTTTAAGTTCAAATTATTACTATAAAATAAAATATCCAGCAAATAACGATACTCGATTATCATATTTTAAAAATGGAACCCCGAGTGTGTTTCGTCCAACACATATGTATTTGTGTGGGTTAATACATAACAATATTACTGGATTAACCTCGTCGGATAAGACAAATATTGTTGGAGAGTTAGTTATTGAGTGTGTTAATGATTCTGATTTTTCCAAAGTTTTTCTTTGTGTTTTTTTACAATCACCGGTCTCTGCGTCTACAATGAATCCTACAACTATTGATAAGATTATTGAAATGATTAATTCAGATCCAAATAATCAAAGTAACTATAAAACTAGTATACAGACGAAGTTAGATGTTGATATTCCTGCTTCAGAAAAGTGTATTATATATAAAGATTTTTCCAATTTTGTTATTATGCTTATGCAACCTATAGTATTAACAACTGAAAATACAAAAACAATAATATCTAAACTAGAAACTGGTACTGCTTTATTTAGTATGTCTGCACCAAATGATTATAAAAATGTTACGGCAGAACAGGCTAGTGGTAGTACTACTAATGCTTCTGGTTCTGATTCTAGTGGTTATAAAAAAGCGTTGCCAGAAGATGAAATATATATTGATTGTAAACCTACTGGACCAGGAGTCGGTGAGGTTACAACCTATCAAATTCCGATTAATAGTGCTTTTTCACAAGATCTTCAACAAATGAATTTTATTAAAACGGGTGTTAACTTTTTTATTTTTACATTAGCGATTATGTGTATTTATCTAGTTGTTCCGATGGCTTATAAATCAGTAGTAATAGATAAGGCAAATGTTTTACTAACAGGTGATAAAGAAAGAAAAATTCGTATTCGAAGTGTGGATGTATGTTTATGTTTTTTATTTTTAGCCTACGGAGTTACAAATATATTTTTCGGGTTTAGTAAGGACGGTAATATTGAAATTGCTATGAGTGGCTTATTCGTGCTAACATTTTTTCTTTTATCTGCATCTATAATTCAATTTAATAAATTAAATGATGAGTTTATGAGAACGAGAGATATTACAACAAAATATATTCCTGATGAAGAAAAAACAACAAGTTTCTATGACCATGACGATATATTTAAATTCTTAGGATTAGCAGGTGGTTATGCTACAAAGGTTACAAATGGTCCATTTATGCATATATTGGTATTATTGTTTTTATTTACATTAGTAATGTTATATTTACGATCTTCAAATCAAGTAAACCCTAAAGATTTTATTACATATTTTACAGAAATAGGGTTGCTTATAATTATTGGATTTCCTATATTTTATTTTTTTATTTCACCATAATTTTTAATATGAAAATTTTGTGAATTCATATTAAAACTCGCCTTATTATAAAGAATACATAGATGCATCTTTTATGTTATCGGCTACGGGCTTATAACTGCTTGATGTAAATACACTAGGTTCGCTATGTCCTATAGGCGCCATTTTTTGCACTAATTCTTCTTCTAATGATTCTGGTTTTGCTGGGTTCATAGCTGCCAATTCAAAATCTTTTTTAGCTTGTGTTGGTGTATATTTGATCATCTGTATACGTCCTGTTTTATTTTCACTACGACGTAATAATTCGTAAGCAACAAAAACATAAACTACTGCTAAAATTGGATTCACATAAAATAATAAATATACAGTTACTATAAAAATTGTTAACATACCTAAAGATGAATCAATTATACCCGCTAAAAAATCAGGTGTTTGGATTGGTAAAACAATATAAATTATAAAAACGATTAATAATCCGATTTCCAATTGTGAAAACGATTTAAAAACATTTGGAATATTTGGGAAATTCATTTTATATTATACATTACTATTATATTTTTTCAATTCTCAAGGTTATCATTCCTCAGAAAATTGAAACATCCTAAATAGATTTATAAAAGAATATATAAAATATACTTGTAATTATACTAATGAATCGTAAGAAATTCTTTCCAAATAAGAAAAATGCATCAAAAGCAGTTTCACCAAAAAATAAAGATTTTACGTTGACCGATGAATATAAAACTCTTATTTGTAGCCAATCTTATCTAGGAAAAAAAGGATATACTATACTAAAAAATAGTTTAATAAAAGAAGATGAGGAATTTCTCCGTAAAGAATTATTCGTTAAACCTATAATATTTGGCACTAATTTTGGAGGAAAGGGTTCTGATGATAGTAGTATATTTCCTGTCTTTCGTGAAAATGCAAATAAAATATATTTGCCTAGATTTTATGGTATTCAACGTTATGGATTACCACCTCGTTCTGAGATTGGTATAGGAGAAGATATTAATGTAGAATTTACTAAACCTTTACGTGATTATCAAGAGAAAATTATTAGTGTTTATACAAATTATGTAAATTCTGAAATATGCAGAGGTTCTTTAGAAAAAGGAAATGGTGGTATATTGGAGGTTCCTTGTGGTAGAGGTAAAACTATCATGGCTTTAAAAATCATATCGTTGCTTAAAAAGAAAACGCTTATTATTGTTCATAAAGAATTTCTTATGAACCAATGGATAGAACGTATACGAGATTTCTTACCAGAAGCTACCGTTGGAAAAATCCAAGGTTCTACGTTTGATATTGAATGTAAAGATATCGTGATTGGAATGGTTCAAACTTTATATGATAAAGATTATGCACAGGATGCGTTTTCGTGTTTTGGTCTTACTATAATTGATGAAGTTCATCGTATTGGAAGTGAACAATTTTCTCGAACATTATTTAAAACAATTACTCCTTATATGCTTGGTATTTCAGCAACTGTAGACCGTAAAGATAAACTAACTCGGGTGCTTCACATGTTTATTGGTGACAAAATTTATAGTGAAAAACGAGAGGACGATGATTTAGTATCAGTTCGTGCGATTCGTTACATTTCGAATGACCCTGAGTTTAACGAAGTTGATGTTGATTTCCGCGGTATGCCAAAATATAGTACGATGATTACTAAATTATGTTCATTTGGTCCGCGTAGTGATTTCATTCTTCGTATTATTAAGGATCTAGTACAGGAGGAACCGGAAAATCAAATTATGATTCTCTGTCATAATCGTTCACTTTTATCTTACCTATTTGATGGAATTATTCATCGGAAAATTGCTGAGGTAGGGTATTATATAGGCGGTATGAAGCAGGCAAATTTACAAGAAACTGAAGGTAAACAAATAGTCCTTGCTACATATGCAATGGCAGCAGAAGCCTTAGATATAAAAACATTATCTACATTAATCATGGTAACTCCTAAAACTGATATTACACAATCAGTTGGACGTATTTTACGTGTTAAACATGAGAATCCTATTATTGTAGATATTGTAGATTCTCATGATTTATTTGAAAATCAGTGGAAACAACGTAAGCGTTTCTATAAAAAATGTAATTACCGTATCCGAGAAATCGATTCAACTAAATATACAAATATGATGGTGGATTGGGATACGGATAAACTATGGACTCGTAGTTTTGACCCAAAAAATAAAAGCGCTTGTACAAATGAAAAACAAGATTCCGAGGATGAACTTGATGCGAACCGAGTTATTTGTTCAAATCAAGGTAAATGTTTGATTAATTTAGCTGGAATAGATGGTTTGGAAGATTAGAAAGGCCACAACGTAAAACACTTTCTAGATTTTCTATGTTTACGTGACTTTTTTGTTTTACGACCACCTCTTAATTTTAAAGTTGTTATTCTGGTTGATCTCTTAGCCGATCTTAATGAACTTAACTTCTTTCTTCTTCCACCAACTTGTTTTGATTCATAGGCCGCTGTGTTTCCCCCAGTAGAAGTAGTTGTTGGACTAGGTAAAGTTGTTCCTTCTTTAAATTCAGTTCCAGTTAAAGAACCGTTTCCACTCATTTATATATTATATAAAAATATAATATCTAAAATTGATTTCTATTACACAAACCTACAAAAATAAATAGTTTTACATAAAATATTCTTTAGAATCAAAGAAAAGAAATGGGGGACGTTTTTCATTTTGGACATTTATTTTTGTCCAATTTTAATTTTATGGAAAAGAAATTTACAAAAGGGTCCTTGAAAATACTGTTTTACTCGTATATGGTTTCAATACCAAAAAAATCATTCAAAAATGCGCTGCATAAGAAAATAAATACTTTTACACAAAATCATATCGGCATTTTTTCTTTAGGCGAATAAAAAAATGCGGAAAATGCCAGAAAAAATAAATCTAAACTTATTATATATAATCGTAATGGAAATTATAAATAAAAATCAAGATTGTGACGTTAGGAAAAAATGCCTAATAAATCCTAATGAAAAAATGCCGAAATTTCAAGAGGAGTTTTGCTGTGAGAAATGTAATTTTACTGCAAATAAGTATAGTAACTGGGCTGCCCATCTCTCTACAAAAAAACATATACGTAATACAAGTGAAGAGTTTGTTATTAATAAGCATATTTGTGACTGCGGTAAAGAGTATAAACACATGTCAAGTTTATGCAATCATCGTAAAACTTGTAATAAACCTAAATCTACTGGTAATAATGATGTTATGCTATTGGAAATCATAAAACAAAATCAGGAAATACAAAACACATTTATAGAGCAAAATCGAGAATTACAAAATAAACTTGTAGAGATGTCTCAGACGCCACATATTACGAATAATATTCAAAATAATGTGCAAAATAATTTCAACTTAAATATGTTTTTAAATGAGCAGTGCAAAGATGCAATTAGTATAACAGATTTTATTGATTCTCTCCAGGTAGAAGTCTCTGACTTAGAAGCCACCGGTAAATTAGGTTATGTATTGGGTATTTCAAGAATTTTCATTAATAAATTAAAGGAATTAGATATACATGA